>OHAF01000989.1_pt1 | contig 28281 bp, 20 predicted proteins | sample 1577041 | NCBI WGS metagenome assembly OHAF01 (sample SAMEA3541495, study PRJEB24748) | human gut metagenome | biome: human gut; feature: human-associated habitat; material: faeces | place: China | collected 2012
ACGTGGAGAATAAAAAATATCCACGTGGAGAATCGAAAATCTCCACGTGGATATTCTGTTTTATAGTCTCCGTCGATTAGAATACGTCAATCTAAATTTCTTCCAGCACCTCAAAAAGCAGCCCTTAGGGAGAAGGCTCTTCGCCCCAGTGTCGGCGAGGAGCCTCACTCGGCAGCGGGTAATTGCTGGGCGATCCAGTGTGCTATCTTCGTCTCTGAGGAGATACCCTGCTTGGCGAGAGCCTCCATATCGATGATCCGATGCGCGCGGCTGTAGATAGGATCACGCAGACGCATGGACTCCTCGATATGTTGTCGCAGCTCATCGCCCGAGAGGTGTGCCACAGAGGGACGGGTGCGCTTGGTGAGCTCCAGTCGCTGAGCTAGCACCTCACTGCTATAACGCAGGTAAAGCACCGTGCCACTCTCTAGGAGTATATCCATATTGTCGTGGTATACAGGCAGCCCACCGCCTGTGGCGATGACCGCATCGGGGAGCCCGGCGATCTCCTCTAGGATCATCCGCTCTTTCTGGCGAAAGTACTCCTCGCCATGCAGCCGAAAGAGGTCTGACACCCGCTGACGGAAGCGACTCTCGATGTAAATGTCTGTATCTACAAACTCATAGCCGAGGAGCTCCGCCAGCATACGCCCCACAGTGCTTTTGCCGGCACTCATATAGCCTACTAGGTAGAGTGTCATCGCTTGAGCTCTGGGTAGGCAATACGTGAGTGATAGATCGTGGCGAGCTTCTCAGCAAAAACATCCTTGATCGTCTGGATATCCCTAAAGGTCAGAGGCGTATCGTTGAGCAGACCATCAGCGACGATCGAATCAATGATCTTATTGACATGTGCTATGAGGGTCTCCTTGCTCAGATCCTTGAGGCTGCGGCTACTTGCCTCGATAGCGTCTGCCAGCATCAGGATACCAGTCTCCTTAGTATTCGGGTTAGGACCTGGATAGGTAAACTTGTCCACATCGACCGTTTCGTCAGGATGCTCGTTGCAATACTGGGTGTAGAAGTACTTCGTCATGCCTCGTCCATGGTGCATACGGATGAAGTCTTGGATCGCCTGCGGGAGGTTGTGCTTTTGCGCCATAGCCAGTCCGTCGGTCACATGCTTGATGATGACAGCAGCGCTTTCCGTGGGGGTGAGTTGGTCGTGCGGATTGATCGCGCCCTGATTCTCCGTAAAGTATGCAGCATTGCGCATTTTGCCTATGTCGTGGTAGACGGCTCCAGCACGTACGAGACGAGCATCTGCACCGATAGCGGTAGCCGCCTCGCTCGCCAGGAGTGCCACCTGCATCGAGTGCTGGAAGGTGCCAGGAGCCTGCTCCGAGAGCTGCCGTGGCAGAGGTCGGTTGACGTCGCTCAGCTCCACGAGCGTTATGTTCGAGACATAGCCGAAACTTCTCTCGATGAGGTAGATGAGCAGGTAGCTAAACATGTTGAAGATCAGGTTGAACGAGAAGTAGAGCAGATTGCTCAAGTCATTACTCCCCAGCGCCCCTCCCGTCATCAGCGAGTAGCTACAGGTCATCACATTGTATATGACGAAGATGAGGAAGGTGGCACGGATGATCTGTGCTCGTGAGGAGAGCGATCGAAGGCTAAAGACCGCCACCATACCAGCGACAAACTGTATCACGACAAACTCCAGTGGAAAAGGCACATAGAGCGCACAGATCAGCACCGTCGTGAGAAAGACGTAGACCGCCGTACGAGACTCGAAGAAGGTACGCACCAGTATCGCCACCGACACAAAGGGGATCGCATAGACCCATGCTCCCAGGTCCATGCGCGCGAAGATGATCGTCAAGATCGCATAGATGAGAATCAGCAGCGATAGGAAGAGCGTGTTCTTGTACTCCTTGACAATCTTCGGCCGGTAGTAGAAGAGGAAGAACCACAACCCCACCAGCAGCGAAGCTATAATCAAGAAAGTCCCCACACTCATCGGCAATACCTGTCGCAGGTTACTATCCCGCTGCTCCTCTGTGACGCGACGCAGCGACTGCAAGATGTCGTACTGATGAGGACTCACGATCTCGCCCTTACCGATGATGCGCTCCCCCTTTTGGACCACGCCCATAGACTTAGAGAGATTACGCAGCTCATCATCGATCACCTGCTGCGTCTTAGCCTCGTTAGGATAGACATTGACCTCGATATACTTGCTGGGGTCAAACTTTCGGACGATCGACTTACTCATCCCCTGGGGCACCCTCTCGGTAGCTTGCTGGTACGCCTCCATGGGTGTCGAGAAGAGCGTCGCTGGCGTCAGACGGCTCACCTGATCAGCGCTTAGGAGCTTGACCTCCAGCACATCCTCCTGCCTGAGCTTAGAGGCTATCTCCTCCTCTATGATTCCGTTACGATAGAGTTCCTTGAGGTAGTTGTGCATGTAGAAGTAGTAAGCTTCGTCCGTGACCTCACGGCTCCACTTAGCGCTCCAGTCATCGTCCCACTTACGTAGCATCTTACTTCCGGTGATCGTATCGATCTGATAGTAAGGCAGGATCGTCTGGCGCACACTATCACGCTCCCGCTGTATCATCTCGTCTGACTTGTAGATAGGGAAGGTAAAAGGCGCCACCAGGAGCTCCTCACCCATCCACGGCCTACCCTCCACCACTTGATACTGAAATGTCTCCTCATCGTGTGGCGAGAGCAGCGTGATAACCAATGCCAGAAAGATAAAGGTCAGCAGCGCATAGAGGTGCGTCGTCTTGAACTGTGTCATAGTCTTGTATGCTAATGTGGAGGGTGCTACGACTCCTCGTGACAATCTTCACCGCAAAGGTACTCATTTAGACCGTATAGCCACAGAGCCTCTGTCTTGTGGATAGAGACTGTTGACTTTTGCAACAGTCTCGGATAGCAACTGCTACCTTCACAATACAGAGGCTCGGTGGTGTCATTAGGGCTGGTCGCTACAGCTGCACCTTGAGCTGTTGTCGCCCTCTAGTCTGCTTGACAACCATCAGGTAGAGACCCTCAGGCAGCTCATACGAGATCGACTCCCCCTCAGCTACACTGGGGTAAGAAGCACACAGGACGCCTTCGCTACTGTAGAGCGATACCTCCGCAGACCCCTCCAGATTGTGCAGCGAGAAGCTCCTCTCGCCGACCGCTACACGCACGGCTGGCATAGCGCAGCTTGGGGTCTCGACGTGCAGGTCGCTCCCACTCACCTTACAGCGTGCGAAGTACCTCGTGCTAGCCCCGCCAAACTCGGTAAAGAAGCCACTCACGTAGAGCCACCCCGCAGGATCGTAGGTCAGTCCAGAGACAATCTGATTAGGACCCGAGCCAAAGTCAAAGTCCGTCGTCAGCGCTGCTCCCGACTTATCTAGAGCATACACAAAGCTCCGCTTAGGCATTTGGATATCTCCACCACCTATGAAGATGTAGCGATCGGTCACGATCAAGCCATTGATCATATCCTCCGCATCGGGAGTGGAAAAGTCGTACGCCGTAAACCCCTCTATGGGAGTCCCGTCGAGATGTAGCGCTATCATCAGAGGCGTCCTCCGGCCGAAAGACTCATAGAATGAGCCCGCCACGAGAAGCGTGTCAGCTCCCTTCATAGCTAAGGCTCGTGGCCCTCCAAAGTCAAACTTAGGTCTCGCAAAGCTCTCGTCATACTGACCATCGGCATCAATGTGAAAGATCTTCTTATTGAGCGAAGAGCCGTTATACCCATTGATCATACCTCCGAAGTAAATATCACCCGAGGGGAGTAGCAGTGCAGCGTCCACATAGGGCGCACTCTTGAAGTAGATCTCATGAGCCGTCGGGAGGTAGCTCTCGTCATGCACGCCCGCAGCTGTAAAGCGCGCTATCAGCGGGGCAAAACGCTCATTGACCCTGTTGAAGCCGCCCAAGACATAGAAGGAGTCATCAGGCGAGACCAGTAGTTTGTTTGGCTGCAGATCCCACTCGTACTTCCCCTCATAGGCAGAAGCATCTAGCTGGAGGGTGTTGTCATTCTTAAAGGTCGTATCCAGCGAACCGTCCTCGTTGAGACGTATGATCTGCCCCACGGGAGTACCATTGTAAGTGGTGAAAACACCGATGACGAGGATCTTGCCGTCAGACTGCAGAGCAATATTTGTCACCACGCCATCGACACCCGTACCGCCTACGTTGAAGGTGTCGTCAGCCGAGCCGTCCGCATTAAGCCGCATGACACCCGCCACATCTCGTCCGCCCACATGCTCGAAGGTGCCAGCGACCACGATCTTGCCGTCCGCTAGGGGGATGACCGCCTGCGGGTTGGAGTCTAGTATGGGGCGAAAGCTCGTATCCACCTGCCCGTTCTGGAGACACTCCTGCGCCATAACGCTTAGGGGTAGTCCTAGACAACAGCCTAGGACTAGATATATGTAGAGAAGCTTCTTCATAGCACCACTTATTTATAGGTACAGCTTCTGAATCCACACACGACCATCTTCAAAGGTCGCAGCCACTAGGACCGGTCCCTCGACAGAGACGACATGCTCCGTAGCGGTAACAGTCGAGGCGTAGAGCTGCGTCCCAGACATATCCCATACGTATAGGCTGACCGGCTGCTCTGCTGTAAAGCGGGTCACACCCTCCTCGGTAGCTACGCGCAGGTCGCTCGGAGAGGCGAGGACAGGCTCATTGGCAGTCGACTGATAGTTGAGCGCAAAGAGTGGCCATAGCACAGGCTCTCCCGTAGTACGATGTTTCGCCATCATACCAAAGACTGTCAAGTCTCCAGAGGGGTCGACCTCCTTATTGGCTAGGAAGAGGAAGGGGAAGAAGTTTTGCATCTTCATCGACACCCCCGTGCTGTCTGTGATGATGATATCATCTAGAGCTCCAAAGCGAAATGGCACCTTCGAGTCCGTGCGTGGCTTGATCCTCACATTCTGTATCGAGACAGGGGCATACATATTGTAGTCCGCATTGTCTAGCAGATCCTGGATGCTCTTGGTCGTGCGATTGTCAAACGTAAAGGGATGATCCACCACCTCCAGCGTGCTAGGTGCATCTACCTGAAAGTATAGGTTGTGGTCACGCTCCACCAGCTGCCCCACGATACGCTTAGCGAGGAGCGCCTTCTCGGGCGGATTACCATAGATCGGGTCATGTAGTCGAGGATCAAACATCATAATCCCCTTCTCGCCGTCCCAGAGCCACTTCTCGGGCGTCATAGGCACCGCCATATTGACCAGAGTCTTCTTATCAAAGGTTACCTCGTAAAAGCCTCCCACGGGAGCTTGTAGTAGCTCCTTCAGCGAGTGCAGTGGCGTAGACTCCCGAATGGTGAAGTAGGTCACATGCTCCTCTAGCTCTGGGTAAGGCTGCCCCGTAGCTATGTCCATAAAGCGTAGCCCTATGGTATGCACGCCAGGCTGCAAGTCGCTATAAGTAATCAGCGAGTCGACCGAGTTGAGACGCCAGTGCTGCGTAGCGGGCTGGTCGTCGAGACGCGCCTCGATGTAAGAGGTGAAGAAGCCTGGCTCTGATTGGGGATCGCCCATGATCCAGTCATCACCGAAGGTCAAGATATGGTAAGAGAGCGTACTCTGTGCCGTCTCAAAGCCATTTCGGATGTCTGCCGGGTAGACACTCCAAGGCGTGCGCATGGGAGCCCCCTCGCCCGTATTGTAGAAGGCTATATTGTCCAGCATGATACGCCACCCCACACCCTTAGTCTTGTCTGGATCTTTAAAGACGATCCTAAAGCGAAAGGAGTCAGCATCAGGATCAATCCGCTCATACAGATCTGTCGAGATCGTTGTGGCGTCAAAGATGAGCTCCTTCTCCATCCAGTTCTTCCCCCCGTCGAAAGACTCCTGAGCGAACCAACTCTTGCCCGCATTGGAGACCAAGGCGTCCGTCCACCCCTGCATATAAGAGACAGAGACCTGCGTCCCACGGATCGGATCTAACGCTTCGATCATCGCAGGCTCGTCACCTACATAGCCCGCCGTCAGCTCGAGCGCTTTCTTGCCAAAGGGTATATTAGCCTTAGGGTCATCGACGATGCGACCATTGACGATGCGCCAGCGCACCCCTTCGATCTCCACCGTATCATCCACAAATGTCTGCGCCTCCATCTCCTCAAAACCCGTCTTATAGTACGGTACAGGAGGTGTGAGGCGCTGCGCCTTCATAGGCATCATCAAGGTCGTCCCAAGGACGACAGCACAGAGTAGTAATCTTCGTCTCACTGCTTATCTAGTTTGAGTTAATAGCTTAAGTATAGGGGAGTCATGTCGTGCATCAGTCACGATCCTGCGGTCATACACGCCCTAACGGGAGACCAAGATAGCAAAAATTCATCACAGGACGCACACCTCTTTGTGACCCGTAGACTCGGCAAACCTCATTACAAGCAAGCTATAGCTTATCCTGAGACTAGTGGAGTGGACCTGAGAGGAGGGTTTGACTCTAGTAGTATTAGTGAGTCTAATGGCTTTAGTGATTAGCGCCTCGCTCGATACCTTACGGAGAGTCTGCGATCCTCTTAGCCCCCGAGAGGTACGCTCGGCGATCTTGACAGCAGGGACCCCTCACCCGGTGTCGTACCTTTGCATCGTCTCCTCAGAGATACAGCCGCACGCTCGTTATAGAGATCCAGCAGGTAGAGAAAAATTCAGGCTCTACAGCTCCTATCAGTAGTAGGGATCACGACACCAATCGTCGTCTCTCGGAGCTATCGCCGGCAGGCTCCACGACACCTATTATATATAGGAGATCTCTAGCGCAGCTACGACAGCCTCTCAGGAAGACAATTCAAATTTTATCAACTCAATAAAAATCAATCTACTATGGCAATCAAGTATGCTATCCAGCAAATCAATCGAAAAGGTGTAACCCCAGACTCTATGGAGAGTAAGTACTACGCCCAGGCTAAGTATGACGGGGTCACCTCGCAAGCAGACATCGCTCAGATGGTCTCACAGATCTCGGCAATCTCTGTCGGTGACGTCCTCAGCGTCATGAATACGGTCTCTATGCTGCTCTCCATAGAGCTAGCCAATGGACGTATCGTAGAGCTAGGCGATCTGGGCCGCTTTAGAGCGACGCTACGCAGCAAGTCTTGCGACAAGCCCGAAGAGTTCAAGCGTGAGATGATCCATGGCAATAGGGTCATATTTGTCCCTGGCGCACAGATACGTCACAAAATGAGCAATGCGAGCTACCTCAAGGCAGATCTCTCTAGCCTGGCCACGGAGACGGAGAAGAAGCCCAGCAAGCCCTCAGGCGAGGGTGCGGAGCCGAGCAAACCAACCCCAGGCAAAGAGACCGGCGGCGGATCGAACCAAGACGAAGAGCATATCGGAGTGTAGTTCCTAGAGATTAGAGGTTAGAGATTAGAAATTAGAGGTTAGAAATTAGATGTTAGAGATTAGACTCTAGCAGTACTAGGGCCACTAGAGCCACTAGAGCCACTAGCACCTCCGATCCCCTCTAACTTCTAATCTCTAACCTCTAATCCCTAATCTCTAACCTCTAATCTCTAAATCCCCATTATGAAACCAAACGATATCAAATATATCATCGTCCACTGCAGCGCCACACGCAGCAATATGACTTACAGTGCCTGGCAGCTAGACCAAGACCATCGTGCCAGAGGCTTTGCCATGGCTGGCTACCACTTTTACATCACACGCGCCGGTGTGATCGAATCGATGAGACCGCCCTCCATGCCCGGAGCGCACACCATCGGATACAACCGATGCAGCCTAGGCGTATGCTACGAGGGAGGTCTAAGACCCGATGGCACCCCCTGGGACACACGTACTCCCGAGCAGCGAGCCGCCATGCTTAAGCTGCTACAGACACTCGTGGCTGTACACCCTAACGCGCAGATCGTAGGACATAGAGACCTCAGTCCCGACCTAAACCACAACGGCGTCATAGAGCCGCACGAGTGGTTGAAAGCGTGTCCCTGTTTCGATGCATTCAAAGAGTATCTATCCCTATGGCACAAACGATAAGACCCCAAGGGCGTAAGCAGCTGCGCCTAGCGATACTTCTCACGATCTCAGGCATCGGGCTACTCGTGGCGGGCTTTACAGTCCCACCACTGGGAGTCATAGACAGCTCCGTGCTCGTTGCCTTTGGTGAGGTGATGACCTTCGCCGGGGCGCTCCTCGGGCTGGACTATAAGTACAAGTATCATGCGGAGCAGTAAGAGACGACTCACAGCACTCATCCTCACCGCCTGTCTCCTACTGAGCTGTGGTAGCCGGCGACAACGCACCCATGCGGTGTCGCAAGAGCAGTCACAGCAGCGTAGCGAGCTGGCGGTGCGTGAGGCTACGCAGCATAGACGTGATAGCTCACTAGAGGAGTGGGAACTGCTCCTCCTAGACACGATCATACCACAGAGCGACATCCAGCTCGTCACGGGCGACTCGCTGCTGGGCATGACGTGGCCAGAGCGTCCCGCAGTACGCTACCTACATGCTCGACGACGGGTCGTCCAGGAGCGAGATAGCGTAGCGCAGCAGCGTACTAAGCTAAAGGACGAGATGCAACAGCAGAGCCTTCGGCAGCAACAAACCGTGACGGAGCGTCAGTCCACAGGTCGTATCGCCCATGGGCTGCGCATAGCCTGTCTCATTGGAGGCTTGCTCATTGTGACTGTTGCAAAAGTCAACAGTCTCACAATCTTGCAAACAAGATTGTCTAGACTTTGCAGAAAGGATGAAGCGCAAGGCGCTGAGGGTGAGGTCTGAAGGGAGCATACCTCCGTGTGTGACCGAAGCTGAATCCCGAAAGCAACACAGCGATTCGCCTTTATGCAACAGTCTCTCATTGTGATCGGAGCCGCTACGCTCATATGGAGGGGCGTAGGGCGCCGCGCAAAGTCAATCCTCCGCAAAAATATAGTGCTGCGGTAGACCTAAGTAACGCACGATCAGATGCACCATAGCGGGGGTGTAGATACGACAGCCTCGCTTATAGCCTATCTGTGTGAGCTGGTTTAGTAGCTCGCCATCACCACATATCAAGCGGGTCAGATGGCGCGTAGCACTAGCGGGTAAGACATCGGGAAAGTAACGGACGGCGAGCTCCTGCACGCCATAGGCGCGTACCAAAAAGAGGTACGACTCATCTTGTGTACTCTGTGACATAATCAGTCCAGTAGATAAAAAGGTAAGTATAAAAGTTTTGCCGACAGAAGCGCTTCGTTATATTTTTGTCACCTCGGTCGTCTCCACAAAGGTACCAAAAACGAAGTGATCTGACAGCCTCTGACGTCTAGCAACTTGTCCGTTCCCGTCAAAGCGAGATGTGTAGCAACCTGCAGGGATGCCCTATGAGACTGTTGACTTTTGCAACAGTCTCCTATCGCTACAAGCGCAGTCGGTCGGCACACTTTGCTGCGTACCGACCGACTGTTTTTTAGAAATTTACTAGGGTTATGACTCCTACGGAACGTACCACACAATGCGGGTTGTGTTCATCAGCGACTCCCAGTCATAGCGAACGGAAGCATTGTAACCAGTATAGTCAACCGTAAGGAAAGACATCGTCGGATTGAAGACACCCTCTGGGATAGACACATCAAACGGGTAAGGGATATCCGGCTGAGCTTTTGGCGTAGCGCTGATATTTACTCGGCTAGATATATTGACATATCCTGTTTCTTTGCCGTATACATTCCAAAATGGAGCATAGCTAGGACGAAAATAGTAACTTCCATTACCGTAGTGGAGGAGCACCCCAGAGATCTCTACGCTCGTGGCTGTGAAGTCATGCTGATCTTGATTGACCCACTCTTTCAGAGTCTTGGTCGCTCTAACGGTGAAAGAGATATAGCCATAGTCTGACGAAACCTGATAAACACTTTCTAGCGTTAGCGGCTGATCTAGATTCGCCGGAGCCTTGGTCTTATCATAGATCAGTTTAAACTGTCCATCAGAGGCTGTAGGCTCGATACGGTATACACCACTGGGGATCGTACGCCCCTTCTCTACGAAATGACTGGTGCTGGGCATCAATCTCTGGGTACTAGAGGTGCCTGGCACCTTAAAGTAGAAGTTGAGGAGCTTAGATAGAACCTTCGAACTTTTCGGATAGATCTTCTCCGTCTCGTAATAAGGTGCAGAGAGGATGATCGTATGCTCAAAGTCTTTAGATGCGTCATTGACTACCATAGGGATACTGACGCGCCCATTGTGGCTCGTGTAAGAGTCGGCCTTGACTATATAGCGGTAGTAGATCTTGGAGCCTCGCTTGACAATGGTTATATTTTCCGTCGAACCATTGTTTCTTGGAGAGAGATCTGGCGCCTCGATGAGTACCTCAAAGGGGAAAACGCTTGTGGGTAGATTGCTGTACAGATCAAACTCCAAGAGTCGATCTTCGACCTTTTTACTCGCAGGATCATCCACTAGATCTGTATTGAAGAGTAGTGGCTTGCGTATGGTAATCTCCACATTACGTATCAGAGGCGTGGTAGCTCCCGAGGGCTCCGTACCATCCGTCTTCTGATAGGTGTACTGTGGGGTAAATCCTGGCTCTCCAGGATTATGGAGAGGATCGTAAGTACGTAGTGCTGCCACCTCAATGGTGTAGTGCTCGATAGCATCGGAGGGGATCTTCTTCACCTCTACGCTAAAGTGGTCATTGTCTCCACTCCTAGCACTGATCTCTTGCTGTGTCAGAGCTCCCATGTAAGCGTCATGATCACTCCACCGCTTGTAATATCTGAGATACTTGGCACCAGAGGGTGTTCCTGCTCCTTTATAAGGCTTGAAGCGATAGTCGCTATTGGTGATGGCAAAGCTGGTGTTGAATTTGTATGTGCCAGGATGTACGATCAGTATCTGGACAGGATCGGTCTTGAGCGTAAACATCTCATCGGACACCTGCGTGAACTCCTGTAGCTCGATCGAAGAGAATATATTGTTGTGTGCAGGAGCTGCTATCGCCTCAGCCATCGTCTTGTAGCCGTCCGAATTAACCGCTGTGATGGTCACCTTGTAGTGATTGTTGCGGATGATCGGGAGGACACGATCCGTCCCTGCATTGTCTGCCGTTCGCTTGGCAACGAAGTCGACCTTGTAGTAGCGCTCTGCGGTTGTCCCGTTCTTGAGCTTCTTATTACCACGGATAATGAGGAAAACCCTCTTGTCACCATCGTTTTGATGCTCGAAGATCTTGAACTCCGTATTTGCGGGGACGATATGCTTTGGTTCGTTATTTAAGATGGTCTCTACATCGGGAGGTATCGTCGCCTTGGTCGGTGCGTAGGGAAAGACGAAAGAATAGTTGTCCATCACAAAGGGGGCTACGGTACCACTACGATGCACGTTGCAAGCGGCAAAGCCAGTTAGCTCGAATCCATCCTTTGCCGGAGCAGCATTGGTTACCGTGACCTTGGCGTGACAGCGTAGGAGCTTGATCACCTTGCCTTGTAGCGACTGTCCGTCTAACTGAGTCAACCTCACCTGAGCCCACATAGGATCAAAAGCCTTGGTCGGATTATTACCATCGGCTATCTCGATCCTAGTCGTCAAGTTTGGTATGATCGCTCCAGCCGAGTTACCCACGAGGAAGTAATCCTGCTTCTGTCCTGACCAGTCGTAATTAGCTATAAAGTGTAGATATCGGGGCTTGTCACTCTGTATGAAGGTCGCTGTAAAGTGCTTGATCTTAGTTATGGAGCCTTTCTTGCCATCAGGTAGGAAAGCGTCATCACCTAAAGCATCAGCCGGGGCGGGATCTCCTAGCACAGCATCTGTCGAGTAGAGAAACTCTTGATGCTCGTTGAAGACCAATATGCGTAGCGAGGTGATCTTCTCAACCTCATTGTCATTGATGGCATCACTTCTGAGCGCTAGTTCACGCAGATCATCAGCGTGTAGTCCTAGCGTCAGTGTGATCGAGTCACCCACCTTACCCTCAGGTATGAGCAGACCGCCCATAGGCTCTCGGACGCACCCTGCGAGTAGCAGGAGCAGTGGCAGGGCTATATAATAAAGATATACTCTTCGCTTCATAAGGAGTGGATTACTTATCTTCTTCATACATATAAGTGTCAAAGATGGGACGAACATATATATTAGGGGCACCACCAATGTACGGGTCTTTTTCTTGATCTGCAAGTCCTTGGAGTGCCTCTGCGAATGTAACGACAGCATGCTCTTTGAAACCATAGACCATACCCTCTTCTGCGACCCAATAGTAGGAGCCAAAGAGCAAGCCCCGAATCTCTGTGTTCGGATCTCCCTGCATACGGTCAATAATCTTCATCTCAGCAGAGGTGGGAATACGCCACCGACCTTGATGCTTGAATTTTTTGCGAATGCGACGCGAAGCCCACGCTCCATTTGTAGCTCTATAATACTCTATATAGTTGCCGTCAGTACCATATTCACCCTCAAAGTACTCTTTGCATCGGGTCTCTGCATCCCAATAGTTACATGCTACATACTGGTTTTTAGCCAATAGACCATCTGTATTCCAATATAGATCACCATTGTTGTAAGATACGTTTAAATAAGGATCTTGAACTCCCCAAAAGTTTGTAGACAAAGGTCCATAACCTGGAGCTCCAGCTGAAAAAGCAAATGACAAGTATCTTGGAAGAGTAGTGGACGCAGATGGTACATCTTTTAGACGTTGATAGGTAGTTGTACTCATACCGAACTGGCTGGCGATGATGAACTGAGGAGAGATGAGCTTATTAGAAGCAGCATCGGCCCTCGTCTTGCCAGTAGTAGGATCCACTGGAGAACCGATGAGCTCGCCATTTTGAGGGACCACAGTCGTGATCTTGAAGTTTATCTCGTTGATCTGAGGTGATAATTTTGTATCACCTTGATACTTACCAAAGAATCCATATATGTTTTGGAACCTAAAGTCTGCATTGGCGGGCGACTGGAGAACACGACCATCCGCATCTACCCAAGCATCTTTGCCGTTGCTGAAGCGTCCAGAGCGTGTACCCGAGACATATCTATGGGGGTACTGCAAGACGCGCACTTCTTGGCTTAGGGTACCGCCTTCTTTTTGCTTGACTGTAAACTTGATGTGATACGGGATATAATTGACTGGTACTGGGTGCTGGATCGTGATCTCTCCATTGGAAAGGTAATTCGCTGAGGGCGTTATCACGATACCATCCCAAGGCTTAGCATTGGTCTGTTTAGAGACCCACGTTTTAGTCCCGTTGATCTTGTACAGATTAGACTCTGTCTCACTAAACTCACGACGGTAGTGCCCACCACGCTGGTCGTAATATTCGTACCAAGCACTATCTATCTTAATCTCTACGAGCAGACTGGAGGCATAGGGTACCTTTACTTTGTCAGTTGCGGCCATGATGGGGCTCTTATCATACACCTCTAGGTACTGAGCGTTGAGGAGATCACCGTCGACCGACTCGATCAGATTCCACGGCTTGATGGCTATAGTAGCGGCTATGTCTACGGGCGTGTCTTCGTCGAGACTGCCTAGAACCTCTATAGAGGTGAGGACGTCATAGAGGTGGTTGCGCTCGAGCTTGTGAAGCATCTCGTCGGTGACCTCACCGAGAGCCTTGCGGTAGTTCACGGGTATACGGTAGTAGTAATCAACCCAAGAGTCTGTCGCTGCGGCTTCTTTGGGGCGCATCGTGAGCTTGAGACGTAGATAGGTCTCATTTGTCGATACGGTACGCCAATCATGCTCATAAGCGTAAAAAGGCACTGTGCCGTAAAACTTACCGTTTCCCTTGCTATTCGTATATCCTAGAGCAGTGAAGTCGGTCTCAACCATAGGACGGTAGGCGGAGTTATGCCACTCGTTAGCCTTGGTTTGGTATGGTGTGGTGGTGCTTCGAACGACTTTAGTCTTCTCCGTGTAGTGTATCAGACAAACTTCGGGTTTGGAGCCTGGCTTGACCTCGAACGCTGTCTCGATGCCGTTCTGACGATCCACAACATCAATATGGTCGATCCTCAGTCGGATCTTGGCAGCCGCACGATAGAGATCAATCGTTCCTAGATTGGTACTAGGTACTTGATTGCCCCAGGTGAGAGTCGCCCGGAGCACTCCATCCATAAGGAACTTATCCTGTGGGGCTATCTTGCCGCTTTCGGGAGCTGGGTTGAGCTTGCTCTGATCATCTTGTATCACGTTGTAGAGCACCTGTTTTGAGGTGATCGTGGCGGCTAGCGGCTTCTGCGCATTGACCACTGAGATATAGTCTAGCTGCTTGCCCTCGAGCTTAGGAAGGTCATCCTTCGGGATAATAAAGGTGGCACGACTTCCGATCTCGCTACCCGTGAGTGCCTCCTGCTTGGATGGGGTGTAGCGCCCAACAAGCTGATCGTCTGTCGCTGGGTCAAAGACAAAGAGCTCTATGTTGTCGATCTTGTTTTCATTAAGCTGGGCGCCTCCGTGGAGACCATTCTCCTTGTCGCCCGGCTCCTCGCCTACGTGGCTACGAAGCGTGGCCGTGGTCGTCTGCTCGGTACGCGGTATGAGCGTGAGCTCGAGGAGCTTGCCATCCTCCTCAGAGATGTGCAAATCATCGGTTCGCTCGCTCACGCAACTGGTGAATGCCACACTGATGCCCACGAGGGCGAGCACGGCACAGAGGACTATGCGTACACGGGTCTGGATATTATATCGAAACATTGTCATTGCGATTCTTAGTACATTACTTGTTTGATACGCCACCGCTCTGAGCCACCTTCATTCATATAGCCGTTTGCTCTGTGTGGGTCTAGGTCTAGCTCCTTGCCATCGACTGTGATGTAAAACTGAGTGTAGAATGGCTCAGAGATAAACGGCTGTCGGGGCTTGATCCTAAAGGTGTAGATCTTTGGGGAACCACTGACGATCTCAGGCTCTACCTGATCGTAGGTCGTGCCCGTAAAGAGGAAGTTCAGGCCATTCGTGATAGAGGCTGACCAGATAGCGCCTACGGGCTTGGTGATCTTAAAGGAGACCTCAACGACCTTATTACTTGGGAGCAGCACCTCCTGAGAGATATCGGTCACGGGTGTTTCCTCATTGGTTAAAGTATCGACGAGCTTGAGCGTGCACGTATACTTGGGGTGCGTGAACTCCATCTCAGACTCAATCAGCGTCCAGGGCTTGACCTTAAAGTCTATGACTAAATACTTACCATCAGCTGGCACACGGATATCGTACTGATAGTGGTGGTTGCGTATGATAGTGTAGTCGGCTTGATTGCTTGGGTCATTGCCCGTAGCAACATCTAGGTAGGTATACTCGGACCCTGGAGTCGTGTTGGCGATGACGGGAATCTTGTGTACGACTCCACTCTGCATCGTGATCTCTATATAGCAAGGCTTCCCTATGGGTGTGTTGTTAACCTTATCCCATCCCAGTGTAGCGGAAGCCTTCCCGAGGAGTCGCTCAGGGACGTATATCTTCGTCTTGAAGCTATTGCCCGTGATGGAGCCACTACCATTAAAGGGCTTATCTGTTAGCTCTGCAGTTGCTGCCCCTGAGGCTTTATTTTCCATAAATGAGTGCTGCGTAGCTACATTGCAGATCTTGATGCTCTTGATCTTACTGACTCCATCACCCGTGAGGTTGAGGCTGACCTTTGCTGAGGAGCGAACCAAGTTAACGGTCTGCTGTGTCGTGCCAGTCTCGTGACCGTCAGGCCAATTGCCGACAGGAGTGAGCGGATCTGTAGCTGCCGTTGTCGGAGTAAAGGGCTTGGGTACGGTCACGCTTCCACCCATGGGGATGGTTTGGTTCTCATAGATACGCGCCATGGGGAAGAGACTCTTCTCTGTACCATTCATGACAGCCCCATTGTAGAGTGGCGTGCCTGTGTCACGGCTTTTGAAACTCTCTAGATGCTGTAGTGTCGTCTTCAGGGCGGCATAAGTTTGCAAGCCCTCCAGTGTATTCTTCCAGCTCTCAGGGTAGTTTGCTACAAAGCAAAAGTGATACTTAGCCCCCTCCTCGGGCTGTAGCTCCATAAGGAAAGATTGCTCCGTCGTGAAGTGGCTCTTGACGAGCATACTCTGATTATCTGCATCACCCACCTTATAGATCAAAACTGCTAGCTCGCCTACATAGTCTTCGTAGTCCTCAGGGTCAGACTGTATGGAGGGATAGTCGCCTTGTTCACGCAGAGAAGCGTTCGGGAGTTCTATCCCAGCCATCGAAAAGCGCAGACAGGTAATCCGACTAGGATCATCGTCAGGCACAGCTCCTCCATTCATCCGCTGGCACGATACGGATAGTAGCATGCTACAGATGAGAGCTAGAAGTGTGATGTATAATGTATTGCGAGACATAATAAGCAGAGAGCTATATTTGTGTTAGGGAAGTGATGGATAGTTCGAGGGGAGTGGTATACCCTTAGTATCTATTGGTCAGATTGACTGCAAAGGAGTGAATCTGATAGTTGTTGATGAAGATGTTGATCACCAAGTTATTGCCTGGACAATCCTTACATTTATCTTCGAGCTCTAGGACTATGTCGAAGTCGTGGGTACACTCTAGATTTACGTTGGGGTTCTCTAGTATGACCTTACCGAGGAGGTCCTGCTCGAGGAAGTCCTTCTTCTCTTTCTTATTGTATAGGCGTAAGAGGTTGTGGTAGCCCGTCTTGAGCTCCATAAGTGTAAAGGAGAGGGTCCTAGCGACCTTGTCTCTGTATAGCTCTACGCCTGGATAGTTGAGGGTAGGATTGTCTAGAGGCATCCGCCTATTGATGAGGTAGGTGCCGTCGGCCGAGTAGGCCAATATGTCAAAGTCGTCGATGTTGTAGCGATCCTGTACGCTCTTGTGGAGTCTCAGCGTGATATTGATACGGTTGGTCACCTCAAGCATATTGATAGCGACCTCGTCAAATACGGTACCGTACTCCTTGCGGTCTGGTAGAGAGACGACGCGACTCTCTCCTTGCCACACTTTATGCTCTCCGAGACTGATGGCTTTATCATTCTCGGCACGTAGACGTAGCATGACATCTTTTTTGGTCGTCACGCCCTCTACGAAGTTTTCAAAAGTGAAGTATTGGTCTGCTACACCTCCCCATGCGATGAAGGAGTACTGTCCCTTCTCGACAGGTGGTAGCTCGACCTTGTAAGCTTCAGTCAGATCCACCCATCCTGTCACCTTCTTGACTGTGACTAGCACATCGTTTAGGTCAAAGGCGAAGACATACAGCCCATTTACCTCACCCACTGTCTCTGGTGCCTCCATACAGGGAGTCTGATTGTAAAAACTGATGTACACACCCTGGGGGCACTCCTCTAGATCCTCATAGATGATCTTGCTACAAGAGGTGGTGAGTGCTAGGAGAGTGAGTAAGGGAAGTATAATATGGTGAACCCTATTCATAGCTCTGATGTTTGATACAAGTGATAAGAAAAAGACTACAGGGGGACTCGACGCCTCAGTGAGAGGGAGCCTAGCGCCCCCTGTAGTCGTTGTGCGATCTACTCAGCCTCTATTTGGATAGATGCTGGGTCGATTGATTAGTAACGGTTGACAAGATCTACCGTATAGCTGTGGATCGTCCAGGGGAGTACGCGCAGCTGTACAGAGAGGTGCGTTTTCTTCGTCTCGAGCTCCTCACCGGGGTTGATCTTATCCTTGTCAGATACACCCATCTCACCGAAGCCAGTAATGTGTGCATGGTAGACCTGATTACGTACCGTAGGTGACATAGAGATCTTTTTGGTTGTATCGTTGTAAGCGACGTTTGGATTCAGCCAGATGTAGTAGTACATCTCACCGTTCTTGTACTCTGTGGTGCTCTGCTTCTTCTCGTATGTGGCGCCTGCGCCTAGAGCATTATCCATAGCCTCAGCTCTCTCCTTGGTAGAGTAGAACTTACCATCAGATAGACCTAGGTAAACAGTCTGAGCATCAGGGCTCGTAGGAGCTACACCATCGATCTTGTCTACGGTGAAGGTAGCCTTGATCTCAAACATAGTCGTGTTACCCTTGCGATAGTTTGCGGCATCGTGTGTGACAGGGAGGACAAACTTGCTAAACGTCTCTGCACCTAGAGCAGCCTTGACATTAGCTAGCTCATTGTTTTCCTTGACGAGAGCATCTTGGTAACCACCAGCATCTGTGGGTAGGATCTTACCAGCAGCTTCTGTGCCTAGAGCAGCCCAAGTAGTAACAGTGGTAGCTGGGACAAAGTCATAGACAGGAGCTGCGACCTTCCAGTTCTCGTGATCCTCTAGGACGTTGAACTGAAGTGCGCTACCAGTCACCTGATACTTAACATCCTTGATGGTAGCTGTTGCGGTCTTTGACTCTGTCGGGTGCCCCTCAGCATCTGTGGAAGTACGCTTGACGTCGATCGTCTTGACAGCCCCATCGTCTACAGTGACGATAGCACGAGATACAACACGTGATACACGTACCTCGACACGGTTAGCCTTACCACCGATAGCGTCTTCCTTGCTGATGTTTGGTGCGATCGTTACGTCCACAGGAGCGGTCTCATTAGTCATCAGGACGATATCCTTCTCAGACTCGTACTTAGCGACATCAGCGATAGCAGCAACGGTAGCGACAGCCTTCTTGAACTCAGCGTCAAACGTAGCTCCATCGGCAGCCTTAGCATCCAAGATGCTCGTGACCTTGTTGTTTATATCGTTGATGACAACGTAGACCTTTACCTTGTCACCAGACTTAGCCTCTACAGCAAGGTTAGGAGCGAGGATACCGTTGTTGATGCCGTTGAAAGCAGTCTCCGTGAATTGATCTGAGCTGACCGAGGTAGAAGAACCAGAGGTAGTGGCTACGTATACCTTGATCTTCTGGATCTTGTCACGACCCTGCCACTCACCTAGCTTGTTGTAGTCTCCAGGGAGATCACGAGTCTCAGGTGCTGGGAAGCGGACGGAGACACCTACGTAGGTGTCGCACTCACCGTTTTGGAGTGCAGCCTCTTGCTTGTCACTCTTGCAGCTTGCTAGCCCGAGCAGGAGTGCTGCAGAGGCAAGAAGCACTGTTCTCATTCTTAGTTTCATCATTGTTAGTTGATTAAATTGTTATTATGAAGTACTGTTTAAGTGCTTTGGATTGAAGTTTGTCTTCTATGTATGGGAGGAAGTTACAAGCTTTGTAGTAGCTTCTCTAGTTCGACTAGATTGGCTGCTGCCTCTTGACTTCCCTGAGCCTTGGCTTGCTCGAGATAACTCTTAGCCTGCTCGTAGTTGCCTAGCTTACTGTAGGCAATACCTATGTTGTTGAGTGCACTAGGATCGTGCTGTAGCTTGCTCAGACGATCTATGGCGACCTGATAACTGCCCGCCTCGATGTCAGAGGCGCTAGCATTGATGATAGCTACAGGCTCATCGGGATACATACGCGTGGCTATGTCAAAGACCTGCTTGAACTCGGGCGAATCGGCTGGATAGCTCTTAGCGACGAGATACATCTCGTTGAGACTGAGCAGGCGTGGATTGACCTTGATGATCTCACGAGCCTCGGCGACGTCAAACGCCTTGACCTCATAAGCGACCGTGTATTCCGTACGGCGTATCTGCGGGTAGTAGTCACGCAGCATGATCTGATAAGTCTCGCCACGGGAGAGACGCTTGAGATGCGCATCACGAGCATCAGGATTGGCTACCTCGTCAATGATGCGAAGGATCTCATCCTTGTCCTGTATAGAGGATGCCTCAATGACCTCACGCGTCTTGACCCAGTCCTCACCATATCCTGAAACATGTAGCTGATTAGTAGGCAAGTGGTAGCGCTGAGCTAGGTACTGTGCGAAAGAGTTCGAGCGACGCTCTGCAAGTGCCTTATTGTGGTTGAAGCTACCCTCGGGAGAGGCGTATCCGACGATAGAGAGTTGCGTGACCTTAATGTTTTCGTCTCCAGTGATCTCATCCATCACCTTACGCACCTCAGAGAGTATCTGGCCATTGCTCTTGTAGTTGGGGTCTAGGTCATGCTTGTCACAGCGGAAGTTAAGTACCGCAGTATGCTTGTCGGCACGAGCCTTGACAGGCTCTACCTTAGGAACAATATAAGAGAGCTGATAATTAGGCTGGTAGGAATCTGTGAGGAAAGGGGTACGGAGTACCTGTGTCTCCTCAAGCTTGAAGCAGTCAGCGCAGCCATAGACACGCTCCACGAGGAGTAGATCGGTCTGACTCATCCACTCCTTACGGGGAATGGTGTAGCTATAGGTAACTCGCTGTGCGGTACCATTCTTACGGCGAAGCGACTGTAGCGCCTCCGTGTCCCACTCGTCACGGATACCCGTAGATGCTTTACGCTCCTGTACGATGCTACGCTTACGCCCCTCGATCTGTACTGGGGGTAGTAGCTCCACTACCTCACCACTATCCTTCATACGCAGGGCGGGTGAAATACGTAAGAGATCGTTGGAGCGGAGATTGAGTCCATCGAGGACGATCTCCATCTGTACAGTCACGATGTCTGTCGCTTTGCTCACCTCTAGATGATCTACAGAGATCTGATGGATATAAGGACTCTGAGCCTTGAGAGCAGCTGGGAGTGTCAGTAGTAGTGATATAGCCACTAGTGCGTATTTGATCATGTTCATAAGTCAAGCTGTTCGTCTAATTTAAAAGAGATATATGAGCGACATCGTGGCACGTGTCACACCCCAATAGTTGTATGTCCCCTCGGCCTCCTTGGTGCCACAAGTAGCACAAGGGAACTTCTCATAATGTATACGTGCATAGCCACCTCCTATGGAGGTCTCTACGTTCCAATGCTTGCTGAGTATCCACTGATAACCATAGGATAGACCAGCTCCGTAGAAGTATCCCTGGAAGCGATGGTTATTGAAAGCCTTGAATCTCCCGACGGGAATGTTGATGCCCCCTACATTAAACTGTCCCGTATGGAGGTGCAGTCCTAGGAAGTGCCCATTGAAGACATCACAAGCCCACCAGCGTAGCTCGGGCTGGAGCAGCCAATGCTTGTAGCGTGTGTCCTCATCGAATGACCACAGGCTTCCACCGCCACCTACCTCTAGTGTGAACTGCTTGCCAAGCCTAAACTCGGCTGCAATATTGGGTGCCGTGGTAGCTCCATAGAGGAGATTGACTTTGCCGGCTACCTTCTGCGCCTCTCCCTGAGCGGGCAGGAGGAGTAGTAGGAAACCTGTGAGGAGGGCTAGGAGCGCCCTCTGTGTGGTATGGTAATGATGCATCATAAGATAGATAAAGCGTATGGGTGTGTATCAGATTCAGATAGGATATACAAGAGCTCGGTTCACTGGATTAGTCGTTATTTTTGCGGTGTACGTGGTGTCGTGAGATTTCATTGAGATAAAGTAGATATCTCTAGATCCTGATGCAAAGGTAGAGAAACAACTCGACTCTCTGTTGTCAACTTCGTTCTTTAATTTGACATCTTCAATCGAGAATAACACCCTCGACGGATTTTTATTCGAAGTGCTAAAGGGAAACAAGAAGCTCTTCTTCCGCTAAAAACTCTTATCGGGCCGCAATAAAGAAAAATATAAGTACATTTGTCCAGAGACCAGCAGCGAGAGCGCTCATGAACGCTCGATGCTGGTCGCTCGGCACAGACAAACACTAATCAAATTATCCTATGAAGCGACTACTACCTCTTCTCTTCCTCTACCTCCTAGCCACCCTTGGGGTGACGGCTCAGGAGAAGCAAGGGGGGCAAATCTTCCACTCTGGCAGCGAAGGTCCAGTCTTTGACTACACCGTCGAGGCTGGTCTACCACGCCCCTACTACGACGATGGTGGCCCTAGCAAGGGCATGAGGGGCAACTACTCCATGACTATCGTACAGTTCAAGCCAGTCAACTCTAACTCTCACATCACCATCGTCTTTGAGGAGATGGAGATAGGAGAGTTTGACGAATTGCGCTTCTACAATGGAGCTATCACCCTATGGAATGGTCCCGACGAAGAAGGATACTATTACTACGACTGGCCCAAGGATGTAGACCCGATCATGACTGTCAAGGGGACTCCGGCCAATCCACGCTTTACGGTCACCTCCACTGCTGCGGACGGCTGCCTGTCGGTAGCGCTCTTCAACGGATCTAACTCACCAGGCTGGAAGGCGATGGTCTACTGCGTCAGAAACGGTGATCCCGAGCCTGGCACGACGCCCCAGCAAGCGACCATTCGCTACGTCTCTACGACTGGTAGCGGTGATGGTAGCTCCTGGAGCAATGCCTCGAGCGATCTGCAAGCTATGATCGATGCTTCTTCGTCTGGTGACGAGGTATGGGTGGCTAAGGGGACTTATCGCCCTACCAAGCTCATCAAAACTTCTAAAAATCGCTCTTACGCGTTTATACTCAAGGAGGGTGTGTCTCTCTATGGTGGATTTGCGGGCGACGAGACTAGTCGTGACGACCGCACTGCTACTGAGATGATCGGTAACTGCTATAGCACCAATGAGACGATCCTCTCTGCCGATGATGATGTCCCTGATGTCTGGACACGTATCGAGGGCGCTGGCTCTATGGTACGCCAGGAGTGGAAGATCACAGGCCATGAGGGTAACTACAACCACGTCCTTTACAGTGCTACGCCCTTTGCCGAGCGCACCACGATCGAAGGCTTTACGCTCAAGGGTGCCAATGCTAATGAGCAGAAAGTCAAGGCTTGTGGTGGAGCTCTCTACGCTTCGGGCAATGTAGCTCTACTCAACTGCAACATCACCGAGCATTACGCTTACACTGGCGCAGAGACCATGACATCTACATGGCCTTTCCTAGGCGGTGCCGTTGCGATACTAAAGGGTGATGGTAAGGCGCTGGTCAAGAATTGCGCTTTCTCCAAGAGTATGATCTCTATGCCAAACGGAGTAGCCGCTGGTGCTGGTGTCTATATCGAGCAGGGTACAGTAGAGCACTCCACCTTCGATGGTTGTATCGCATTAGATCAGGGCGGAGCTATCAGTGCTATTGGCTCTACGGTCAGAGCTTGCGAGATCACCAATAGCTATGCCGCTTCGGGTGGTGCTATCTACGCTGAGGATGCGACGCTACAATATAATGAGGTATATGACTGTAAGTCGATGCGTGGCGGTGCTATCTATGCTAGTGCATCAACGATCGAAAACAATATCCTATATAATTGCTTTGCCGATGACCCTATCTATACTGACCCTACGATGGCAAATCGCGGTGGGGGTGCCGTATGGACGCTCGGCACGAGCAAGCTCGTAGGCAACCTGATCTATAACTGTACAGGCTTCAAGGGTGGCGGTGTCGTGATGACGGCCGACGGCACCTTTGCCCACAACACGATAGCTCAGTGCGTGGCCAATAACGCTGCTGAGACCACTCCCGACCTGCTGCTGCCTGCTGGCACTAAGGCGCTCAACTCTATCTCTGGAGTAGACACTCCTAGCAAGCACTTTGTCAAGCCGACAACCTTTGCGGGCTATACTAAAGATGCGACTAAGGCTGAGGAGCTAGCCACTAGTGACTGGCACCTGCTGACCACTTCGTCTCTCATCGGTACAGGTACCTCCTCTGAGTACAATAACACGATCGACATCTATGGAGACACCCGCATACAGGAGCTCTCTGTCAATCCGGGGGCTATCGCCAAGGCTGTGACTCCTATTGAGGAGACCGCTGCGATCGTCATGACCGTGGAGAGTACGGAGCGAGAGATCAAGATAGGCACGGGTGGCCCTAAGGGGACGAAGTTCTTCATTGACTGGGGCGATGGCAACAAGGTCGAGTACGAAGGTGCTAAAAACGTCTCCAACAAGCCTCTTGACAACACGATCAAGATCTATGGTGATGATATCCTCATCCTCCTAGCGGACAATATCGGGCTCACGGCTCTCGATGTGACCCATGCGTCTAAGCTCTCTAAGCTCTCTTGTAGCAACAACAAGCTCTCTGAGCTAGACCTGACGCACAATGAGTCTCTCACAGGTGTCTACTGCTCGGAGAACCTTATCTCCAAGCCGCTCAACATCTCGCAGTGCACCAATATGCGTGCCTTCGACATCAGTCGCAACGCTATCCCTGGCCAGCTCGACCTCTCACAGATGAGCAGTCTCTCGAGCTTCAAGTGCTTTAACAATGCGATCACGGAGATACTACTGCCTAAGACCGCTCCGCTCAACACGATCGACTGCGACAGCAACCGCATCGCGACACTAGATCTGACGGGCATCAACGATCTTGCCGAGCTAAACTGTGCCTACAACGAGCTCACCGAGCTAACACTCACCGCGCTGCCTAACCTCTCGAAGGTGTACGCTCCAGGCAACAAGCTCTCTAAGATTACCTTCGACCCGAAGACGATCATCACGGATCTGACGCTCTTTAGCAATAAGTTTGCTACGATAGACCTCGCAGCGCTGCCTCAGCTGACGAGCCTATACCTACAGGACAATGAGCTGACAGCTATCGACCTGACGGTGACGCCGCTCGTTAAGTGGCTCAACCTGTCGGAGAATAAGCTCTCTAGCCTCGACGTCACGCCACTCAAGGGTCTTATGAACCTGCGCTGTGCGGGCAATCAGATCCCCTCGATCGACCTCTCACAGTCGCCTCTGCTGAACACCATCTTGATTGACGACAACAAGCTCACAGAGCTAGATGTACAGCATCAGAAGAACCTCTTCTGGCTCACCTGCTCGGGCAATGAGCTCACCAAGCTAGACCTCTCGCACAATCCGTCGGTCGTCTGGCTCAAGTGTAGCCACAACAAGCTCACGCAGCTCGATCTCTCGGCTCAGAAGTCGGTACAGATGCTCTACTGCGATCACAACCAGATCAGCGAGCTTAAGATCTCCAACTATGCTGGGCTACAGGGACTATTCTTGCAGAGCAATATGCTACCTACCACAGCACTCAATAGTTTGATCTCAGCACTTCCCAACGTCTCTGAGGTGGAGGTACACGACAACAATCGCGAGTGGGCTAAGCAGCTCAACATCAGCGACAACCCAGGCACTGCCGAGGCTGATATCACACCAGCACAGAGCAACGGCTGGATCGTCACAAACGAGACCGCTATCCTCACTCCTACGACAGCAGAGGCTACCAGCATCTACTACGACGCTGACCAGAGAGCGATCGTCTCAGAGACTCCTCTGGCACAGATCACGCTCTACAGCCTACAGGGTGAGATGATCCTGCACGCTACCAATGGTGGCACGCACTATGCGCTACCTGAGCTACCAGTGGGTAGTTACCTCGTACATGCCGAGAGCGCAGACGGAGCCATCCTCACGCTCAAGGTGGTAGTCTCCAAGTAAGACTGCTAACGCTATAAATGCGACAAGCCCCCCCCCCGACAGTGCTGGGGGGCTTGTTTGCAACAACTAATAAGTAACCTAGTATAACCTATGAAGTATCATTCGACTTTTGGCTTAGTCCTAACGCTTGCGGTGGCACTTGTCACACTGAGCGCTTGCGACGAAGAGCTGCGAGACCCCAAGGAGGGTCCTATCACTTTCTTAGTTGGCGGCAAGGCTCCCGTAGCCGGTACGCCTATGCCTAAGACCCCCAACATGTCTCATGCCTCTCTGCCCGCAGAGAGCATGCCACTGGTAGAGGCTGGCAATGCCTTTAGCCTTAAGCTCTTTGGGGCTCTTCTGGAGAATCGGGCTTCCAGTGCTAACCTCGTGCTCTCACCGATTTCTATCGAGACGGCCCTCGGGATGAATGCGGTAGGTCTGTCGGACGAAGCTTTCGATGAGTACAGATCGGTACTGAAGCTACCCGCTACACAGAGCCTTGCCACTGTAGCAAAGTATCTTCAGCAGCTCAACGCGGTGATGTGTAGTGCGGGTGAGTACGCCTGCTATTTCCCGTCCAATAGTTTTTGGGTCTCCTCAAAGTATCAAAGTCACTTGATCAAGTCCTACCCACGTCAGCTCTTTGATTTCTTTGGAGCTCCGACAGCGACGCTTGACCTCAGCGATCCAGCCTCTTATGAAGCGGTCAATGCGTGGATCAGTCGCAAGACCTACGGCAAGATACCGCATATGCTAGACCCTAGTCATGCTAAGGGACAAGACCCGCTTGCCTTCCTGGTCAATACCGCATTCTTTGCAGCTGCGTGGCAATGGAAGACGAGCGAAGAGCAGACCCAAGCGGGTAAGTTTACCAATGGCGCTGGCGAGGAGGAGCCAGCTATGATGATGTCTATCCACAATGACACCTCCATCGACTACTTCGCCGATGATCGCTTTGAGACACTTTCCGTTGGTCTACTAGCCAGTGAGGAGATGCGAGAGCATGGTGAGACACCATTTCGTATGCTGCTCATCTTACCAAAAGACCGTACGCTACCGCTCTCCCAGAGCTTACCGACACCCGCAGAGCTACGCAGATTTACCACGGCTGGCAAGCACTACGCTCTAGACATACGACTGCCCCGCCTGAACGCTGGGATCCCCACGCTAGACTTGACGCCTGAGCTGATGGGGCTAGGACTATGCAAGACGCTGGGAGTACCTCTCACGGAGCTCAGCCGTATGTTTGATCCGCAATTTCTAGCACAGCAGATGAGCGAGCAGTCGGGTAGACAGAGCCACCTATACCACCAAGCGACACTCCAGTGGAATGAGAAGGGCGTCGAGGGAGCTGCTGCAACGGTTATAGGGCCCGTGATGCCTAGTGCAGGCGATCCGCTTGAGTCTCGTAGCATCGCTTTCGACAGACCATTCTTTGCTTCTATCGTACACCCCGAGACAGGCAAGATACTCTTCATCGCTGCCATCAACACACTACGCTGATGATGGGCGCTAAGCGAACAGATACACTAAACAGTTTAACTATAAAACGTTTTCCCTATGAAAAGAATCACATCAATCCTCCTGCTCCTCATAGCAGGAGCACTCACCCTCACTAGTTGTGACTGGGATAATCCGATCACAGGTGGTGACACGCCAAAAGAGCCTGAAAAGATCTCACAGTGGCTACTTCCCATAGAGCGTTACGGCATCACCCTCGATGAGGTGACTCAGATCGAGGAGGGACGCGGTAACAAGGTCGAGCGCACAGACGAGCTGATGACCCTGACCGCTACGCCTCAAGATACCTCGGCAGTACGAGAGATCGTTTACTACTTTGACAAGAGCAGTCACTATCAGGTAGCTCGTGTACAGTTTGCTTCGCAAGAGAGTGCCAAGCAGTTTATCCAGGAGTATCTGCTCAACAATGGCTTCGTCAAGAGCGACCTCCGCACCGCCAAGGCTTCGGAAGAGATCTACATCAGCGCACCGCGCGGTAGCCGTGTCTCCTCAGTCGTCCTCGTGGATGGTGAGCAGACTGAGCCGATCTTCTGGTGGGCTAGCAACGACAACAAGAAGACCAACTGGCTACGTGTCGATCCCCTTCAGGATCAGACTACCGGTATCTGGATGCCTCTCCTACCCTACGGGGCTACCCTAGAGATGGTTCAGCTCTTTGAGGCTCGTATGGGTCACACTTACGATGCTGAGGCGAGCAAGCCTGACAAGGGCGTCTACAAGTTCAAGACGGGACACGAGGTGTACACACAGACCACCTACTGGCTTGATCTTGAGACAAACCACTTCCTCGAGGAGAGCAAGGTCTCTTGCGACACACTTCATCGCCCCACGCCTGAGCAGATCGATGCCTACCTGACGGCACAAGGCTTTAGACCTTCAGGTCTACAAGATAAGGAGGGCAACTCTCTTTACTACGACAAGGCGCTCAAGCTCGTCGCTCACATCGATATGAATATCCCTAAGGACGAGACGGCTAAGGCAACCTTCCGCCCTGGGATTCAATACTATGTTGAGAACCTTGACGACAAGATGCCTTATGAAGAGGTAGACTTCCCGATGCCTCTCTTTGGCTTCAATAGAGACACGCTAGCGACTGTCATGAAGGAATACGCTAACCAGGACTACACGGCAGCTGTCGTTGATATGCTGGCCGACGATATGCCCTTCCCAGCAGTACAGACACGCTGTAAGTACTTCCCGACGATCATCTTGCTACCCTCTGACACCGATCCACTCTATGGCGCTGCACTCGTTGTCTGCACTGACCTCAGAGCACTACACTCGCCTATGATTGTGGATCGCCTAGAGCGTAGAGGCTTCGTATATGATCCTAAGAGGACCATACTCCTACCTACTTATGTCAACGAGCAGGAGGGTGTGATGGTGCAGATCGATGATGGTGCTGTGACTGGTATTACAAATATCAGCTTCAGTCCTATCGAGGACTTCAACAGAGCATCGGCTCCACTGGCACGACGCCTGAAGCGATAGTGATAGGCGGAGCGATATAACATCGACAACAATCGAGTAGGTCGGGAAACGAAAGTTTTCTGACCTACTTTCGTTTCCTTCCCT
>OHAF01000990.1_pt1 | contig 28270 bp, 24 predicted proteins | sample 1577041 | NCBI WGS metagenome assembly OHAF01 (sample SAMEA3541495, study PRJEB24748) | human gut metagenome | biome: human gut; feature: human-associated habitat; material: faeces | place: China | collected 2012
GCACGGGTGCTTATTATTTGCGCAGGATCGACCCGCACCAAACGGCAAAAGACACCTGCACCTACTGCAATCAGCGGAAGGGATACGACTATGAGCTGATTCCGAAGAAACGGTAAGGAGGACTACCTATGGAATCTCAGGTAGCCTATAAATTGTTGTTCACCGAATATCCCGATGTAGTCAATGTCGAGCAGATGTGTGAAATGCTCGGTGGCATCTGCGATAAAACGGCATATCGGCTTTTGAAATCCGGCGAAATCAAGAGCTTTATCGTCGGCCGTCATTATCGAATCCCGAAGCTCAACATTCTGGAATACTTGGAATTGATAGATAAATCTAATGCGTAAAACCTCGTTTGCACATTTGGCCTACGAGGTTCTTTCTGCTACAATATGAATGTCAATGGCAGATGAATCTACGCTGTACCACTCAAAGGAGGTTTTATTATGGTAGCAGGACATCTGCGAGAAAAAAACGGGTACTATCATATGGTACTGAATTATGTGGACGAATACGGCAAACGGCACACGCCGTCGAAATCCACGGGTCTAACCGTAAAGGGAAACAAAAAGCGTGCCGAAAAAATGCTTTCCGAAGCTCGTGCCGCAAAAGAAGCCGAATTAGAGGCAAGAGCAATCGAACGCAGCACAGGCAAAGCCCCCGCAGGCACAATTCTTTTTACGGCATTTCTGCTCGACTGGCTGGATATGACAAAAAAGAATGTGGAGGAAACAACTTACGGAGCGTATTCTATGACGATAAAAAGCAAAATCATTCCGTACTTTGAGGAACACCACCCCGGACTGGCTCTGTGCGAGGTCACACCAAAGCATATACAAGATTACTACACCTACGAATTGACGGTGCGGGGTGTTTCCGCAAACACGGTCATACACCGCCACGCCAATATCCGTAAAGCCTTACAGCACGCTTTCAAACTCGGTTTGATTGATGCGAACCCAGCGGATCGCATTGAACGGCCGAAAAAAGAAAAGTTCGTCGGGAGCGTTTACGAAGAAGATGAGCTAAATCGTCTTTTTGAAATCGTCAAAGGCGACCCCATAGAGCTTGGCGTTATCCTCGGTGCATTTTACGGACTGCGCCGAAGTGAAGCAGTCGGCTTAAAGTGGGATGCGATTGATTTCAAGAAGAAAACAATCACCATACGGCACACAGTAACGCAGGCGACCATTGACGGCAAAAGCAAGATTATCCAAAAGGATCGGACAAAGACCAAAGCAAGCTATCGCAGCCTGCCCCTTGTGCCACCGTTTGAGGAAGTACTGTACCGCCTGAAAGCGGAGCAGGAGCTAAACCGAAAGCTGTGCGGCAGGTCGTATTGCCGGCAATACACCGATTATATCTATGTCAACGAGATCGGAGAGCTTGTAAAACCCGGCTATATCACCCAGCATTTCCCGCTGGTGCTTGAAAAGAACGGTATGCGGAAGATTCGTTTCCACGATTTGCGGCATAGCTGCGCAAGCCTTTTGTATGCAAACGGTGTCAGCTTGAAAGAAATTCAGGAGTGGTTAGGACACAGCGACATTTCGACCACTTCAAACATTTATACGCACTTGAATTTCGCCTCAAAGGTTGCGTCTGCCAATGCGATTTTGGGTGTATATCCCTCCAAATAATCGCAATGTCCCTCCAATGTCCCTCCTGAAAATGAGCTGCAAAACGGCGAATTTTCTGTTGTTGGAGGGGCGTTACATAACCGGAGCAGAGCATAAAGAAAAGCCCGCAAACCCCGATAAATCAAGGGTTTACGAGCTGTTAAGGTCTGGTGCCGGTGGTGGGACTCGAACCCACACACCCTTGCGGATAACAGATTTTGAGTCTGTCTCGTCTGCCAATTCCGACACACCGGCATTTATATTTTTAAGTCGTCTCCCGATGTCCTGTCCGAGAAATCGGAGGGACATCGTGGAGGGACATTAAAAGCAAGTTACATATTCAGTTTTCAAAAAACCTTGTAAAATCAAGGGTTTACGGAACGGTGGTATGAAACGGCGAAGTAGATTTTGAGTCCGGCACGTCTGCCAATTCCATCACACCGGCGGGTATTCCGAACGCAAGTATTATACACGATATCATTCTGAAAATCAAGATAATTTTCCGCGCCGGCGATTTATTTCAACACTCCGCCCGTAAATTGACCTTTTTGTGCAAACTATGGCAAAAACGGAACGCTTTTTGTTGAAATTAACGGTTGAGTATAATATAATAAATTCGGTATACTGTATCGGAAATTTTGCGCTTCGGCGCACGGACGGAGGTGAGGCGGATGCACAAGGGAAGACTCGGTGTCGCTGTGCTCCTGCTTTTTGCCGCCGTTTTTTGCTTTTCGGGCTGTAATATAAAGTCGGACGAAAAGACTGTGTTTGCCCGCGATACGGACCCCGCCTATATTGACCTGCTCCGCGACATCGCGCCCGACTGCACCCTCCGCGACGGCAAAGGTCTCTCATCTCTGCTCTCGTCCGTTGACGGAGAGGATAAGGCGTTCGCCCTCTTTGACGTTCAGGCACGCGCCTCGAAAGACGCGGGGACGGGCGGAATTTGGTACGAGCATTTTGCCACCGCCGCCGTTATCGCCGTTGACCGCTCGCGCTTTGACGGGGAGATAAAAGGCTGGCGCGATCTCGAAAATATATCCTGTCCCGTGGGCTTTACGTCCCGGTATGAGCGGATGCTTTTTGCCGCCGTGTCTTACGGGCTTGAGAAGAATTATATGTCCGGCGAGGCAGTCGGCTTGCTGCATAAGCTCAACAAAAGCGGAAGGCTGAGCTACGGCAAAATCGACGCCCCCGTCAATATCTGCTGGGATTACCAGGCCGCGCTTATGAAGCGCGAGGGAAAAAATATCGAAATAATAATCCCCTCCGAGGGCACTTTGCTCTACGGAGTCGGCGTCTTGTCGGGCTATGAGATGAAGTTTTCGCAGAATGTCGGGGATGCAATCGCCGCAGCGGGCTTCCGCGCCGACAAAGCTCAGGGCGAAAACTATCCGTCTCTGTCCGAATACGGGCGCGCCGAAAGGGTAGGCGATGCCGTAGAATTTGCGAGGCAGACGGAGAATTTTATCAGCGTTTTCAAACGCGGAGTGTTCAGAAGCCGTCTGTATTCCTCTGCGGAATCGTTTGAGCATAAGCTCTTGGGCGCGGCTGTCATAATGACGGCGATAGTCTGGATGGGCTTTGCCCTGCGCAGAGTCCAGCGCAAGGATATCAGAATGCTTGTCCGCGCGCTCGGCGGCATGGTTATAGCCTGGATGCTCGTCTGTATTTTGAAATATCAGACGGACGGGAACCCCGTTATGGGGCGCTATCTCTGGTATGCTTATTATGTTTTTATGATGGGTCTGCCGCTTCTTATGCTTATCCTGTCTCTGATGACCGATTCCTCCGGGAATGTTCGGCAGCGCAAGATATTTGTCTGCTCGGGCTTTGCCGTCTATGCGGTTTTGCTTTTGACGGTGTTCACAAACGACCTGCACGGCTGGGTTTTTAAGTTTGAAGATATAAAAACCTTCAGCGGAGGCTATACATATAACTTCGGCTATTATCTTATTTTTGCCTTTATCGTCGCGGCGGTGATTTTGTCAACCGCGATTTTGGTGCGAAAGGCCATGCGCGGCTTCAACCGTTCGAGGCTCGTTCTGCCGATACTCAGCGAGGTTCTTCTTTTCGTTTACTGCGCGGCATATGCCGCAGGCGTTCCCGTGGCGCGCGACAGCGATATAACAACCGTCTCATGCGTCTTTGCGCTCGCGTTTGCGGAGCTTGCGATGAGAACGGGACTTGTGCCCGTCAATCAAAAATATGCCGTGCTCTTTTCCAATTCACCTCTGAGAATGCAGATAATCGACTCCGAGGGCAATGCCGAGTTCAGCTCTGCCGGTGCTCGGCCGATATCACGCGAGGATTGGGAAAAGCTCCGCGACGATATAAAGCATCCTCTTCTTCTGCACGGCGACACCCTGCTCTACGCCGACGGCATACCGGGCGGCATGATAGTTTGGCAGGAGAGTATCGCCGAGATACTCAATATGCAGCAGGAGATACGCGAAAACGTCTTGAAGCTGACCTCCGCAAACAAGCTCCTTGTCACGGAGCGCGAGAGCAAGTACAGGCTCGCCGCGGCGGAGGAAAACGTGCGCCTTATGGAGCTTTTAAACGCCGAGATGGAACGCCACCTCGAGCGCATGAACGATATGATAGACGGGCTTGAACGCTCGAACAACAAGCAGCGGGACATCGCCCGAATAACTCTGCTGATGTGCTACATAAAGCGCAGATGCAGCCTGTTCTTCAAGGAGCAGGAGGGCGGGGATATGCCTGCGGAGGAGCTGGCCGTCTATATCGACGAGCTTTCCGAGTTCGCGTCCTACGCCGATATCAGAATAAGCACCGTCTGCACCGCAAAAGGCTCGCTGTCTCCGCGCTGCGGCAGCGTGATGTACGATTTCTTCTATTCCGTGCTTGATTCGTGCGCGGGTGAAGAAAATACGCTGCTCGAGCGTCTTGCAGATACAGACGGCATGACGGAGATGAAGCTGCTCCCCTCATCCTTTGACGGCGGCGAAGAGTTTATGAGCGACGAACTGAAAAAGGCAGTCGAGGGTGTCGGCGGCACAGTGTCGGTAAAGGATCTCGATGAGACTGCGGGCATCAGCCTGCGCGTGCCGAAGGGAGGGAAAGCGCCTTGATGTTTTTATACTCTCTCACGGAGCCCGCCAGAGTGCTCATATGTATGATATCCGTTTTCTGCGTCGGCTTTCAGACGGCTGCGCTCGTCTATACGGTGGTGCGCAGTGCGTTCAGGGACAGAAAACGCACGGCCGCATATATTTCTCAGACAGCGGTCACGGCTCAGAGCTTGGTTATGCTCATTATCGTCGCGCGCGCTCAGCTGAACGCTTGGATGTTCCTGCCCGCGGGCAGCGAATATGAGGTGATGAGATACGGCGTGTTTGCGGCGGTTGCCGCGTCGTGCATAGCCGTAGCCTGTGTCGGCCGAGTCTATGATGTTCTGCTCTGTGCGGTCGTCTCGTCCGTCTCCCTGCCGTATATAGACCTCCTGCCGTACAAAGCGGCGGCGGTCATCTTCTGCGCGGCGGAGCTTCTGCTGATTGCCCGCGCGCTGCTGCTTATGCGCGTGTGCCGCAGGGATATAAAAAACGAGCTGTCGCGCGATTCCGTCAAGCTCGCGCTCGATGAGCTCCATTCGGGTCTGCTTTTCTGCGAGCCGGACGGAAATATACTGCTTGTAAACGGGCGTATGCAGAGGCTCATGCAGGTGCTCTGCGGCGAGGTTTACAGGGACGGAAAGAAGTTCTACGAACGCCTGCTCTCGGGCGATGTCTCGGACAGCTGCAGCTCCAATGTTATCGACGGAAAAACCGTGTTTATCCTGCCCGACGGCAAGGTCTGGTTCTTCACAAGATGCGATATATATATTAAAAACAGACGCTATGTTCAGCTTTCGGCGGCGGACGTTACCGAGCAGTGGATGCTCACGAATGAGCTAAACGCCCAGCGCGCCATGCTTCAGAGCAGAGGTCTCGAGCTCAAGGAGATGATATCCGAGGTTCGTTTTCTCTGCCGCGAGGAGGAGATGCTGAGAATCCGCAGCCGCTTCCACGATATTTTGGGTCAGCGCCTCGCCCTGCTTTTCCGCAGCCTGCGCGAGGGCGAGGAACCCGATGAGGAGCTTATTCGCAGATTCGCCTATAACCTGCCGGAGGAGCTCAGCGGCAGGGAGGCCGTGACTACCGCCGCCGACAGATTGGAGACTCTCTGCCGACTCATGCAGGAGATAGGCGTGACGCTTATTATAGACGGAAACCTGCCCGCAAAGGAGAGCCTTGCGTGGCTCGGTATGGATATAATAACCGAGGCGGTGACAAACTCCGTGCGCCACGGACTCGCGTCGGAGGTATACATATCTCTCGGACAGAGCGGCGGCAATTTCTCCATGAGGATAACCGACAACGGTATTCCGCCTAAGTCCGAGCCCGTCGAGGGCGGCGGACTCAGCTCGATACGAAGAAAAGTCGGGCTGTTTGACGGCAGCGTGAGAGTTGAAACGAAGCCCCGATTTGTCCTTTCAGTCTTTATTCCCGGAGGTGAAACCCTGTGACAAAAGTGCTGGTTGTCGATGACCACGAATCAATGCGCGAATCCCTTGAACGCCTGTTTAACGAGAGCGGGGATTTCTGCGTTGTCGGCGGGATTTCCTGCGCCGACCATGCAGTGAGAATGTGCGGAGAGCTCTCGCCGGATATAGTCTTTATGGACGTCTGCACCGAGGGCGGCGCATCGGGACTTCGCGCAACAAAAGAGGTGCGCGATGCCTTCCCGGATATAAAAGTGATAGTTATGACCGCCTTTGACGAGATATCCTATGCCCCGCGCGCAAAGGAGGCGGGCGCCCACGCATTCATATACAAGAGCCGTAGCCTCTCTGAGTTCGAGCAGACCGCGCGCGACGTTATGTCGGGCGGAGGATGCTTCCCCGAGCCGAAGACCATCCCAATGCCGCAGGGTGAAGCGCCGCTGACGGAGCGCGAAATGGAGATACTGCGCCTGATGTGCAAGCATATGACCAACAAAGAGATTGCCGCCGAGCTCTATATCAGCGAGGACACGGTGAAGTACCACAAGAAGAATATGCTCGCAAAAACAGGCTTCGCAAGGTCGGTCGACCTCGCTTTCTACATGATATCAAACGGGTGGATAAATCCGCTCTATTGACAATACTACCCGTTTCGGGTAGTGCGTATTCTTTTTTGTTTTGTTATAATCAGATCGGCGAAATATTTCGGTGAGTGTGCAATAAAATGAAACATCTGAAAAAGCTTACGCTCCTTCATTCAAACGATATGCACGGCGACTTTATGGCCAAGGAGGTCGATGACAGGCTTATCGGCGGGGTCTCCATGCTCTCGGGCTATGTCGGCAAGGTGCGCCGCGAGGAGCGGAATGTAGTCTATTCAATCTCCGGCGATATGTTCCGCGGTTCGCTCATAGACAGCGAGTACAAGGGACTGTCGACCGTTGAAATAATGAATATTTTAGCGCCCGATGTCGTGACCCTCGGCAACCACGAGGTGGATTACGGCATAGCGCATCTTTTATTTATAGAGCGCTGCGCAAAGTTCCCGATAATCAATGCGAATATATATCTGAAAAATAACGGCACGCGCCTTTTCAAATCTCACGAGATTCTCGAGATTGACGGCATGAAGGTGCTGTTTATCGGACTTCTTACCGAGCAGGTGCTCTCGCAAACAAAGCAGGATAAGCTCATCGGCTCGTTCCTCGATGTCTATGAGGCGGCGGCAGAGGTCGGAAAGATATGCAACAGCTATCAGTCCGTCGATATAGACTTTACGGTTCTCCTGACCCATATCGGCTTTGAGGCGGACAAGGAGCTTGCCGCGAATCTCGACCCGCGCTGGGGAGTCGATATTATAATCGGCGGCCACAGCCACACAATGCTCAGCGAGCCCGCGGTAGTCGCCGGGATACCGATAGTTCAGGCGGCGAACGGCACCTCTCAGATAGGCCGCTTTGATATCATGGTCGATACCGACGGCAATTGCATAGACAGCTACACCTGGCAGCTCGTTCCGATAAACGAGGACAACTGCGAGCGTGACCTTCAGTTAGAGCGGGTCATAGAAAAATATAAGAATCAGACGGATGTGAAATACAGTCGGGTAGTCACCCGCTTCAAAGAGGAATATTTTCATCGCAAACGCAACGAGGAGACGCAGATAGGGCGAATATTCAGTGATATTTTCAAGGATGCGCTCGGTCTGGATATAATGCTGCTCGGCTCGGGCAGTATCAGATACGAACAGTTAGGCCCCATAGTCCAGCTCCAGGATTTGGCGGAGATATTCCCGTATAAAAATGAAATAGAGCGCATATATCTGACCGGAGAACAGCTGCGCTCGGTGCTCATGTATATTCTGCGCGACGAGGCGCTCGACGGAAAAACGGAGTTCTACCAGCTCTCGCACGGACTCAGGGTCGTCTATTCCCGCTCGGAGAAGAGACTGCTCAATGTCGAGCTCAACGGAAAAGAGATCGAGCCAGAGCAGCTCGTCAGCGTAGGGCTTCAGGAATACGATATGATGAATATGGACAAATTCTTCGGCATAACGCGAGCCGAAGCGGAAAAAAACGGAAAGATAAAGACCGTCGCCACCTCATGCTTCGATGTGCTTGAGGAAAATTTGAGCGATACGGAGCTTGTCTCCGACCCTTCCGACCGCAGGCTTTTTGTTGTGCGGTAAAATTGCATATCCGAGCCTTTTCGCATTCTTCGATCAAAACTACTCCGAGGGGGTAGTGTGCTCGGGCATTTTTTTTGATATTATATATGTGCAGTATTTGGGATGTATTTGAAGAAAGGGGAGACAAACCGTGAGAAAACGCGATTTCGGGGGCTTTATGCTCTGCTTTTTGATGAACCTCGTATTCAACCTCGGCTGGTCGGTGCCCGCGTGGATATTGCTTGCCGCCCATTTCATCCTTAAAATTTCCATATGGTGGTTCGCTTCGCTGCTCATAATATGGTTTTTTATCATATTGCTGCGCACTCTGCTCATCAGCTGGGCGGGTGACTGCGCGAGTGTGCGGGATGAGCCGAAAAAGAATCTGAATCCTTATTCCGCCTCGTCGAGCTTCGGCAGGGCGGACAAAAAAGAAGAAACCCGTGAAAAGGAGGCTTGACCCCGCAGTGAAAAGAATGCTGATAACGGCAGCGGTTCTGTTGACGGCGGTTGCCCTTATGCTGTCGGCAGGCTGCGCTAAGGACAAAAAACCGCCCCCCGAAACGTCGGACGGCACGACCGCAGAAGCGGCGATATCCTCGACCTCTTCCGAAAAAATGACGCTTCCGTCGAATATTTCGGGAACGGAGATAAAGCGCGGAGAGAAGTATGACATACCTTTGGATGAGGCGGTCAAACAGATGCGCGAATGCAGCAAGGGCTTCGCCGAATATGTCGATTCCGGCATGGCGATTTTGGATACGGGCGAGTATATGGAGCAGGACGGAATCCGCTACAATATCTATGCCCTCGGCACAAGCGGCGAAGACAGCTTCGTGCGCGAGATAAATGTGTGCTTTAACCACCTTGAGAAGGTGGTATATGAATATGACGCAATTTCCGACCTGTGGACTTTGCTGCCGTGAACGGAGGTTTGAAAATGAAGAAAAGCATTTCGACAATTCTGTCGGTTCTTCTGGTCCTTGTCCTCGCCATCACCCTTTTTGCCTGCGGTAAAACGGGCAATACCGATGAGACGACCGGCGACGGGGATATGCAGACTACCGAGAAAGTTATGACTGAGTACGATGTGACGAAGGATGCGTTTGAGCTCTCGCTCTATACCGATTCAAGCTCCGCGTCATACAGGGCTCTCGGCGACCCGGTGCAGATTTTTAAGACCGGGAGCGCGATTTATCCGAACGACAGGATACGCTTTGTCTCGAATGTTGACGGAGTCATCGTCACGCTCGTAAAGCTCAAGTATAACGAAGCCGATAACGAGATGGAGTCGGACGGTATCCTCTTCTCGGTGAAGGTCAAAAAGGGCGAGGTTTATGAGTTCGACGGCAGCCTTGCCGAAACTGTTCCCACCGCCGCCATAGAGGCCGAAAAGGGCGGCATGGCCGCGAGAAAAGTGCTCACCTATGACGGACGCGACGGAAAAACCGATTATGTTTTGAAGAGCGAGCCGCTGCTCTTTGACGAAGCGGTAGGATAAACAGTCAAAAAGGGGAACCACCCCGCAAAATAATATAATAAAATAATATTGCAAAGGAGTTTTTATTTATGGGACTTATTAAAGCTGGTGCAGGCGCAGTCGGCGGTGTTCTTGCCGATCAGTGGAAGGAATTTTTCTATTGTGAGGCAATGCCGAAGGAGCTTCTTGTTACCAAAGGACAGAAGCGCGTAAGCGGCAGATCGTCAAACACAAAGGGCAGCGACAACATCATTACAAACGGCTCGGGTATAGCCGTTGCGGACGGACAGTGCATGATGATAGTCGAGCAGGGCAAGGTAGTCGAGTTCTGCGCGGAGCCCGGCGAGTTTACATATGACGCCTCCACGGAGCCCTCGATATTCTCGGGCTCTCTCGGCGACAGCATTAAAAAGACATTCCAGACCATCGGTAAGCGTTTCACCTACGGCGGCGATACCGAAAAGGATCAGCGTGTCTATTATTTCAACACCAAGGAATTGATGGACAACAAGTTCGGCACTCCGAACCCGATTCCGTTCCGTGTCGTCGATTCGAAGATAGGCCTTGATATCGATGTCGCAGTCCGCTGCTCGGGCGTATATTCCTATAAGATAGACGACCCCATGCTCTTCTATACCAATGTCTGCGGCAATGTCGAGCAGGATTATACCCGCGAAGAGATAGACAATCAGCTCAAGACAGAGTTCATCAGCGCGCTTCAGCCCGCTTTTGCTCAGCTCTCCGACCTTGAGCTTCGCCCCAATCAGATAGTAGCTCACAACACCGAGCTTGAAACTGCTATGAACGCCGCCCTCTCCGCAAAGTGGAGCGAGCTGCGCGGACTCAAGGTCGTCACAATAGCCCTCGGCTCGGTCACTCTCCCCGAAGAGGATGCAGAGCTCATCAAGCAGGCTCAGCGTGCAGCTATCATGCGCGATCCCACCATGGCGGCGGCAACTCTTGTCGGCGCTCAGGCGGACGCCATGAAGACTGCGGCCGGCAACCAGGCAGGCGCAATGACCGGCTTTATGGGCATGGGCATGGCTATGAACGCAGGCGGCGGCATGAACGCTCAGAACCTGTTCGCCATGGGCCAGCAGCAACAGCAGCAGACTCAGCAGCAGGCGGCGCAGCAGCCGACGGGCGGCCCCGATATGGCGCGCTGGAAGTGCTCGTGCGGCAATATGGTGTCCGGTAACTTCTGCCCGAACTGCGGCGGAAAGAAGCCCGCTCCCGAGCCGGCGGCAGGCGCTTGGAAATGTCAGTGCGGCGCTACCGCGACAGGCAAGTTCTGCCCCGAGTGCGGCTCCCCGAAGCCCGCTGACGCAAACGGCTGGACCTGCTCGTGCGGAACCGTCAATAAGGGCAAGTTCTGCCAGAACTGCGGAGCCAAAAAGCCCGAGGGCGCTCCTCTCTACCGCTGCGATAAGTGCGGCTGGGAGCCCGAGGATCCATCCAATCCTCCGAAGTTCTGCCCCGAGTGCGGAGATATATTTGACGATAGCGATAAAAAATAAGACGGCCGATGAAGGCGCTGCTCATAATTTTGATTCTGCTTTCGGTGCTCATATTGGGCGTTGCCATAGGCGTGCGGTGTCACCGCCGCTTAGCGAAAAAGCAAGCTTTGCCGAAAATCTCCGAGCTGCCACATATCCCCGAGGGCGCTGTGCTTGACAGCCTCAACCGGGGATAGAGGCGGGAGAGAATGTGTATGACGAAGCGGACAGTCTGCTTTGCGTAGGCCGGCTTCTGCCGACGGCAGCGTTATTTCGATGAAATATAACGGCATGGGTGAAAAAGAGCTGTTCGAGCTGTTGAAATCGTTCTTATGATACGGTTTGCAGGCTGACAGCGCAAAACGGGTCGTTACTGCGACCTAAAAAATAACAGGAGGGAAACACTATGGGATTATTTGATAAGAAATATTGCGATATCTGCGGCGAGAAAATAGGACTTCTCGGAAACCGCAAGCTTGAAGACGGCAATCTCTGCAAGAACTGCGCCGCGAAGCTGTCTCCGTTCTTCAGCGAACGCCGCCGCTCGACGGTCGAGGATATCAAGCGTCAGCTCGCTTACCGCGAGGAAAACGAGAAGCTCGTCAGAGATTTTAACCCCGACGTGATGTTCGACGGAAGCAAAAAAGTGTATATCAGCACCGTCTCCGAGGCGTTTATCGTTACGGGAAGCTCGAATTGGCGCAGCGCCAATCCCGATATCATTAAGCTTTCGCAGGTTGTTGCGGTCGACACAAATATAAAAGAAAACAGGGAAGAGATATTCTTCGAGGATTCCGACGGAAACAGAAAGAGCTATCAGCCGCCCCGCTATGAGTGCGACTATGAGTTCGATGTGATTATCCGCGTGAACTCCCCGTGGTTTGACAGTATCGAGCTTGAGATAAGCGACGGAAGCCGCCCCGACAGCCCGTATACCGACCTCTACCGCGAATATGAGCGCAAGATGAACGAGCTCAAGGATATACTTCTGCGCCGTGATAACCGTTACCGCACATGGGACGGCGACGGCATGATGAACCGCACGGTATACGGCGGCGACAGACCGTCGAATCCTGCCCCCGGATATGCAGCCGCCCCCGCGGCAGGTTATGCGACAGCGACTTCGGCCGGATATGCGGCAGCCCCCGCGCCTCAGCAGCAGGCGGCAGCGGCAGCTTGGATGTGCCCGTCCTGCGGCGCACAGAATACAGGCAAATTCTGCGCAAACTGCGGCTCTCTGAAGCCCGCTTCGGTTAGCGGCTGCCCGAATTGCGGCTGGTCGCCCGCGCCCGGTCAGGCTATGCCCAAATTCTGCCCGGAATGCGGCAAGCCGCTCGCCTGATAAAGCAGTGGTAATCGGCGTCCCGAAAGGCGGAGGTTTAATGCGGCTCGATTCCCGCCCGATCCAAGCCTTTCGCGGCGCTGCAAAAAGCGAATAAACAAATCAGCTTGCCGAAAAAATGGCTTGACGGAAAGGGGAGATGAGCTTACGGCCGGCAGGTCATTGCTTCGTGCCGAGAGAAAAAGACGGATAAAAGAAGCTTAAAGGCTTCGGAGCCGATATTAATGCGGCGGAGGATATCGGTTTTACGGCGTTTACGCAGGTGGGCTGTAAGATTTATCTTCGGCAAAAGAACCGCGCATTTGTGTGTGTATCGCCGACCTGCGTAGCTGCAAATACAAATGAACAGCTTTTGAAAACGGCAAAAAACAAAATACCGTTAGTTCGACTTTTCTTTATGTCGGTACCGAAAATTCCATGCGGCTTTTGCGGCGGTAAAAACATAAAGACGCTTGACGGTTAATGTTCTTTAAGAGAGGAGTTTTTTAATGCAAACCTTGCAGGAATATAAATGTCCCTGCTGCGGCGGCGCAATAGCTTTTGACAGCACGCTCCAGAAGATGAAGTGCCCTTTCTGCGACACTGAGTTTGAAATGGATGCGCTCAAGAGCTATGACGCCGAGCTTCAGGGCGAACAGGCGGACAATATGGAATGGGAGACCTCCGCAGGCAGCGAGTGGCAGGAGAGCGAGATTGAGGGGTTACGCTCTTATGTATGCAAATCCTGCGGCGGAGAGATAGTGGGCGATGCCAATACGGCGGCAACATCTTGCCCGTTCTGCGGCAATCCGGTAGTCATGATGAACCAGTTCGCGGGCTTGCTCAAGCCCGACATCGTGATCCCGTTCAAGCTCGATAAGAAGGCGGCAAAGGCGGGGCTGATGAAGCACCTCAACGGAAAGAAGCTTCTGCCCAAGATTTTCAAGGATCAGAATCATATCGACGAGGTAAAGGGCGTCTATGTCCCGTTCTGGCTCTTTGATACCGATGTCGACGCGCAGGTGCGTTACCGTGCAACCAAGGTTCGCACATGGAGCGACGAGGATTACAGATACACCGAGACGAGCTATTATATGATTCATCGCGGCGGAAGCGTCGGCTTTGAGCATGTCCCGGTGGACGGCTCGTCCAAAATGCCGGACGATCTCATGGAGTCCGTCGAGCCCTACGATTATTCCGATGCTCTGGATTTCCAGACGGCTTATCTTGCGGGCTATTTTGCGGATAAGTACGATGTGACCGCCGAGGAGAGCATCGACCGCGCCAATCAGCGCGTCAGGCGCTCCACGGAGGATGCCTTTGCCTCGACGGTTCAGGGCTATGCAACGGTCAATGCCGAGAGCAGCTCGGTGCAGTTCCATGGCGGAAAGGCAAAGTATGCGCTCTATCCCGTGTGGCTGCTGAACACAACCTGGAACGGAGAAAAATATACCTTTGCCATGAACGGACAGACCGGCAAATTCGTTGGCAATCTTCCGCTCGATAAGTCGGCCGCCACAAAGTGGACGGTGGGACTCGCCGCGGCGCTCAGCGCTGCCGCCTGCGGCATTGCGTGGCTTCTGCATTTTGCAGGAATACTGTAAAGGAGGGATAACGATGAAAAAGAGAATACTTGCGATGATATTTGTCCTTGCCCTCTGCTTCTGCACGGTTATCCCGGCTTTTGCGGTGGATGCGGACGGCTTTGTAAGCGAATACGAGCGCGTTCAGGATATGGCGAAGCTCCTCTCGGAAAGTGAGAGAGAAGCCCTTATAAAAACGCTCGACGAGCTCAGCGAACGTCAGAAAATGGATGTAATAGTCGTGACGACCAATACGTTGGACGGCAAAAAGCCCATGGAATATGCCGACGATATCTATGATTATTGCAAATACGGCTACGGAGAAAAAAGAGACGGTCTGCTGTTCCTCGTCAGCATGGAGGACCGCGACTGGTGGATATCCACCTGCGGCTACGGCATAACCGCGTTTACGGATGCCGGAATCCAGTATATCGGCGAGCAGATGGTAGAGGATTTGGGTGACGGCAACTATGCCGCCGCATTCAACACCTTTGCCGAGCTCTCCGATGATTTCATCACAAAGTCAAGAGAGGGAGAGCCCTACGACAAGAGCAATCTGCCCAAGGGACCTCTTTCGATAGTTTGGATTGTGATCTCGATTTTGGTGGGCATCGGCCTTGCGATGTTTATAGTCGGCAGGATGAAGGCACAGCTCAAGACAGTGCGCTTCCAGGCGGCGGCAGGCGACTATATGAAGAGCGGCAGCCTTAATATAACGGAGAGCAGGGATACGTTCCTGTACAATACCGTTACGCGCACGGCAAAACCGAAGAATACTGACAGCGGCAGCTCCGGCGGAAGCAGTACGCATACATCTTCCTCCGGAGAGACACACGGCGGCGGAGGCGGTAAGTTCTGAGCCGCCGCAAAGAAAGCGAGGTGTCTATGAAAAAAGCAACAGCAGTTTTAATCTTCATTCTCATCTTAGCGACATTTGCGTTAACCCCGTCGCTTGCTGCGGGTAATATAGTGATTACCCGTCAGCCGCAGAACGGAACCTTCCCGGAAAACAGTGTGGCATCTTGGAGCGTAGAGGCAGCGGGAGATAATCTTTCCTACCATTGGTTCATCGTGTACAAGGGCGTTACATATGACACCAACAAGTCCTTTGCCGAGGGCCATCCGTGGCAGGACGGTGTTCTCGGAAGCGGCTACGGCTCGAACGATAAAGGAAATACTTTCTTTATCAACGGTATCGGGAGCGCCCTTGACGGGGCGGAAATCTACTGTATCGTCTCGAACAAAACCGGCAGCGTGACCTCGGCGAGGGCTTATATCTCCGTAGGAGGAAGCAAGTCCCCGCCGGAGCTTAAAGTGTCGGCGTCGGTCAGAGTGGAAAAGGGCAAGGTCCTCAAGCTCTACTGCGACGCCAAGGCATCGGACGGTGACGAGGTTAAGTCATATTTATGGTATGAAACAACTACCGGCAAGCTCAAGGATATTGTAGCCATAGGCGCGAACGAGGGGTACTCGGAGGAAGATCCTATTCTCGTCTGCGACACGGGAAAGGTCGGGACGCGCTACTATGTCTGCTATGTTGAGACAAAGCTCGGCGGTAAGGCGTATTCGAGCGTCATTCCCGTCACGGTAGTCGAAAAGGCCGCGCCGACACAGAAGCCCGCCCCGGTGACTCCGGGCGCGGATAAAACCTCAGAGGTTCAAAAGACCTCCGAGCCGGACAGCGTTAAGGCGCCGGACGAAAGCGCAGTCGGTATGGAAACCGATATAGGCGAGCCCGGCTCTGTCGAGTCCACCACGGCCGTGAAGCAGGACAGCACGGGGAAAACACTCTCCGTGAAGGCGGTTGTCCTGATAGCGATAGCCTGCCTTGCAATAGGCGGCATAATAGCCGGAGTGGCGGTTGCCCTCAGGAAAAAGAAGCAATAGCATTTGAAAAAGGAGAGATTATATGAGTATATTTGATAAGCTTAAGAGTACGGCGCAGCAGGCGGCGACCTCTGCCATACAGTCGATAGGCAACAAGAGAGAGAAGTTCACCTTCGCTTCTCTGCCCGAAAGCCTTGCCGAAATGCAGGCGCTCCCCGAGGCGAGCCTTGACACACCGTTTAAGACGGCGGCTCTGACCGTCCTTGCCCTCTGCGCCTATGCGGCGGATAAGAATATCGGCCTTGAGATGCTCAACTGGCTCAGAGGTCCCCGTCCGCTCAACGGTCAGGAGATCTCCTTCCTCAACGACCGCTTCCGCGACGGCAAGACCTATCTCCCGTTCACCTACTTCGTAGGCGCAACGCCCGACAATAACTACACTCCCTCTCAGCCCTATACAATCATCATTGAGAGCAATCACGTATCCGGCGAGGAGAAGGACTACATGAAGCTGTTCATTCCCTGCGGCGGTGCGGACGATCCCCGTCCCATTAAGATGCGCCAGCGCGGCTCTGACGGCAAGTGGTTCCTGTGGGAGCAGTACCTGCTGACAGGTGTGCGCACCCCGAAGGAAGCCGACCCGTGGGCATAACAGGAGGGAAATAATATGGATATTTGCGGACTTTGGAAAGTCAGGGAAATGCATTTGGTTACTCCGGACGGCGAGAAAGTCTTTACGGCAGACAGTCAGGTCGATAACGATATGTATGCCGAAATTGTCCAGATGTGCAAATATATCATGGAATTTGCACCGGACGGAACGCTCAACACGCTCTTATTCGTGCCCGAAGAGGTGCGCGAAGAGGCGAAAAAGCAGGGCGCGGACATCCGCGAAAACGGATATGCGGTTTTGGAGAGTACCGTATGGAAGGAAGAAGACGGAAAGTTCTACTATGACACCGGGATTCAAGGTGAGGTGTTGGGCGAAAAGGTTGATTCCTTTGCAGAGATTTCACTTCTGCCGGATGACTGCCTTCTCTATAACCTCGGCACGATGATACTCGAGCGTGCGTAAACCGCGCCCTGCTTTAAAACGGCAGCAAAAAAAGAAAATCTTCCGATTAAACGAACCCGCCCCGCCGACTGTACGAACCGTCGGCGGGGCAGGATTTTTTGCCGTCTTTCTGTCTCGATTTCTTGACAAGCGTTTGCTTGAAGTATAAAATTAAAATTAAGCAAGGCTTACTTTTCCGGGAGGATAATATGACGCTAAATGAACTGAAAGTAGGAGAGAGTGCCGTCATAACCGCCGTAGGCGGCGAGGGCGCTCTCAGATGCAGATTGCTCGATATGGGACTCATCCCGCGAACCCGTGTGACGCTTCAAAAGGTCGCGCCGATGGGCGATCCGATAGAGATAATGGTGCGCGGCTATGAGCTGACGCTCCGTGTTGACGATGCGAAAAAGATAGAAGTCAGAGTCGAGGAGGACGCAAAATGATATTTGCTCTCGCAGGTAATCAAAACTGCGGAAAGACAACTCTCTTTAACGCACTGACAGGCTCTAATCAGCACGTCGGAAACTTTCCGGGCGTCACAGTCGATCAGAAGATGGGCGCGATAAAAGGCGCAAAGGACAGCTCCGTTGTCGACCTGCCCGGAATATACTCCCTGCGCCCTTATACGCAGGAGGAAATAGTTTCGCGCGACTTCATCCTCAATCAGAAGCCCGACGGCATCATCAATATAGTCGATGCCACGAATATAGAGAGAAATTTATATCTCACCCTGCAATTGCTTGAGCTGCGCGTACCTATGGTGCTCGCGCTCAATATGATGGACGAGGTGCGCTCGAACGGCGGCACAATAGATGTCAAGAAAATGAGCGACGCGCTCGGTATTCCCGTCGTGCCGATAAGCGCGGCAAAGGGCGAGGGCGTGTCCGAGCTTGTTGACCAGGCTCTGCAGGTCGCAAAAAGCAAGACGCTGCCGAAGGTCTGGGACTTCTGCTCGGACGGATCGCCCGTCCACCGCTGCATCCACGCTATAGTGCATCTTATCGAAGACCACTCCTCGCGCCTTGACCTGCCGTGCCGCTTCTGCGCGACAAAGCTCATTGAGGGCGGCGACGATATGGCGGACAAGCTCGAACTGGACAGCAACGAGCGCGATCTGCTCGACCACTGCATAGTCGAGATGGAGAACGATACCGGGCTTGACAGAAACGCCGCGCTCGCCGAAATGCGCTACGAATTCATAGAAAAAGTAGTCGAGAGCTCGGTCGTCAAATGCCACGAGAGCAAGGAACACCGCCGCAGCATGAAGCTCGACCGTGTCCTGACCGGCAAATACACCGCCATTCCCGTGTTCATAGGCGTTATGTGTCTCGTGTTCTGGCTGACCTTCAATGTTATAGGCTCCGCCCTCTCCGACTGGCTGAGCATCGGAATAGATAAACTCACGGGACTCGTCGATTCGGGTCTGACCGCCTATGGAATCAACCCCGTTATACATAGCCTTATCATCGACGGAATCTTCGCGGGCGTTGGCAGCGTTCTCTCGTTCCTGCCGATAATAGTGACATTGTTCTTCTTCCTGTCTATTCTCGAAGATACGGGATATATGGCGCGAATCGCCTTTGTTATGGACAGACCGCTGAGAAAAATCGGTCTCTCCGGGCGCAGCTTCGTTCCCATGCTTATCGGCTTCGGCTGCTCCGTCCCGGCGATAATGGCGACCCGCACCGTCTCGTCCGACCGCGACCGCAAGATGACAATAATGCTGACCCCGTATATGAGCTGTTCGGCAAAAATACCGATATATTCGGTCTTCGCGGCGGCGTTTTTCCCGGGACACGGCGCGCTCGTCATGATATGCCTGTATTTCTCGGGCATCGTGCTCAGCGTCCTGCTCGCGCTGATACTCAAGAATACGGCTTTCCGCGGCAATCCCGTGCCGTTTGTTATGGAGCTGCCGAACTACCGCATCCCGTCGCCCAAGAGCGTCGCACTTCTGCTGTGGGAAAAGGCGAAAGATTTCCTCCAGCGCGCATTTACTGTCATATTTGTCGCGACAATTATCATATGGTTCCTTCAGAGCTTTGATACTCGCATTAACCCCGTTGAGGACAGCGCGAACAGTATGCTCGCCGCTATAGGCAGATTTATCGCGCCGATATTCAAGCCCCTCGGCTTCGCCGATTGGCGCGTCGCAACTGCGCTTATCTCCGGCTTCACCGCCAAAGAAGCGGTTGTCTCCACAATGTCCGTCTTGCTCAACACGAGCGTATCGACCCTCGGCGGCGCACTCTCCGCTATGTTCACCCCGCTGACCGCCGCGAGCTTCCTCGCGTTCACTCTGCTCTATACGCCATGCGTCGCCGCGGTTGCAACTATAAAACGCGAGATGAACTCGACCCTTGCAACGATAGGCATAGTTATCCTGCAGTGCGTTGTCGCGTGGCTCGTCGCGTTCGGCGTTTATCAGATAGGGAGCCTGATAGCATGAAACCCGTTGATTTTGTTATAATAGCCGTTATAGTTCTGCTCGTTGTGCTTGCGATTATTTCAATACGCAGGCAGAAAAAGCGCGGCGGATGCTGCGGCTGCTCAGGCTGCAGCGGCTGCTGCTCGCAGTGCGAAAAAAGTAAAGATAAATAACACACGGAGCCGGTATCGCAATGATACCGGCTCTGTATTTTTCTTACTTTCTCCTTGCGAGTACTCCCGACAGAACACATTCGGCGGCGAGCGTGACTGTTATCAGGCAGCCCGTGACGGAGAAATTATTTATATTATATAACAGCTGCATGGGCGAAATAACGGCCGCCGCCAGAGAGATGCCGAAAACCCGAAGCAGAGCCTTGCGGCTGTCCTTTGCCGCCGCCAGGATTGCGGCCATCAGCAAAACGCAGGTGAGAAGCGCCGTTATCCCGGGCGGAAAGTTTGCGTAGCCCCAAGGGGTCGGGCTGAAATATGAGTAAGTCGTTCGTATTGTCCTGTCAGGGAAATCCTTGAAAATCAGAACCGCACCGTACGGCAGCGACTCCAAAAACAGAGCGACGACAGGCAGCAGCACGGTTAAAACTTTTCCGAGTTTTTTCATCGAAGCCCCTCCTTTTATTTCGTTAATCTCTTCACATTGCGCACGCAAAGCACGGCGGTATAAACGCCAATCAGAAGGAATACTGCCGCAAGCACGGTGCAAAACAGGCGCAGATCTATTTTATAATTGTCGTATTCCGCGCAGCTTAAGCCGAACGCTGCAAACGCTATGATCGAGAGCCTGAACGGCAGCGGGCGGTGTCCTTTGTCGAACGCGATGAACAGGAGCGCGAGATATGACCCCACGCAGACGATAGCGAAGACAAGCAAAACTACAATAGTCGCTTCGCTGAAATAGAAAAAGTCATCGAACACACCGCTTAATACCGACTCCGACGAAATCGGCAGGTGCAGATGGACGAGCCCGTAGGACGCACAGTATATGAACGCGTACAAACTGCAAAGAATATATCCTATAGCGGCGGATACGGTGTAAAATTTCTTCAATTTATTGTCGTTGATATCCATAAGAAAACCTCGCTTTCAAGAGCCTGAAGTGAGCTTTAGATATAACTGCCGTTGTGCTTCTCTCTGCACTTTCAGTGTAGCATACAAAGCTATATATGACAACAAAATTCTCAAAAAAAAGCAAAATTAACAGCTTATTCACACAAAAGAAAAAGAGCCGGGCTTTTCGGGCATCGGCTCTTAAATGTTAAAAATAAAAATCAGCTTTCAAAATCAACGCTCTCACGCTCGAGGCGAACCGCCTTGACGAAAGCGCGCACCTTGAGGTGCTCCGGGTGGCTGTCATATGCGTGCAGTGCGTCCCAACTCTCGAACTTCGAGAAGAGCGCCGCGTCATATTTGCCGCCGTTTTCGTTTATCCCAACCTTCGCTTCAATAAGCCCCGGGACAACGCCGACGAGCGCTTCAAGCATCTCTTTGATGTGCTCCGCGTTTTCTCTTTTGCTGTGGCCCTCTGCTTCGTCTTTAAGCGCCCAGAATACTATATGAGTCACCATTTTCATTTCCTCCTGTTTTTGAGAATCTGATAGATTTTGCCCGCGCCGAGCATCACCGCCGCTGTCGCCGCTCCTGCGAGGAGCGCGCACGATGCAATTGTAGCGTTGACGCTCTGACGGTCGGTTATGCGGCTTTCAATCGGCCCCAAGCAGGTGCATTTGAGCCCGAAATCCTTGAACGAATGGACGCTTGTCTCGAAGCTTCCGTCCTCGTGAACGGTTATCAGCCTGACGGACGGTCTGCCGCCGTCTGTGTATGCACGGAATCCCGAGGTCTTGCACTGCGCGAGCAGTATTCCGTCAACTTCGCCCGCGAGATTGTTCATGTGGTCGTGACCGAAGAACGCGCCATTTATGTCGCCCATCTTCTTCCAGCTCTCAAACTGTCCGCTGTTGACATCCGCCGGGCACGGACCCTCTGCGAGATATCCGTTGTCCTCGTCCTTGAGAACATACCAGTTCTTGTTGAGATGCCCGTAGCCGCGCACGGCTTTCCACATCTCCCAGGGCTTCGCCTTTCTGAGAAGCTCATATTCTTCAACGACCGGGATGTGCTCAAACAGCAGAGCGGGCAGGGGAGCACCCTTGTTTTCTTTTCGCAGCTTCGCCGCGTTTCGCTCGTACCAGTCTATCTGATCCTTGTGAACGACATCGTAGTATGAAATCTCTTTGTCGTAGAAAATATTGTTCGAGTCCATGAACCAGAGATTGAACTCCGGCTTGCCGCTCTTGCCTAAAATGGGTATGTAATAGTTTGAATATCCCGTGATATCCTCGTCGCATCGGCGGGTCACGCAGTATTCGGTGTTCACGAAAATCTCCGTCTGCTCCTCTTCGAGCCCAGAGTCGTGGTCGTGGTTGCCCATTATTGTCGCGAACGGAATCTTGCGCTCAACAACGGGTGCAATTAGCCGCTCGAACTGCCTTTTGAACGACTCCATGCCGATGTCGTCGCGAGACGCCGCGCATATGTCGCCCATATAAACAGCGAGATCGGGCTTGAGCGCGTCGAGCGCGGTCTCGTGGAATTTCAGCGTGTCCGCGCGCTTCGCTCTGCCTTTTTCCGAGCTGACATCGTCGTTCTCGTGCGGGTCGCCGAAGAGCAGGATTTTGAACTCTCCGTCCTCGTTGAATCTGAATTGCTTGTCGTACATCTCAGTGCTCCTTATCTGAAAACGGCTTCTCTTATCGCCTCGCTCACCGTGGGGTGGGGGAACGCCGTATTTTTAATTTCTTCAACAGTCATTTTACTTGCGAGCATCGCCGCCGCGCCGTATATCAGCTCCGACGCATTGCCGCCCGCAATGTGAACTCCGAGCAGCCTGCCGCTTGTGTTTTCTGATATTATCTTGCAGAATCCGTCCTGCCCGCCCTCGGCGAAAAATCTTCCGCTCGAGCGCAGCGGCGCTTCGCCGCAAACGGCGTCAATGCCTTTTGCGAGCGCACTTTCGAGCGTCTCGCCGATCGATGCCGCCTCGGAAAAAGTGAACACGACCTGCGGAATCGCGAGATAGTCTATCTCGTCAGTCTTGCCGAGAATATTGTTTATCGTCGCTGCCGATTCTCGGTATGCTGCGTGAGCCGACATGGCTTTTTGATTCGCGTCTCCGGCGGCGTAAACGCCGGGAACAGCAGTTTGCATGTGGCTGTCTGTATTGAGATTTTCAAACCCGATGTTTTCGATTCCGAGCCCGTCATAACACGCCGTTCTGCCGGATGCGTTTATTGTAATATCCACTTCGGCCGTCTTTTCTTTTCCGCGCGTATCGGTATATTTGATACTTCTACCGTCCGCCGAAACGGCCCTGCACGAAGTGAGAATATTTATCCCGCTCTTTTTGAGACTGCGCCGCAAAAATGCGCTTATGTCTTTGTCCATAGTCGGGGCGATTCTCTCCGCCTGCTCGATTACAGACACTCTGCATCCGAGCGCGTTCAGATATTCCGCCGCTTCGAGCCCCGATGCCCCGCCGCCTATAATCGCGGCGCTTTTCGGTATTGTGTCAAGATTATATACATCGCTCACATCCGTGATATCCGCGCCGGGAATTTCAAGCTCCCTTGGTCGTGAACCCGTGCAGATGAGCAGATTTTTTGAATATATATCATTTTCGCCTGCGGCGGTTATGAACAGCCCGGCTGCCTTGCCTTTTATATAAGCTTCTGCATTTATGACTTTCACTCCCGCGTGTTCGAGCGAATCGGCGATGCCGCATTTCAGCTGACATATAACATCATTTTTATGCGCGAGCGCAGTGCCGAGATTGAAATCCGCTTCTTTGCAGGTAACTCCGAATTTTTCGGAATCGAGTGTTTGCCTGAAAATCTTCGCGCTGTGGAGCATGGCTTTCGACGGTATGCAGCCTCGGTTCAGGCACACTCCGCCGAGCTCGTCTTTTTCTATGAGCGCCGTTTTCAGTTCGCTCTTTGCGGCTGTTATCGCCGCGCTGTATCCGGCGGGTCCGCCGCCGATAACGGCAAGGTCAAAGATATCCATAGGCGCTCCTTTCGCTTTTTTACAATTATATCCGAAATTTGCCCTGCGGTCAATCGAACGCTCTGTTTTTTGTTGACTTTGAAGGCTGTAAGCATTAAAATTATCGTTGTATAAAATCTTTTGCTGTGAGGTATTCGATGAAAACACCGGCTTATCACAAATCTCTTGAAACGCTCCATGTAAACTGCCTTGAGCCGCGCGCTTATTTCATTCCCTTTGCGGATGAAAAGACCGCCGCTTCGCGCGAGCGCAGTGAGTCCGATTATTTTGTTTCGCTCTGCGGTGAGTGGGATTTCCGCTTTTTCAAAAGCTTTGAAGATGTCCTGCGCGAGCCGCCCGAATATGTCGGCGAGAGCGGTTTTGATAAAATCGCCGTTCCGCGCAGCTGGCAGACCTATACCGACCGCGGCTACGATGTCCCGCTTTACAGCAACCTTGAATATCCTTTCCCGACCGACCCGCCTTTTGTCCCGGATGATAACCCCTGCGGGCTCTATGTCAGAAAATTTACGCTCGATGAAAAGCTCTCTTCACGCGATTTATTTTTGAACTTCGAGGGCGTGGATTCCTGCTTCTATGTCTGGCTCAACGGAAAGTTCGTCGGCTTCAGCGAGGTCTCGCACTGCACGAGCGAATTTGATGTCACGGACTTCGCGGTCAGTGGCGAGAACACCCTCTGCGTGCTGGTTGTCAAGTGGTGCCCCGGCACTTATCTTGAGGATCAGGATTGCTTCAGATTCTCGGGAATTTTCCGCGAGGTCTATCTGCTCGCGCGCGGAAAAGAGAGACTTGATGACATCTTTGTCAAAAGCTATGTCTCCGATGATTTTAATTCTGCCGAACTTCGCGTTGAAGCGAAACTCAGCATACCTTGCGAGGTAAAATATAAGCTCGTCGCGCCGAACGGCATCGTTGTGTCCGAAGGTGTCGGCGGCGAAAAGTTCAACATAAGCGTCAATTCTCCAGTTCTTTGGAACGATGAACAGCCCGAGCTGTATGAGCTCTGGCTGACCGTCGGCAACGAAATCGTTCTGCTCGATACTGCGGTGCGCCGCTTCGAGATAAAGGACGGGATATGCCTTCTAAACGGAAAAGCGGTCAAGGCTCGCGGTATCAACCGCCACGACTCAAACCCCGTCACGGGTCACGCCGTCACGCTCGACGATATGATTGAGGATATTATGCTCATAAAGCGTGCCAACTGCAATATGATCCGCACGTCGCATTATCCCAACGATCCGCGCTTCCTCGTGCTGTGCGATAAATACGGCATAATGCTGACCGACGAAGCCGATATCGAGACCCACGGCATGGGCTACGACTGGGAGGGCGAATGGGACTGGACGCGCTGGTCGCATCTCTCGTCCGCTCCCGAGTGGCGCGATGCTTATGTCGACAGGGCGAAGAGACTCTTCGAGCGCGACAAGAACCACGGCTGTGTCGTGCTCTGGTCGCTCGGCAACGAGTCGGGAGCGGGTGTCAACCATCGAGCGATGGCGCAGTATATCCGCTCGCGCGACGACCGCGCACTTGTCCACTATGAGAACTCCCACCTCGAGTTCAAGGCTGTCCCCGAGGGCGAAAATTTTGCCGATATCTCGGATGTCGAGAGCCGTATGTACGCCGGTACGGAATATATAGAGAACTATCTCAATAATAAAGAATATAAGAAGCCTTTCTATATGTGCGAATATGTCTGCTCGATGAGCACGGGTGATGTCTATCCGTTCTGGGATCTTGTCGAGAAGTATGACAACAATTTCGGCGGCTGTATCTGGGAGTGGTGCGACCATGCGGTCAATGTCCCGGATGAAAACGGCAATGCACGCTATTTTTACGGCGGCGACTTCGGCGATTTCCCGAATAGCTCAATTTGCTGCATTGACGGACTCGTCTATCCCGACCGCACTCCGCGCCCCGGCTATTTCGATATGAAGCGCGTCTATCAGCAGTATTCGGCTGAATATAATGGCGATGGCAGCGTGACCGTCACGAGCCGCAGACGCTTTACCACTCTCGACGATATGACGATTCACTGGACTCTTTCAGAGAATGGCAAGACTGTTTCAGAGGGCACGACTGCTGTACTTTCAACACCCGCGCAGGGGAGCACGACTGTAAAGCTTTTTGACCCCGCAGATTTTGACTCGCTCCCGTCTTGCCTGCTGACTCTGAGCTTTGTCTCGGCGAAAGATACCCCTTGGGCGGAGAAGGGCTTTGAAACGGGCTTCGAGCAGTTTGTACTCAAGGACTATACGCCCTATGTGTCAAAAGATGGCAGAGTCGAGCTCAGCGAAAATGACCGCTTCGCGGTTATCAAGGCGGGAAATATCGCCTATACTTTTGATAAGCCCTACGGGCGCATATCTTCTATAACCTGCGGCGGTAAAGAGCTGCTGAGCGCACCCGTTGAGCCGCAGATTTGGCGCGCGCCCTGCTATAACAGAGGCTCGTCGGAAATGTGGAGGCTCAAGAACTTCAGATATGCCGCGCAGAAAACATACTCCTGCCTCGTCTCGAATACGGACGGCGGCGTGTGCATCAAGACGAAGATAGCAATCGGCGGCCCGTCCTGCCCGCCGGTTATCCACGCCGATGTCGATTACAAATTCACGCCCGACGGCTGCGTGACGCTTCTGTTTGACGGCGACGTTATCGAGAAATGCCCGATACTGCCGAAAGTCGGCTACAGGCTCTTTATGCCTGCGGAAAATGAAAGCGTCAGCTATTTCGGCTTCGGTCCGAGAGAAGCTTATGTCGACAGATACAAGTCTCAGCGTCTCGGACTCTGGAACACAACGGCGACGGATAATTTTGAGCATTATATCCGCCCGCAGGAGAACGGCGCGCATTACGGCACCCGTTTTGCCGAGGTTTATTCAAACGCGGCGGGACTCAGATTCGAGCCGTTCGGCATGGAGCATTTCAGCTTCAATGCCCAGCATTTCACGGCGCAGATGCTCGAAGATACGAAGCATGATTTTGAGCTTGAACCTCTCAACGATACCGTTGTCAGCCTCGATTGGCGCATGACGGGAATCAGCGAGGCGGAGTATCACAACGACCCTGAGCGTGCGCTTCGCCGTATCGACGAAAAGAAACTCAATTTCGGCTTTGTTATAAGACCGTTTGAAAAATAAGACTTCACGGGAGAGATACAATGTTTCTGAAAGAACTGCTTGAGGGCACGACCGTTGCGGGTGATTATCCGCAGGCGGATATATGCGATATAGTCTACGACTCGCGCAAGGCAAGACCGGGCACGGTGTTTGTCTGCATGAAAGGCGAGACAACTGACGGACATAAATACGCAAAGAGCGCATATGACCTCGGCTGCCGCGTGTTCGTTGCGGAAGAGGCGCTCAGTCTGCCCGATGATGCAATCGTGCTGATGAGCGAAAACACGCGCCGCGACCTCGCGCAGATGAGCATAAACTTCTTCGGCCACCCTGCGGATGAGCTGAAAATGATAGGTATAACCGGCACGAAGGGCAAGACAAGTATAACTTATATCCTGCGCAGTGCGCTCGAAAACTGCGGCATAAAAACAGGCGTTATCGGCACTATCGGCGCGTTCTACGGCGACAAAAAAATACCGACCGTCAACACGACTCCTGAATCATATGAGCTTCAGAAAATTTTGCGCGAGATGGCGGACGGCGGCTGTGAGGCTGTCTGCATGGAGGTTTCGTCGATAGGGCTCAAGATGAGCCGCGTCCACGGAGTTGAATTCTATGCCGGGATATTCACGAATCTTTCGCCCGACCATATCGGCGGAAACGAGCATAAGACGTTTGAAGAATACGCCTATTGGAAAAAGCAGCTCTATGTCCACAGCGGCTTCACTGTCGCTAACCGAGACGATGCGTTTTTTGATGATATCGCCGCCGCGTCAAAAGGCGAGGTGATAAGCTACGGACTCGACGAAAAGTGCGATTACTATGCAGAGAATATAAATCCTCTGCGCCGCCCGGGCTTCCTCGGAATAGAATTCGACTGCAAGAGCAGGTTTGACGCCCCGTGGCACGCGCAGGTCAGTATGCCGGGATTTTTCAGCGTCTACAATGTTCTTGCGTCCGTCGCGCTCCTGCGCAAGATGGGCATACCCGTTGAAAAAATGCGCGAGGCGTTTTCGCATGTGAGCATCGACGGCAGAATGCAGATAGTCCATGTCAGCGATGATTACAGCGTAATTATAGACTACGCGCACAACGGTCTTAGTATGGAGAATGTCATTGAGACTGTCCGCGATTATAAACCCAACCGCGTTGTTGCGCTCTTTGGCTCGACAGGCAACAAAGCGACTATCCGCAGGCAGGAGCTCGGTCTTGTCAGCGCAAAGATGTGCGATTTTATTATAATCACGAGTGATGACCCGGATTTTGAGGATCCGAATGCGATAATAGACGAGATAGCCGACTGGGTCGAAAAAGGCGGCGGAGCGGGTAAGTATGTCAAGATAACCGACCGCGCCGAGGCAATAGAATATGCCCTCGACCATATGCAGAAAGGGGATATCCTCCTCCTGCTCGGCAAAGGGCATGAGCATTTCATGAAAGTGAAAGGCGAAAAAATATATTTCAGCGAGCTCGACTGCATTGCGAATTATATGAAAAAACACGGGATGAAGTAACTCTTATAAAAAGCACATATAAAAATCATAACCACTAGTAAACTAGTGGTTTGCACAGCCCCTATAAGGGGCGCCT
>OHAF01000992.1_pt1 | contig 28263 bp, 22 predicted proteins | sample 1577041 | NCBI WGS metagenome assembly OHAF01 (sample SAMEA3541495, study PRJEB24748) | human gut metagenome | biome: human gut; feature: human-associated habitat; material: faeces | place: China | collected 2012
AACTTCGGAGGAATCGTTTCGTCCCTACGTGGAGAATAAAAAATATCCACGTGGAAAATCGAAAATCTCCACGTGGATATTCTGTTTTATAGTCTCAGAGGATTAGAATACGTCATCCTAAAGTTTTCCCAGCACCTCAAAATAAGAATTCGTCGTTACTCGTGAGATTTGATGCCTCTAGGGGGCTCTCTAGATTTGCTTTCCACGCTTTTTTGTACTACCTTTGTTTCCGAAAGGTTAAGGTAGACTCCCTTCGATAATATTTAGGGCTCTGTGCAGGGTGGTGCCTGCATAGACTAAAGCCTCAGAAGGGTTTCTATTAGTTGCTATTAGGTTATGTCAGAGACACACCGCCATAGTTGCTAGCGTGACGTGGCGGGTGGATATGACTATTCAAACTATCAATGTATAACTAACGCTAAAGAAGAGTTTTATGAAAAGATTGGCTCTATTCTTTCTGATGCTAACGGCCAGCATAGGATGGGCTGTAGCGCAGAATAGGACCATCACAGGTACTGTAACCTCGGGAGAGGGTAAAGAGCCGGTGATGTTTGCGAACGTGGTTGTAGAGGGCAACACCTCTATCGGTACCACGACAGACGTAGATGGTAAGTTTACACTCAGTGTACCTGCCTCTGCTAAGAAGCTGACCTTCTCCTACGTAGGTCTTAAGACGATTACTGTACCCATAACTAAGGTGATGAACGTCGTCATGACGACCGACGATCAGACCCTAGATCAGGTCGTCGTAGTAGGTTATGGTTCAGGACAGAAGCTCAGCACGATCTCAGGCTCTATGGCTCGTGTATCTGGTGAGCAGATCGCTGAGAAGCCTGTAGCTAACGTGATGGACGCACTACAAGGTAAGGTCGCTGGTATGAGCGTCTTGACAACCTCTGGAGACCCCAATGCTGTGGCTAATGTACAGATCCACGGTCGCGGCTCTCTGACGGCTGGCTCGACACCTCTATACATCGTAGATGGTATGCAGACCGACCTAGCTACCGTTATGGCTATGAACTCCAACGATATCGAGAGCTTGACTACCCTTATGGACGCTTCGTCAACATCTATCTACGGTGCGCGAGCAGCTAATGGTGTTATCGTCATCACAACCAAGAAGGGTAAGCGCTCTGAGGAGGGCTTCGGACATATCACTGTCAATGCACAGTATGGTGTCTCTCAGTTCATCAATAGAAAGCCTTACGAAGACATGATGACCGGCGATGAGCTACTAGACTATCAGGCTGATCATGGATACCTAAAGGCTAAGGACAAGAAAGACCTCCTCAAGAAGCTTGGCGAGAAGGCTAAGGCCGAGAACGAAAAAGAGGCATGGCCATTCAACCCACTCTTTGATGTGGATGACTATAATCCTGCAGATTACAACTTCGACTGGCTCAAGTTCCTCATGGGACGCAAGGCTCCTACGTACAATGCTGACCTCTCTTTCAGCGGTGGTAGCAATCGTACACAGTACTACATCTCTATGGGTACACTCTCACAGGAGGGTCTAACTCGTGGCCGCAACAGCTTCACACGCTACAATGGTCGTGTAAGTGTTGATTCAAAGGTCAAGGACTGGCTCAAGGTCGGTGCTAACCTCTTCGGAGCCTATACGACACAGTATGTCTCTAGCTTCGAGGGCGAGTCTTATGTCAATGAGGGCCCGTTTGGAGCTCTCGTTCAGCCTCGCTACTTCACACCTTATGATGCAAACGGAGAGCTACGTCGCTATTGGTACCTAACTCAGGTTGGAGATGCTGCAGTCTTCCAGGATGTTAGAGATAAGTATCTCAACAGCTTCGCTAACGGCTATCAGGCAAACATCGCAGGTTATGCTGAGCTGACGCCTATCCAGGGTCTGGTCATCAAGACGCAAGCTGGTCTTGACCTGACGCACAGCACCTCTTCTAGATATTTCTTGCCAGGTGCTTATTGGAGAACCGATCAGCGTGGTTGGAGAAGCGAGCGTCGTGGTCTCACAGGTCTCTTCACTTGGACCAACACAGCTGAGTACCGCACCTCTTTTGCTGACAAGCACAAGCTCACCTTCCTACTCGGTCAGGAGTGGGTACAGAGCCGCTCAGACATCATCGCTGCTTATGCTAACGGTCTAGAGCACCCAGAGTTTATGCTCCTCGGTTCTGGTAGTACACAGCCTGAGGATCTGACGCTACCTGATCAATCTAAGGGTGGTTACAACTACCTCTCTTTCTTCGGTCGTGTCAACTACTCTTTTGACAACTACCTACACCTAGATCTATCACTACGTAGTGATGCTTCTTCACGATTCGGTACTGAGAATCAGACAGCACTCTTCTACTCAGTAGGTGCTACCTATGATATCTATCGTGCACATCTAGAGCACGTCAAGTGGCTCAACACGCTACGTCTACGTGCCAGCTGGGGTACGACGGGTAACTCTTCTATCCCTACGCTAGCATTCTACCCACACCTCGGTCGTGTGAACTATAGTGGTATCTTCGGTCTCTATGCAGCTTCGATTGGTAATCCTAACCTCGGTTGGGAGAAGCAGTCTAACCTCAACGTGGGTGTAGACTTCGATGCCTTCGATAATCGCCTGCACACGGTGACAAACGTTTATCACCGTATCACGGACGACATGCTTATGTCAGTACCTCTACCTTACATCTCTGGCTTTGCTTCTCGCTATGAGAACGTAGGCTCGATGACCAATACGGGTGTTGACCTGACGGTTAGCTACGACATCGTTCGTACACGTGATTGGAACGTATACGCATCTGCCGTACTCAACTACAACCACGAGAAGATCACCAAGCTATTCTATGACCTAAAGGAGTACAAGATGCCAAGCTACAGCTTGATATACAAGACTGGTGAGGCTGAGCAGTTCCTTATGGCTGAGTATGCTGGTGTCAACCCCGAGACTGGTAAGCAGCGCTGGTATGTACCCGATGAGAATGGTAACATCTCAGAGGATCGTGTCACAGAGAACTATGAGGAGGACAAGCTCCTTCGTGCTTCTGGCAAGAAGCTCCGTGCTCCGTTCAATGGCGGTTTCTCTATGGGCGCCAGCTGGAAGGGTCTAGCACTCGATATCGACTGGGCATTCAACGTAGGTAAGTGGATTATGAATAATGACCGCTACTTCACAGAGAACATGAGCCGCGATTTCCTAGACAACAACAAGAACCGCAAGGTCCTCGACGCTTGGACCCCAGAGAATACGAATACAGACGTTCCTAAGTTTGGTGAGCAGATCGCTTTCGACTCTCGCCTTCTGGAGAATGCTTCATTCCTTCGCTTGAAGAACGTACGTCTCTCTTACGCACTGCCTAGCGAATGGTTTGAGAAGATCGGTGTCATCTCAGGTGTTCGTGTCTATGTAACTGGACGTAACCTACTCACCTTTACTAAGTTTAGTGGATTTGACCCAGAGGCCGGTAACAATATGGCTATGAATAGCTATCCTAATACCCGCCAGTATGTAGGAGGTCTTCAGATCACATTCTAAGCGAGGACTATTCAATCACCTTATAATAGAAAATATAGTATGAAACAACATATCAAGACCCTAGGTCTCTTGCTTGTATCGCTACTTGCTCTCGCTGCTTGTAAAGTAGAGTATATCCCCGAGGGCAACAAGGCCCAGGTCGAGTTCAAGACGATGCAAGATGTCAAGTGGACACGTGAGGCCATGTTTGAGACAGCCAGAGGATCTGAGGCTCCTGGGAATCTGATCATCGGTGACTATCAGGCTGATCTCTACAATGTCGTCAACTTCCGTGACAATGGTGCCAATGGTAAGTTCTACGACTGGGACGAGCAGCTACTACGCAATGCTGATGAGGTCGCTGCTTACTACGGTTCTTACTGCTCACTCATCAAGGATGCCAACTACTTCATCATGCGTGCTGAAGAGTTTAAGGCAAACGAGGAGCTCACGAAGAATCTATCAGATCAAGATAAGCTAAACATCGAGATCTATATAGCAGAGGCTCGCACCTTCCGTGCGTTGGCTCACTATCGTCTGATGACTCGCTTCTCTAAGCGCTACAATGACGCCAACGATGGTGGCGATCTAGGTATCGTTATGATGAAGAAGTATGATCCTCTCCTTAAGGAGACACCTAAGGCGCGTTCGACTCAGAAGGAGGTCTACGAGTGGTGTCTTAATGAGCTAGCTGAGGCTGCTAAGGTGCTTCCTACCAAGGCTGCCTACAACGATCTGCTGATGGATGGCATACCCTGCTATCTCGTTGATGACTATGCTTACGCTATACGCGCTCGCATATTCCTTGAGATGCACAAATATGCAGAGGCTATCGCAGAGGTTGAGAAGTTCATTGAGAACTACCCACTCTCTACACAGGGTGTCGCTCCTCAGGACAATCCTAAGGATAAGACAGCTCTTCAGAACCTCTGGAAGTATGAGACCTCTACGGAGATCATGATCAAGACTTACGCTAATAAGAAGGTAGGTCGTGTCGGTGGTGCCCTACATGGTATCCGCTTCCTCAAGGGAGCTCTTAGCGACGGTAGTGATGTAGAGCTAGCAGTACCTGTATGGCTACCATCTCAGTATCTACTAGATCTATACAACAAGCCTATTGATACAAATGTATCTCAGGAAGGTAAGGACTGGCGCTATACGAACTGGTTCGAGGGCTCTAGCAATTCAGGTCCTAACGGAGTTGCTGTGTTCGTTTACGATACCAAAGATCTTGCTGGTATAATTGTCTCTAAGTTCAGAGGCAATCCAGACCTGGATCAGGATCGTGCGAAGAAGCTCTTTAGCTATGCTCATACGACACACCTCTTTGATATAGCAGAGGCTTGGCTCATCAAGGCTGAGGCTGAGGCTTGGAGTGGTGATGTAGCTGGTGCTAAGGCTACCCTACAGGACTTCCGTATGGCTCGTGGTCTAGGTGATGAGCTCAAGGCTACGACACAGGATCAGATCAAGCAGGCTGTCATGAATGAGCGTACACGTGAGATGGTCGGTATGGGAACCCGTATGACCGATCTCAAGCGCTGGCAGGTAGACCTCGATCGTAAGGGCAAGCCCGCACAGCCAGCTCTAGCTGGTAAGCCTGGTGCTCTCCACGAGAAGAGCCTGGATATGCACAAGTCTCACACGGACAAGATGTTTATCTGGGAGTTCCCACTCCAGGATCGCTTCGCCAATAAGGAGCTTATCGCTAACTGGTAATCAATAGGAAGAAAACTCGGCGACACGCTGCCCATCGCTAGTGCATAACTAGCAGACAGGACAGAGCGTCGCAAGAGATCCTAAACAATAAAGACAGCCCTCGAGATAGATCCATGTGGATTATCTCGGGGGCTTCTTGTCTTTTCGTCGCAGCCACGGAGGATATAGGGAATCCTCACGTGGCTATCACAGCGATTCGCCTTTATGCAACAGTCTCTAGGGAGTCCTCACGTGGCTATTTTTTATTCTTCACGTGGTGGCGAAACGATTCCTCCGAAGTTTCATTTCTCGTCCACGTAGGGATTTTTCATTTCCTCGGTAGGCGATTCGGAAATAGCTACGTGAAGATTCGCTTCATGCGACGAAATAGAGCCTTCTGAGTAACGCTGTATCACAGCGATACGAGTAGCCCTTTGTAGGGGCGGACCTATGTGTCCGCCCGTTCTCGTCAGAGCGTTGTATGCCATATGGGCGGACACGCAGGTCCGCCCCTACACAAACCACATCAAAACGAAAAGCTCAGCTATCAGACGCTGTAACACCAGTATTTGTAGGGAGGCACGGTCTCTGCGTCTGTTGTAGTCAAAGGTTACTGCATCAGGGATTTAACGGGAATTGACGCCCTCTCGCTAGATACTAGCCGAGCGTCCTTACAATATCGTTACTCGTCTAGTTGTATCAAACCGAGCCGTGTGCCCCTACATGTCACTACACGTCTCATCGGATTACCCGATTTGTAAAATCCAGTTCTACCTAAAGTGAGCTAGTCCCAAATAAAATGAGTACTTTTGCACCAATTGTTGGATTCTAAAGAGAGATCGTCATGGCAAGAACGATAACTATCAAGCGGGGCTTGGATCTCAAACTACATGGGACTGCGCCCCGCACCCTCCTGACCACTCCTTCTGGCGGAGCATCGTCCACCTATGCATGGGTGCCCGATGATGTACCTGGGCTGACGCCCAAGATGAAGGTGCATGTGGGAGATCACGTAGAGGCTGGCGACCCGATTGTCTACGATAAGCAGTACCCAGAGATATGGGTCACAGCACCCGTCAGTGGTGAGCTGATCGCTATCAATCGAGGCGCTAAGCGCAAGATTATGAGCGTAGAGATACGCCCGGACGAGTGTCAGACACAGCGTGCCTTTGCCGTAGAGGGACTACTCGACGGTGAGGTGAGCAAGCTACAAGCTCTGCTACTAGAGTCAGGTCTATGGACGCTCATACGTCAGAGACCTTACGATCGTATTGCTAACCCTACGATTGCACCACGAGATATATTTGTCACAGCACATCTGACCGCTCCGCTAGCTCCTGAGGTCGACTATCTACTGGAGGGACGTGAGGAGGAACTGCGTATAGGACTACGAGCCTTAGCACGTCTGACTGAGGGCAAGGTTTTTGTCGGTGTCGCACAGAACAGTCCTCTGACGCTTCCCGCAGAGGTAGTGCGTGTAGAGGTACGTGGTCCGCATCCTGCTGGTAATGTAGGGGTGCTGATCAATCATACGGCTCCAGTTAATAAGGGGGAGACGGTTTGGACCCTTCGTGCTACTGATGTGGCACTCATCGGTCGTCTCCTGATGACGGGGCATGTGGACTACAGCCGTCGCATTGCCATCACCGGTAGTCACGCTACAGAGCACGGCTACATGGATCTACTGCCTGGCTGTCGTATAGAGAGCCTGGGTAAGTTGGCTCAGGAGGGATGCAAGACGCGTGTCATCGCGGGCGATGTGCTGACAGGTACACAGCTCACGGACGAGCGTCCCTTCCTCCCGATGAGCTGCGACCAGGTCACGGTGATCCCTGATGGGTCTGATCGTGATGAGCTGCTTGGGTGGGCTATGCCCCGTTTTGGAGAGTTTAGCCAGAGCCGTACTTATCTGAGCTGGCTCATGCCTCGCAAACGCTATACGCTGGATGCTCGTCTCAAGGGGGGCAAGCGTGCGATGATCATGAGTCATGAGTTGCAGAGTGTCTTCCCGCTGAATATCCATGCGGAGTATCTGCTGAAGGCGATTATAGCTTTTGACATTGACAAGATGGAGGAGCTAGGCATCTACGAGGTAGCTCCTGAGGACTTCGCTCTGTGCGAGTTCGTCGACACCTCCAAGATGGAGCTGCAGCACATCGTGCGCCAAGGTCTAGACCTACTATATAAGGAGATGAACTAAAAAAGTAGCCTCACAGTGGGGCGCAAAGCTCCGTCATCGTAAGGCTATGGACTATGACTACTATATTATATGTCACTAAAAGATAGATTCAATAAGCAACGCCCGAAGTTTGAACCTGGGGGTAAGTTGCATGCGTTTCACTCGCTTTTTGACGGGTTTGAGACCTTCCTCTACGTGCCGCATACGACAGCGGCTCCACGAGGAGGCGTGCATGTACATGATGCGATAGATAGCAAGCGTGTCATGAGTACGGTGGTGCTAGCGCTAGTGCCTGCGCTGCTCTTTGGTATGTACAATGTGGGACTACAGCACTTCATTGCGATCGGTCAGACGGCAGGTTTCTGGTCGATGTTTTGGTTCGGTTTCCTAGCAGTACTGCCTAAGATCATAGTTGCTTATGTGGTAGGGTTGGGCATCGAGTTTACCGTAGCACAGTGGAAGCACGAAGAGATCCAAGAGGGTTATCTTGTGACAGGTATGCTGATCCCGATGATAGTGCCTATTGGTACGCCACTCTGGATGATCGCTGTGGCTGTCGCTATGTCGGTGATCTTCGCCAAGGAGGTTTTCGGAGGTACGGGCTACAACGTCTTTAATGTGGCACTGGTCACCCGTGCGATCCTCTTCTTTGCCTATCCAGCAGCTATGACAGGCGATAAGGTATTCGTCCGCACGGAGCCTATCTTTGGCTTCGGGGGTGGTGGCGATATGGCTACGGCTGCTGTCGACGGCTTCTCAGGGGCTACTCCCTTGGGTCAGGTGGCTACGGCTGGCGATACGCTCCCCACGATTGTCAACACTTTGGGTGAGCCTTCTTCACTATGGGACGCCTTCTGGGGATTTATCCCAGGTAGTATCGGTGAGGTCTCGACCTTTGCGATCCTACTGGGTGCTATCCTGCTGATCTGGACAGGCGTAGCAAGCTACAAGATCATGCTGAGTGGTGTCGTGGGCGCAGCTCTGATGACGTTCCTCTTTAATGCTATAGGCACGACTGCTGCTATGCAGCTCGATGTGGCACATCATCTGCTCTATGGAGGCTTTGCCTTCGGCCTTGTCTTCATGGCGACAGACCCTGTCACCTCGGCACGTACCGAGACAGGCAAGTGGATCTACGGTCTCCTCGTGGGTGTCATGTGTGTCTTCATACGTGTCCTCAACCCTGGTTATCCTGAGGGTATGATGCTTGCTATCTTGCTGATGAACGTCTTCGCACCGCTCATCGACTATGTGGTAGTAAACAACAATGTCGCCAAGCGCAAGAAGCGCTGGGAGATGGCTTCTAAACATTGATCATTCTTACGACTATGAATAGAGATAGTAATACTTACACGATCCTCTACGCAGCCATTATGGTGGTCGTAGTCGCAATAGCTCTGGCGCTGACTGCAGTGGCTCTACGCAAGCCACAGCTAGAGAATGAGCGCATCGACAAGATGCAGCAGATACTACGTGCTGTACACTTAGAGCCTACCAAAGATCAAGTCATCCCGACCTATACGAAGGTGATCAAGCAAGAGCTACTGGTCAATGGCCAGGGCGAGGTGATCGCTACCTTTGAGGGTGATCAGATCGCTCAGAATGAGGCTTTCCAGATGAATACGGCCAATCAGTTTAAGCTTCGTCAGCAAGATCCTACACTCGGACTCCCCGTCTACGTGGCAGAGGTCGAGGGACAGCAGCTCTACATCTTCCCGATGGATGGTGCTGGTCTATGGGGTGCTATCTGGGGCTTCCTAGCTGTGCAGGCAGACGGATCGGCTGTCTATGGTGCTGACTTCTCACATGCTGGTGAGACTCCAGGACTAGGTGCCGAGATCGCTACGAAGCACTTCTCAAAGGAGTTCGTCGGCAAGCAGCTCTATCGTGACGGGCAGTTTAAGTCTATCGCTGTCGTCAAGCACGGTCGTTCGCTCGACGATCAAGACTACGTGGACGGTATCTCCGGCGGTACACTCACGAGCAATGGTGTCAACAATATGCTTTGGAGCTCTATACACGAGTATCTCCCTTACATAGAGCAGATACGTAGTGGTCAAGCAGTAGCAGTAGAATAATCAAGAGAGAGTAATCTAAGCTATGAGTAAGATAAGTAATAAAGAGGTATTCCTAGGACCTCTCGATAAGAATAACCCGGTCACTGTCCAGGTGCTCGGTATATGCTCGGCGCTGGCGGTCACCGCTCAGCTCAAGCCCGCTCTAGTGATGGCTCTGTCGGTGACGGTGGTCGTCGCCTTTGCCAACGTTATCATATCGCTGCTACGCAACACGATACCTAATCGTATCCGTATCATCGTACAGCTGGTGGTGGTTGCTGCGCTTGTGACGATCGTCAATGAGGTGCTCAAGGCTTATGTCTACGATGTCTCTAAGGAGCTGTCGGTCTACATTGGTCTGATCATCACAAACTGTATCTTGATGGGACGACTAGAGGCTTTTGCCTTGGCAAATGGTCCCAAGGCTTCCTTCCTCGATGGTATCGGTAACGGACTGGGCTATGGACTCGTCTTGGTGATCATCGGCTTCGTTCGTGAGCTACTCGGTAGAGGGTCGCTATTCGGGTATCAGATCATCCCGCAGTCCTTCTACGATATGGGCTATGTCAATCACGGCTTGATGATCATGCCCCCGATGGCGCTCATCGTCCTCGCTTGTATCGTATGGATACAGCGCAGTAAAAACAAGGATCTGCAGGAGCAGTAAGCTCTCCAATCCATATAATACATTGGTCACACACAGATTAAAGTCTAAGCAATGGATTATCTAAGTCTATTTTTCAAGTCGATCTTTGTCGACAATATGATCTTTGCCTACTACCTAGGTATGTGCTCTTACCTAGCTGTATCCAAAGATGTCAAGACCTCACTCGGATTGGGGCTGGCAGTAACCTTTATCCTCACCTGTACACTACCGATCAACTACCTCCTGGAGACCTATGTCTTTAAGGCGGGAGCGCTGAGCTGGCTCGGGGAGGAGTTTGCAACGGTCGATCTGAGCTTCCTATCGCTCATCGTCTTCATCGCCGTCATCGCTTCCTTTACGCAGCTGGTAGAGATGATCGTCGAGCGGTACAGTCCCTCGCTATACAACTCGCTCGGTATCTTCTTACCGCTCATCGCTGTGAACTGTGCGATCCTCGGAGGCTCTCTTTTCATGCAGCAGCGTGACTTCATCAATACGGGTATGGCAACTGTCTATGGTCTTGGATCTGGCATCGGTTGGATGCTTGCTATCGTTGGTCTAGCAGCTATCCGTGAGCGTCTAGCTTATAGTGATATACCGAAGCCGCTGCGCGGATTTGGTATCACACTCATCGTCACTGGTCTGATGGGTATCGCATTCCTCAGCTTCTCAGGTGTCAAACTCTAATCGCCTACAGATATGGATCAAATGACCTTAATAATAGTCTCGAGTGTAGCGGTCTTCCTCCTGGTCGTGCTGCTCCTCGTCGTGGTACTCCTAGTAGCTAAGAGTAAGCTCATCCCCTCTGGCAATGTACATATCAATGTCAATGATGTCAAGGATCTAGAGGTGCCGATGGGCGGTACGCTCCTCACTACGCTACAGAACGAAGGTATCTTCCTCTCTAGCGCTTGTGGTGGTAGTGGTAGCTGTGGACAGTGTCGCTGTCGTGTCGTAGAGGGTGGGGGAGAGATCCTCGCCACAGAGAAGGGCTTCTTCTCCCGTAAAGAGCAGATGGCACACTGGCGTCTCGGCTGTCAGACCAAAGTCAAGGAGGATCTGAAGGTGATCGTCCCCGAGAGCGTCTTTGGCGTCAAGGAGTGGGAGTGCGAAGTCATTTCTAATAAGAACGTTGCTACCTTTATCAAGGAGTTTGTCGTCAAGCTCCCCGAGGGTGAGCATATGGACTTCAAGAGCGGTAGCTACGCCCAGATCAAGATCCCTACGTACGAGGTGAAGTACAGCGACTACGAGGTCGAGGAGCAGTTCCGTGGCGACTGGGACAAGTTCAATATGTGGAGCCTCACGGCAAAGAACACCGAGGAGACCGTCCGTGCCTACTCTATGGCAAACTATCCTGCCGAGGGTAACATCATCACGCTCAACGTGCGTATCGCTACTCCTCCTATGGATCGTGTGACTCACACCTGGCAGAAGGTACCCGCTGGTATCGCCTCCTCTTACATCTTCAGCCTCAAGCCTGGTGACAAGGTGACTATGAGCGGTCCTTACGGAGACTTCCACATTCATGAAGACTCTGACGCTGAGATGCTCTACATCGGTGGTGGTGCTGGTATGGCTCCGCTACGTGCGCAGCTACTACATCTATTCCTCACGGAGCATACAACCCGCAAGGTCTCCTTCTGGTATGGTGCGCGCTCACGCAGCGAGATCTTCTACGAGGAGGACTTCCGCGCCATCGAGCGTGAGTTCCCGAACTTCTCTTTCCACATTGCACTCTCGGCACCACTGCCTGAGGACAATTGGACAGGTCTGACGGGCTTCATCCACCAAGCCATCTATGACAACTACCTCAAGGATCATGAGGCTCCTGAGGATATCGAGTACTATATGTGCGGCCCTGGACCTATGTCGGCAGCAGCCATTAAGATGCTGGACAACCTAGGCGTGCCGCCCGAGCAGATCAACTACGATAACTTCGGCTAAAACATCTCTGAGTCGATAAGTCAATCGATAAGAGTAAAGAAAAAAGGCGACAGTGTGCGATCCCGATGAGAGGGGTGTACGCTGTCGCCTTGTTTATGATGTCCTTTATTCCACGGATGTCTCTAGAGATCATTAATATCGATAAAGTCAAAAGAAATACCGATTTCGTTAAGTCCTTTTACCAAAGAACGTAGCTTGTTTGAGCTGGATTTCGTAACTTTGTTCTGCAGAAACAGTTGAAATTGTTGCCAAACCATTTACTATGACACGAAAGATAGTGATTACAATCGCTCTCGTCCTAACTATCGGACTTGCAGCAACGGCACAGCGAGTTGCACTCAAGCACAACTTCGCTTATGATGCCATCCTTACGCCCAACCTCTCGCTCGAGTTTGCGCTGGGCAATAAGGTTACTCTAGACACTCAAGTCGGGTGGAACGCGTTCGTCTTCAACCTTGATGTGAGTAAGCCTAACTACAGTGAGACCAAGTGGGCACACTGGATGGCGCAGCCTGAACTTCGCTACTGGTTCTGCGATGTCTTCAATGGGTGGTTTCTAGGTCTACATGGACATGTGGGGCAGATGAACGTGGGAGGTGTAGACATCCCTTTCATCCTAGAAAATAAAAACTCTATAATGAAGGATCACCGCTACCAAGGGTGGTTCTATGGAGGTGGTCTCAGTGTAGGGTACCAATGGGTACTCTCGACACGCTCTTCTCTTGAGTTCTCTCTCGGCGCAGGTTATGCGCGCATAAACTATGACAAGTTCCCCTGTCAGCGTTGTGGTACGAAAGTCGATGAGGGCAATGCCAACTATGTAGGACCTACGAAGGCAACTATCTCCTACGTTTTCTTTTTTAAGTAATCGTCAGTAGCACATATAACAACATAGACACCAAGATTATGAATATCAAGATATCCCGTTTACTCATAGTCCTCTCGACGCTACTATTCGCTGTCGGAGGGACGCTATGTGCTCAGCAGTTCTCCAAGACAGACGAGACTCAGACGATTGCTCTATCAGCTGAACACTGCACTATCACACGTGACATAGAGCGCAATGTACTCTGCATTAATCTAGATGCAGCACCCTATGCCAATGTTCGCTCACAGCAGCTCATTCGCATTACTCCTGTTTACGTCTCTGCGGACAGAAGTAAGTCTCTGAGACTACCCAACATCTATGTAGCAGGCAATGCTCGCTACAAGATCCTCAAGCGTCAGCATGACCTGTACAATAGTGATCCACTAGTCAAGGAGATCTATTCACGTCCCGAGGGCTCTGTCTATGCACGTGGCATTAAGGAGCTACCTCATATGGTCTATGAGCGCCCCTTCGAGAGCTGGATGTCTCGTGGGCATATGGAGCTAGAGATAGAGACTTACAGCTGTGGTAACTGTCCTAAGGGTACGCTTGTGGCTCAAGGTGATCCACAGTCTATGCCAGCCTTTGGTCCTGAAGACTACAAGTACAACTATATAGAGCCAGCGGCTACGGCTTTCAAGGAGTATGCTGAGAGCTTTGATGCCAACGTACAGTTCGTTGTAGACAAGCACGACCTTCGCAAGGACTTCAAGAACAATGCTGCTGAGCTAGCACGTCTTGATGAGTTCGTAAAGAAAGCAACCAAGATCGAGGGTGCTGAGCTACACACGGTCTACATCTATGGTTACGCATCTCCCGAGGCTCCGTTTGACTATAACTTAGCGCTCTCTGATCGTCGTACCAAGACCCTCTACAACTATGTCAAGAGTACTCACAAGGCACTTTTCAACAAGGTCGAAGTAGTTGCTGAGGGTAAGGGTGAGGACTGGAGTGGTCTACGTAAGCTCGTAGAGGCTAGCGACATGCCAGAGCGTCAGACGATCCTAGACATCATTGATAAGTACGACACAGACACCCAGCGTGAGGCTGATATCAAGGCTCTCGATGGTGGTAAGGTCTATCGTAACCTCTTGGACAACTATTATCCTAAGCTTCGTCGCACTGCTTTCACGATGAGCTATCGGGTACGTCCCTTTGAGGTCTCTGAATTGGCCCACATCTACTCAACCAATCCTAAGTTGCTAAGTCTCAAGGAGCTTTATACTCTAGCTAACCAAAAGGTAGCAAGAGGTGAGAATCCTGTTGCTATCTACTGGACAGCTTATGAGCAGAATCCTAATGATGTTGTTGCTATGCTCAACTACGCTAATGCGCTCCTTGAGTATGACAAAGATGCTAAGGAAGCATACAGCATCCTCTCTACCATGCAGTCAGACAGTCGTGCTACGCTACCCACAGCTATCGCACTCGATATGATGGGCCGCAAGGCTGAGGCTGAGAAGCTCTACTTCAGGAAGTAATAGTTGACAGACGATACTAGTCACTGAGCAGATAGGATTACACAAATAAGGCGCCTCCGTCAGTACGACTTCGGTCATCTAGACGGGGGCTCTTCTTTTCTAGCCTACCTGAGATCTAGTGTGGCTCCTTGCTCGTATAGGGCATTAGAAGGTGGAATGTACGATTAGCCGAAGGCTAATTTCCATTTTGAGGTGCAGGGGGCAACACGGACACTTGATCGGTCAGATCTCTTATGCCATGATATGACTCTGCCTTAGAAAGGGTAGATCCCCACGTGGGGATTCTCAAATCTCCACGTGGAAAATAAAAAATGCCTACGTAGGGACGAAATGAAACTTCGGAAGAATCAAATGAAACTTCGGAGGAAATGATCCGCGCCTACGTGGAGAATAAAAAATAGCCACGTGGAAAAAGTCAAATTCCCACGTGGCTATCGAGCAACTGAATCGCTTGACTATCATGAGTAGTCCTAGATCATCCTTAGCACCCCCACGATAAGCTCAGCGTAGTCTTAATCCCTTGGGGTATGGCACAGCTAATGTGAAAAGAGTATCTTTGCATTAGTAGAGACTATGGTCTCATAGATTTAATCAACATACTACGAAGATGACACAGATAGCAAGATGGTTTACAGCACTCACCCTGACGCTCTTACTAGCCGGGTGTGGCGTCGTGCCTATCACGGGACGACAGCAGCTCAATCTTGTGTCGGACGCTGAGATATCGGCGGCCAGCGCACAACAGTATAATCAGTTTATTCGCAAGGCGAATGTGGACAACAACTCGCCTCAAGGACAGCAGACGCTCCGTGTAGCGCAGCGTATAGCGCAGGCTACGGATAACTATCTGCGCAACAACGGCTACGATCAGATAGCGCAGGCGACACGCTGGGAGTTTAACTTCGTCCGTGATCGTCAGGTCAACGCTTTCTGTATGCCTGGTGGCAAAATTGTCGTCTATAGTGGTTTGCTCCAGGCAACGCGTCCTACTGACGATGAGCTGGCCGCGGTCATAGCACACGAGGTCTCTCACGCTGTAGCTAAGCATGCCAATGAGCGCATCAGTCGTGAGATGCTTACGCAGCTAGGCGGACAGGTCTTGACGGGGATGGTCGGCTCTCAGAGTGCTGCTCTCGGGGGCATCCTGCAGCAGGTTTATCCTATTGGCTCGCAGCTCTTGGTCTCGCTTCCTTATGGTCGCAAGCAGGAGTATGAGGCGGACAAGATTGGCATGGTCTTTATGGCTATGGCGGGCTACGATCCAGCAGCAGCTGTGACGCTCTGGCAGAAGATGGCACAGCAGGGACAGAAGTCTCCTGAGTTCCTCAGTACCCACCCGAGTGATCAGAACCGTATCCGAGCCATTCAGGAGTTCCTCCCTGAGGCGCGACAGTATTATCGTGGTCCTGGTGTTATGTCACAGGGTCCCAAGCTCCAGATCAAGTCGCTTGACAAGAGTATGCGCCAAGATCGTCGCCAAGTTTCTAGTCAATTGAGAGACAATGGAAGCACCTCTTCAGCTAAGAAGCAAGACGGAGGGGGCTTTCACTATGAGCCCGTCAGTCGCTAATGAGCATGTGGAAGCGTGGCTTTGTCCACTACTATTACGGTACGGGCAAAGGTAAGAGCACCGCAGCCATGGGGCTGGCCATGCGCACGCTCGGTCATGGTGGGCGGGTCTACATAGGGCAGTTCATCAAGACGATGCGCTACGGCGATGTGCTCTTTCTGGAGCAACATACACAGCGTGAGGAGTGTACCATCGAGCTGTATGGATCGATGTACGGCGGGACGGGTTGCCTGATAGACCATGCGGCTAGTCCTCAGGACGTGCAGGCTGCCGAGCAAGGGCTGGCACGAGCTGTCGAGCAGATGTGCTCGGGACTGTACGATCTAGTCATTTGGGACGAGGTCTCTATGGCTGTTGGCTTGGGGTTACTCAAAGTAGAAGATCTCATCGATGCCATAAAGCAGCGCCCCCAGGCGTGCGAACTGGTCCTCACGGGACGACAATACTGTGAGGAGTTGCTCCCACATTGTCAGCTTGTCACTAACTTTGCAGAGGTCAAGCACTATTACCAGGACGGAGTCTTATCTCGCACTGGGATCGAGCATTGACCCACTTAGCTTTTAATTCTTATGATACGTATCACACAATATATCTTACCGCTGCTCTTCGGCCTATTGCTGCTTTCTTGCAATAAGGATCAGCAGAGCCAGCAAACGAATCAGGAGGAGCAGGAGACGCCCCGCGTGGCTACGCCTTTTGAGGCGGACAGTGCTTACAACTTTGTGGCCAAGCAGGTCGCCTTCGGGACTCGTGTCCCAGGATCTCCGGGACATACCGCTTGTCTTGCTTGGATGAAAGAGCAGCTGACGCAGTACGGTGCCACGGTCGTCGAGCAAAGCTTTGAGGCGACAGCACATGACGGAACGAAGCTCCCGCTGACCAATCTGATCGCTTCGTACAACCCCTCTGCCTCGCAGCGTATCCTCCTCATGGCGCACTGGGACACACGTCCCTGGGCGGACAAAGATCCTAACCCCGCCAACCATACGCAGCCAATCCTTGGCGCAGACGATGGTGGTAGTGGCGTAGGCGTTCTACTTGAGGTGGCTCGGCTACTAGGCAGTGTCGCACCGCCTCAGACGATCGGCGTGGACATCGTGCTCTTCGATGGAGAGGACTATGGTGCTTACTCTGACGAAGAGAGCTGGTGTTTAGGCTCTACCTACTGGAGCAAGAACCCTCACGTGGCTGACTACCAAGCGATGGGCGGTATCCTTCTAGATATGGTAGGCGGACGTGATGCGACCTTCTACTGGGAGTACTTCTCCAAGAGTTACGCACCGCAGCTACTCACCAAGGTGTGGAGCAAAGCGGCCGAACTAAGCTACGGATCCTACTTTTACCAAGCTGACGGTGGGGGCTTGACCGACGACCATGTACCCGTGATTCGCAACCTCGGCATCCCCTGCATAGACATTGTCAATTACAATCCACGGAGCGAAGAGGGCTTTGCCCCCTATTGGCACACACTACAAGATAATATGAGCAACATCTCGGCAGAGACGCTAGGAGCTGTCGGACATACCGTCATGGCGGTGCTCAAAGATCTAGATGCTCACTGATTAGCTTGATCAACTTATGACTATAGACGAACGACAAGAGGAGCTCATCTCACAGTTTGAACTCGTTGACGACTGGATGGATCGCTACCAAATGATCATCGACCTGGGCGACCAACTGGAGCCTGTCGATGATACGGAGCATACAAGCGAAAATCTCATCGACGGCTGTCAGAGCCGAGTGTGGATCATCATCTCTCCTCAGGACGATGGCACACTACACCTCAAGGCAGACAGCGATGCGCTTATCACCAAGGGCATTGCTGCCATGCTCCTTTACTGCTACAATGACCAGCCTGCACAGGCTATCGTGGAGACACCCCTCTACTTCATTGACCGACTGGGACTCCAGTCACACCTCTCTCCGACACGGAGCAACGGGCTTCAGTCTATGTATGAGACGATCAGACGACGTGCTCAGGAGTTTCTGAGCCACTAAGAGATAGATTATGACCCCTTTTAGACAGATTGATGTAGCAGACCGCTCCACAGTCTTTCCTTATATATATTATGCAGCAGAGCCGATCTGCGATATCTCCTTTGCCAATCTTTATGGCTGGGCGGTGCAGTACGAGACCTCGTGGGCTATCGGTGGCACGCAGACACTCGTGATCCGCTTTCGCTCCCCACGGCGAGACCACCCCGTCTACCTCTGTCCTTTCTGTCGTGACGACAACTCGTGGACGATGACCATCAAGGAGCTTATGGAGATCTCCGAGCGGGAAGCTTACCCTCTTGTCTTCATGGGGGTGACACCAGGCTGCAAAGAGCGTCTGGAGAAGCTTTTTCCTGATGAATTCGTTCATATTCAGGACGACGACTACATTGACTACGTCTATCTCAGAGACAAGCTCGCACGGCTCAATGGCAAGAAGCTTCAGTCGAAGCGCAATCACATTAACCGCTTCGAAGCGACCTACCCTGACTACCGCTACCTCCCCATCACGACAGACGATCTAGAGCGCGTGGCACACTTTGCCGATGAGTGGCTGGCACATGCCGAGGAGACGGGCGAGCCTGATCCCAGCTTACGTATGGAGCGAAAGGTCATACAGCGCTTCCTCGACAACTACGAGGCACTAGAAATGCGTGGCGGTATGATCGAGATTGGTGGTGAGATCGTTGCTTTTACCCTTGGCTCGCCTATCACGGAGGATACCTTCGACGTACATATCGAGAAGGCACGCACCGACATCGACGGAGCCTATACGATCATCAACCGTGAGTTCGCTCGCAGCATTCCTGAGCAATATACTTATGTAAATAGAGAGGAAGATCTCGGTCTGCCTGGTTTACGCCGTGCGAAAGAGTCTTACCATCCTGAGGTACGCCTCGTGAAGCACACTTGTGTATGGCGTCGCCCAGAGTGGGCTGGCGAGCTCGAGTCCTAAGCATGAGACTAAAGTCTGAGCAACAACGGCTCTACGAAGAGATCTGGAGCACCACCTTTGGGGATAGCGAAGACTTCATCGCGCTCTACAGTCGTACCACCTTTGACCCACATCGCACCCATCTACTGACCGCTCTAGACCAGAGCCGTGCGCTCAGTCATGTGCAGTACCTCCCTTATCTGATGCGTTACCGCGACCAGTGGTGGCGCGCTGGTTACATATCGGGAGCAGCTACCGAGAGCGACCAGCGAGGCAAAGGATTCGTACAGTACCTTATGCGAGCGAGCCACCAGCAGATGTGGCGGGAGGGTTGTCTTTGCGCCTTCCTCATACCAGCCGAGGAGTGGCTCTACCAGTTCTATCGCAAGATGGGCTATGCCACGCTCTATGGCAAGCGCCATACCCCTACATTGCAAGAAAAGCTCACTGACCTTCCATCTAGTGAGGCTTGGCAGCGCTACCGTCATTGGCAGGCTACACTCGCCGAGCAGTATCCTACGGTCGCACATAGCTACCATCAGTGGCGCACGCTCCGAGAGAGCTTAGCACTCGAGGACGGTGGCATCGGCACGATCGGAGAAAAGACCTATTACTATTATAGAGATGCCGAGGGAAAAACGCAAAGCGTCCTCGCTATACCCTCTGCGGAAGAGCCTGCCGACGGTTCCTTTGACCTATCCGCTCCCTTTGGCATGCTGCGTCCACTGCGTATCGCTGAGCTACTGATGTGGGCTGTCGAGCTAGGCTTGCTAGAAGAGGATCAGCTCCACCCCGCTGCGCTCTATCACGATAAGCAGCGCATCGTCTTCGACCTACTCGATGAGCAGATCCCTGTGAACAGCGGTCGTTACTGCGTCTTGCGCCAGCGTCGCCAGCTACTCTTCGCACCACGTCCTATCGACCGGCTCATCAAGCCTCTCACGCCCGATCAGCTCCTCGTAGCATTGCCTCCCCTCCATCATACGTTGGTCTACGCTATGATGGAGTGATCCCCTCATTTCCTCGGTAAAAACCTTTAGCGAGAGACCTTCTGAGAGCGATTTTGTAGCTGTCCAGCAGATTGTCGAGTCGTCGATGGATTGGTCTGGGTTGGATTGGTGCGGAGGGGCGAGCCACTCCCTGTGCCGAGCGGTTGCGTCTGGGGCTTACTCTGCTTGTTGTCTTGACCCTTCTCTTGCTCCTTGGGAGGAGCGCCTATCTCTACATTTTCGCCACGCGCTCGCGCCTCTCGCTCCTCGGCACGTGAGGGGAGTCCCATGATTTTACGCTCGCGATCTGTCGGGTTCCAACGCTTACCGTACCGCTCCCGCATACGCTGAGCGTACTCGACGTTGAGATCTCGCTTTTGTGTCTCCGGCTTAGCGCGATTACCATCTCCCTCCGCTTGCTTATCACCTTCCAATTCTTTCGGGCGTTGCTCAGCTAGGGGCGTACCATCGTATGCCCACGTCTGCTCTGTGGCAAAGCGCGCTTGTACATTTACCGTCTGAGGTAGATAGCGCACAGGCTCAGGAGGAGTCGCTGGGTAGACGCCCCCATCCCACGTACCATTGCTATTAAGGTCCACATAAAGCTTGAGGAAGTATGCTCCAGGAGCCAGCTCCGTAAAGGTCACTATGCCTGCACTGTCGGGCTGAGCAGTCGCCAGTATCTCCTCCTTACTACTGAGTAGGTAGACGTAGAGTGGACTATCCGTAGGGTGCCCCGTGAGCGTGACAGAGAGAGAGCCTAGCTCGGTCTCGGAGGCGATCTTGAGATCTTTCTGTGCTGGTGCACTGACACCGCCATAGAGTCCTGTTATGGCAGCGGTATCTACCATGAGTCGATAAGTAGTACCAGGCTCTTTGGCAAAGTCTACCAACCATCGGCAGCGTCGTATGCTATCCGGTCGTAACTGGCAGGAGATCGGCTGTGGCACCGAATCGACCAACTTAGCAAGCTGTACCAGCGTCGTGTCAATGCCCAAGATAGGCATGTCATAGCTAATCCAAAGGGAGTCGCGGGTTGTCTCTTTATTGATATTATCGAGTGAAAGGATCGTGATAGCTTTTAGATCATTCTTCGGGTCTGCTAGAGCCGTGGAGTCACTCGTCAGAGTAAGGCTGTCGGTAGCCGTCTGAGGAGCTGCGATCTTCGGTTGCTTCTTTGGACTAGCTTTAGCCTTGGCAGCATGCACTCTAGGCGCTTGTAGCGTCATCGTGTCAAGCTTATTGATCGGACTACCGATCGAGTCGGTCGTAGGATAGGCAAAAGCCACCACGACAGAGTCTCTCGCTAGTGAGTCGTGAGGCGAGAGCCAGTAGACGAGACTCTTACGATCTGTCGAGAGATCAGGGTAGTAGCTCGTTGTACTCGTAAGGTAGCTTGGTGAGAGGATTGTAAGCTGTGGCAACGTATCAAGAGGCTCTGTAAAAGTCGCCATGAGCGACATCGAGTCCCGTCTCGTAAGTCTCTCGAGGCGGATAATATTCGTCTTCGGGCGTGTCAAGAGGAGCACCAGATCGTTGGGCATATAAACGTAAGGCGAGACGCTGTCTGCTGACGTCGCAGTACTGTCTGTCGCTGTCGTAGGAGCTGCCTCCTTGGTGAGCAAACTATCTGCAGACGCTCCAAGCGAGTCGACTGCACTTTGCAGTGAGTCGGGAGCATTCCTAAGTGAGTCCACCTTTGTCTCCTTGGCGGGGATGAAAGCCGAACCGTGTACCACCTCAGTACGGAAGCTGTCGGGCGTGATCGCAAAGCTCTCGTTCGGAGCGTTGTAGCTATAGCTACGGTCCATATCAACGAGCGCGATAGCGTAGTAAGCACCATCTCGTACATTTTGTAGGGTAAAGTGCCCCTGGTCGTCCGTATAGGTCATGCGGGTCATTGGCCGGTCTAGCGTGTCCGCCGGAAGCGGCGTAGCGTAGATACCCGCCAGGATACGAGGCACCGGCTGTAGTGTGTAAGCATCAAGTACCAGCCCCGCTACTTGCATCGTGTCTAGGTAGTCGCCCGTACTAAAGGCATAGACATACTGCTCGATGTAGTTACCCTCGTTGTAGTCCTTGATCGCACGATTGAAGTTGATCGTGTAGGTCGTGTTGGCGATGAGGCTATCTTGGTAAGTGATGACCAGCTGCTTCTGATTGACCAAAGCCTTCGGTGGAATGCGCTGTGGTGGCGAATAGATTATCTTATCCTCGCCTCGCTCCAGCTGTATGTACTCATCGAAGGTGATGCGCACACGATGTGATGTAACATTCGTACTCCCCATCTCAGGCGTGCAACGCACTACCCGAGGCGGGGTCATATCGTAAGGACCACCCTCTGGCGAAGATTGCTTGGCACACCCCACAGCACCTAGGATTAGGAGCAGGAAGGCGACTAAGAGTGTAGGAAGCTGCTGGTGCGAATGAAACATATATGGTATTGCCTATAGAGCTTTAGATAGTACCCTCACGGAGCAGTTGTGGCGTCTCGCCCGTGCAGTCGATGATCGCACCATGACCGCCAGGAGCCACGCCCCCATCGATGATCAGATCTACCTGATGTCCATAGTACTCCTCGATGAGCTCAGGATCAGTCAGGTAGTTCATGTCGTATCCCTCTGGCAGGTCTGGCAGAGAGCCCGTCAGGAGCGGAGCCTCCAGCTCCTCCAATATGATACGCGTCACGGGATGCTTGCATAGCTGCACCCCCACCTCCTTGCGTTGGCGAAAAGGTGTCGGCAGCGTCGTCGTCGGAGGCAATATATAGGTAGCTGGCTCGTACTTACCCGACTTCATCAGGGCAAAAGTCTCATTCCCCAGCTTAGCATACTGGGCCACCTCGCCAAGGTCTTGACACATGATCGCCAGTGTGTGACGCTTGCTGTCTACCCCTTTGATCTGGCAAACCTGCTCCACGGCACGCTTCTTCAGTGCCGAGCAACCAAGCGCATAGCCTACACCTGTAGGATAAATAATGACTCCGCCACTCTCCAGACATTGAACCACCTCACGCACCACTGCGTAGTCGGGGGTGTCTGCGTAGATCTTCGTTAGCATAGTATATTAGAGTGCATAGAGGTAAGCGATCTCCTCCGCCCAGAGCTCAGGCACAGGCGTCTCTAGGACGATCGGGATGTTGTCTAGATGTCGGTCGTCCATCAGCATTTTAAAAAGGTCAGTACCCATAAAGCCTTTGCCAATAGACTCATGTCGATCCACACGGGTACCCAAGTCCTTCTTACTATCATTCAGATGGATAGCGCAGAGCTTGTCGTAACCGATGATGTCATCAAAGGCTTGCCACATAGCCGTATAGCCATCGGCGGTGCGTATCTCATAGCCTGCCGCCAGTGTGTGCGCCGTATCGATGCAGACACCCACACGACTGGGATCCTCAATGAGCGAGATGATGTAAGCGAGCTGCTCGAAGGTGTAGCCCACGTTCGTCCCTTGACCCGCTACGTTTTCTAGGACCAGCTTGACCCCCTCTGACTCAGCCAGCACGGCATTCATCTCAGCAGCTATGTACTCCAGGCACTGCTCCTCAGAGATCTCCTTGAGGTGGCTCCCCGGGTGGAAGTTGAGCAGGCTCAGTCCCAGCTGCTCGCAGCGGTGCATCTCATCGATCATCGCATGGCGACTGCGCTGACGCTTGGTAGCATCCGCATTCCCTATATTATATAGGTAGCTCGCATGAGGTAGGATATGCTCCCGCTTGATGCCCACCTGGTCACAGTTTGCGACGAACGCATCAATCTGCTCCTCCGTGTATGGCTTAGCCTGCCACTGACGCTGGTTCTTGAGAAAGAAAGCGAAGGCACGAGCACCCAGTTCGCCAGCACGCAGCGGAGCCTCCTCCACGCCACCAGCAGCACTCACATGCGCTCCGATATATTTATTAGGATGTTTGGTATAGCTCATTGTGAAAACGGTTAGTTGTACAAGCCTAACTCTCGCAAAGATACAGAAAAAGCAGCGAGCTATCCTCCTCTCCCGATGGGGCAGCCTAGACTTCGTAAATCCCCAAAAGAAAAATAGCTCCCTGCACACTGCAAGAAGCTATTCAAAGTGATCTGTCACTTGTGACCTCGGAGGGGCTCGAACCCTCGACCCACTGATTAAGAGTCAGTTGCTCTACCAACTGAGCTACGAAGTCAATCTTCATTCAGGTGAGTCATCAGCGACTTCCTTCCTGAACTGCGATGCAAAGGTACAACTTTTTCTGAACAATGCAAGCGTTTGCGCCACTTTTTTTTCCCTCAATCTGAAATTTCTTCCGAGTCTTCTGCTCTCACACTTGAATCTGAAGCTTTATCTTACACAGAGATAGATCGTTAAGACAATCCGGGCCGTTTCGAGAATATTCTATCCAGTTTCACCGCAAAATGCATTTTAGTGTATGCAACTCCCGTCTGTAGCTGGCAAACGTCCCAACAATCCACAAAGAAGAGAGATACAACGAGCCCTCCCATGAAGCTTGAGCTAGGACGCTAGTGCGACTAGTGCCACTAGAAACTAGCCTCTAACCTCTAACCTCTAATCTCTAACCTCTAATTTCTAATCTCTAACCTCTAACCTCTAACTTCTACCCTCTACCCCCTAACCTCTGAAAGGATCTTTCGGTAGAATTGCAGTACCGAAGGGGCGGTGCGTAGGTTGTACGGCTTAAGTGGCTGTGTGAGCGTCAGACCCTCGAGCGTGCGACAGCGACTGAGTGCCACGTACCCTTGTCCTGGGGCGAAGAAGCGACTCGGGTCGACCACGATCTGGTCGCACGTTTGCCCCTGCGCTTTGTGTACCGTGATGGAGTAAGCGACGATGAGCGGTAGCTGCGTGTAGGAGCCGGTCTGTCGCTCGACGATCTCTCCCTTCTCCTCGTCGTAGTCGTAGTCCACCTGCGACCAGGTGTGTGGCGTGACAATGATAGTCTCGCCATCGGGTGTCTTCACCTTGGCATAAGGCTCCGTGATGTCACCGATAGTTCCGCCGACGAGCTTCGTGATGACGCCCGTCGTGCCATTGACCCACGCCCCGTCGGGGTGGTTGCTCACGAGCATCACCTGAGTCCCCACCTTGAGCGAAAACTCTTCGGGAACGGGCAGAGCAGAGGCGGGGATCTTGCCCTTGAGCTTGCCTCGGAAGGTTACTTCTTTGGCATCAAGCTGGGCGCAGCGAGACTGGTTGTACGCCTCCACATTGGCTCTGTGAGAGAAGAGTAGCACTGCATGCTGGTCGCTCTGGAGCAGTTCCTTCTGCCACTGTGGGGAGACGCGGCTGTTGAGTAGGGCGACCGTGTCATCGCTGACACGTCCTAGACGGATCTCCTCAAGTGCGGAGACAAAGTGCTGATCGCTCTGGCGATACATGCGACGTAGGACTATGGAGATGGGGGCCAGTGCAGCGTAGGCATGCGCCTCAAAGAAGTAAAAGCCGTCACTCTCAGGGTAAGCGCGCTGCATCTCCTCCTGATCGGAGGCTGTCGTGACTGGCGGTAGCTGAAAAGGGTCGCCCACCATGAGGAGCTGCACACCTCCAAAGGGCACCCGGCTGTGCCTCACACTGCGCAGGATACGATCCATCGCATCGAGCAGGTCACATCGCACCATCGATATCTCGTCGATGATGATCAGATCGAGCTGACGGATGAGCTCCCGCTTGTCCTTGCGGTAGCGGCGTGTGATGGCGGAGGTGTGGTTGGGATCTGTCAGCGGTGCTAGTGGTAGCCGGAAGAAGCTGTGGATCGTCTGCCCATGGATGTTGAGCGCAGCCAGCCCCGTCGGGGCTAGCTTGACAAACTTCTTGTGAGTCACCTCGCAGTAGTGCTGCAGGAAGTAGGACTTGCCGGTTCCCGCACTACCCGTCAGGAAAAGACTCATAGAGGTCTGCTCGAGGCATTGCAGGGCAGACATCTGCTCCGCATTGTTCTGATCGAAAGCTTCTGGGATAACGAGCATACCGCCACCTACTCCTCGTAAAGCGTCGGATCCTCCAGTCCGTTTGCCACAAAAGCGTCGTGACGCTCCCGACAGGTGCCGCAGCGTCCGCAGTGGCGCTCGCCCCCCTGATAGCAACTATAAGTTTTTCCGTAAGGCACCCCAAGACGAGTGCCCCGAGCTACGATCTCAGCTTTCGTGAGAGTCGTGTAGGGCGCCACCAGCTTGACCCCATTGCCGGTGCCAGCCGTGATTGCCTTGCCCATAGGCGTGACAAAGCTCTCGCGACAGTCTGGGTAGATGGCGTGGTCACCGAAGTGATTGGCTATGAGCACCTGCTGCAAGTCTCGGCTCTCGGCTAGCCCTGCAAGGATGCTCAGCATGATGCCATTGCGAAAGGGTACCACCGTCGAGCGCATATTCTCCTCCGAATAGTCCCCCAGTTGCATCTCGCCACCCGAGAGGAGGAGGTCACTGCGAAAGTACTCCCCGATGAAGGCGAGCGGGATGATCAGGTAGGGGATCTCTAGCTCACGGCAGATAGCCTTGGCAGCGGCGAGCTCACGCGCATTGTGCTTGGAGCCGTAGTCGAAGCCCACGGCACAAGCCACCTCCTCACGATACTCGTAGAGAAGCGTCGTGCTATCCACGCCGCCTGAGAGTGCGATCAGCGAATTGCGCATTTACTGCTGTCTTAGTAAGAGCGAGCGATGATGACCCGGCACTTAGAGGGGCGACCAGTCACCATACAGCGACCAGGCTCTGAGGGTATGTCACGAGGTATGCAGCGGATCGTTGCCTTGGTCTCCTCCTTGATACGTGCCTCCGTCTCGGCTGTGCCGTCCCAGTGGCAGAGGAAGAAGCCGCCATCCTCGATGCGCTCCTTGAACTCATCGTAGCTGTCGCAGATGTAAGTGCGCTCCTTGAGCGATTGGAGTGAGCGGTTGTAAAGATTGCTCTGAATATCCTCGAGTAGCTGCTCAATATGTGCGGAGATGCCCTCTAGCGGCATGGTCTCCTTGGTGAGCGTGTCTCGACGAGCCACCTCGACGGTGCCATGCTCTAGGTCGCGCATACCGAGAGCAAGCCGTACGGGGACACCCTTCATCTCATACTCAGCAAACTTCCACCCGGGCTTCTTATTGTCGTTGTCATCGATCTGAACCGATACGCCATGCTGACGTAGCTCGCTGACGATCTTGTCGGCTGTCTCGTGGATGCGCTGCAGCTCCTCCTCGCTCTTGTAGATCGGCACGATGACCACCTGGATAGGTGCAATGCGTGGCGGCAGGACCAGACCGTTGTCGTCGCTGTGTGCCATGATGAGCGCACCGACGAGACGTGTGGACACGCCCCATGAGGTAGCCCAGACGTAGTCACGATTGCCCTCCTTATCGAGGAAGGTAACGTCAAACGCCTTGGCGAAGTTTTGTCCTAGGAAGTGCGAAGTACCAGACTGCAAAGCTTTGCCGTCCTGCATCATCGCCTCGATAGTGTAGGTGTCGATAGCTCCAGCGAAGCGCTCGGTCTCACTCTTGACTCCAACGATAACCGGCAGTGCCAGCATCTCACGGGCGAAGTCCTCGTAGACACCGATCATCTTGCGAGCCTCTGCAATTGCCTCCTCTTGGGTCGCATGTGCCGTGTGACCCTCTTGCCAGAGGAACTCAGCCGTGCGGAGGAAGAGACGCGTACGCATCTCCCAGCGCACCACGTTGGCCCACTGATTACAAAGTAGAGGCAGGTCACGGTAGCTCTGGATCCAGTTCTTGTAGGTACTCCAGATGATCGTCTCACTCGTCGGACGGACGATCAGCTCCTCCTCGAGCTTAGCGTTGGGGTCTACCTCTACGCCATCGCCCGCCTCGTTGGTGCGCAGTCTGTAGTGCGTCACGACGGCACACTCCTTGGCAAAGCCCTCGACATGCTCCGCCTCGCGGCTGAGGTAGCTCTTAGGGATAAAGAGCGGGAAGTAAGCATTGCTGTGTCCTGTCTCCTTAAATCGACGATCGAGGTCCTGCTGCATCTTCTCCCAGATGCCGTAGCCGTAGGGCTTGATGACCATACAGCCACGCACGGAGGAGTTCTCTGCCAGCCCAGCCTTTACAACGATATCTTGATACCACTGTGAGTAGTTTTCGTCACGTGGTGTGAGTTCTTTGATCTCTTTTTTAGCCATGATGCTAGTCTGTCTAAATTATTTGCTAGCAAAGGTACCGCTTTTCGCTAGAATTCACAATCTGAGACGGTTGACTAGATGCCACAACTCTCACGAGTAACCCCGTGTAAGGATGCACGGAAGTATTTAGTGGGAGGGCGTCCGTTGTCGTACAGCTCTACGTGTAGCGACTTGCTTTCTAAGTTCATATGCAAGTAAAAAGCGAAGTTTTTTCTCGTTTCGCGAGCTCGGTCGACTGCTCGGCGGGGAATCGCTCGGCGGGGTGGGGGCTCCCACCCCTTGCCGCGGGGGCGCTCCCCGAGCGGA
>OHAF01001009.1_pt1 | contig 27867 bp, 33 predicted proteins | sample 1577041 | NCBI WGS metagenome assembly OHAF01 (sample SAMEA3541495, study PRJEB24748) | human gut metagenome | biome: human gut; feature: human-associated habitat; material: faeces | place: China | collected 2012
ACGTTATATGAGTGTTGATTTTAGTTTTATATCCTAATTTATTAAATGTGTCTATATAAAAAAGATAATGCTGTCAGATATCTTATTACTAGCTCCACATTATTATCTGGTGTAAACCTTCCTGCAGAAAGAATGTTTATATTAGATAATAAACGAGGCACATCATATCTAAGACATGATTCATTTATGAATCTTGTGGGCCGAGTATGTAGATTTAATGAAATCTTTAATGATGAAACAGGTAATTTACATCTATTAGAACCACAAATTTATATTGTTTTCGGCAATTATTTTGCTAAAAAAGCAAATTGTGAAAAGTTTTTAAAAAAAGTTGCAAAAGTAGATCAAAAATTCAGTGATAAAATAGACAACGTTTTATTAGAAGGCACATTAATCAATGATAAAAATCAAACTGATTTACGACAAGCTTCAGAATTTTTGGAGAACTATGAAAACGGGATTATCAAGGAATATAAAGACCGACGTGTAAATACTGATTCTGGAAAAAAATGTATCATGAATGGAGTTAATGAATTCGATATTTTTACGAATGAAGATGCAATCCAACAACAAGTTGATTTGTGTATGAACGAAAATTTAAAAATAAATGATACAAATACGTTATTAGAAAAAATACATGAATTATTTATACAATACATTCCAGAAAAAGATAAAGATAATTTAAGTCGCCTTAAGAATATGGAAGCTCGTAAATACTACTCAATGATGTTAGATTGGCGTGTACAGAATAAATCTTATTCCGAAATGATTCAATTAGTTGTAAAGTATTGGCAAACTTTATACAGAGATGATAAAACTGTTGTAATTTATGTTGGTAAATGGGGCGATATAAAAAGTCAAAACAGCAATATTCCTAGATATACAAGAATACTTGGGAAAAGCCAGACTGAAATTGTCAACCTAGCAATCGTACGAATCAAAGAAGAGCAAGACTTTATTGATAATAATCTAATTAAATTTGTTGAAGTTCTTTATGATTTGGATCTTTTAGAACCTAACTTTTACTCACAAATCAAATATGGGACAAATGATGAAAATACAATTTGTTTAATAAAAAATGGATTATCATTAAGTTCAGCAACCTTATTAATAAAGAAATATAAAAAGTATCTTAAAATTGATACTAATTCAAGCACTGTAACATATAATGATAATCTAATTTCTAAAATGAATGAAGAAGGAGAAAATCAGATTCAAATATACGAAATACAAAATTGTATGTAATGATTTACAGATCTATTTATATAAAAACACGAGATATAACACGCATATGCGCATCACACCTCGCTAAAGCTATTGCTTTTATCCCTAATGTTATTGTGCCTATCCTTCAACCTTCTAAATAGTCAATTATTTAAATTCTTTTAGAATTTCATTACTATAAAATCTATATATCCAAATTCTAATTAAAATATAGTGACAAATGAGCTTCATGTAAGATAAGCAAAAAGCTCATTCAATCAAACTGCTTTTCACATTTATGAAAAGTATGTTATATCAGATTGTACAAAGGTGACGCAAGAGGCACACTATCAGCTACTATATGCAGTAGCTGTTTTTTTTGCATCAACTGCAAAAATATTAGTATTCGTCTTCTAAATCTCTATCATTTGTAACTTCTAATTTATTTTTGTCTTTCAACAAATTCAGTCCTTGCTGCAAATTTATTGTTGTAGGTATTGCTTTATGTCGATAAAAAGCTGTGCACCCAAAAAATAGTTCGCCTTTCTTGTTTATTCTTAATTTCATTTCATTTCCACATAATTTACATTTCAAATTTTTATATTCAATATTTGATTCTGTCATTTGATTAACTGCCAATAAAACCGCAAATACCTTATTAGCTCCATTCTCATAGAGAGTTTTAATAGCTTCCTCAATTGTGGATCCAGTTGAATAAACATCATCAATTACGATAATATTTTTGCCTTTAATATCTGATATAACATTAAATGCTCCTTTCACGTTTTCTTTACGCCTATAAAAATTGTTTCCTTTTTGAGAAAAATTTTTATTGAATTCCAAAACTCGCTGGAGTTTCATCCCATCTTTAGAGTTTTTTTCTAATTTTAATCCAACGAATCGATCATATTTATTTTCTTTAGGTTTTAAAGGAACATAAGTCAAAATATCAAATGATTCATGCTTTCTTAAAGAACGAAGTGCTGCATCAAAAAATAAATCAACAGACTTAGTATAGTTTTCTTTAAAGTTTAAAACCAAACGACTAAGTGGATCGTTTAGTAAATATTGATGTGTATCAGAATAATATCTTCCACCCATAAAAACAATAACTTCTCGTTTTGTACCATCACTTAATGATATTTCATATTCACATTTAAGTAATGACATTTTTGGAATACCTTTTCCATAAGTTGCATAGACTTCAGCCCCATATCCAGAACATTCTCCTTTAAGGATTTTTGGTAATGAGTTTATTGTACAAGCTGTAAAATCCGGTGTGTTTCTAAGAAAATCTTTTGCAGGAATACATGTCAAAATTGTTCCAATGTGGTTCTGCATCATTTCTTTCAAAAATATTGGATTGTTACTAATAGAAATAATAGATGTTGAATTATATTTAGAATCTTTCAACATATCTTGCAATAAAGTTGTTGTATCAATATACTCAGTAACTTCTACTTCTTTATCACATGTACTATTATTGTCTTTAACAAAGAACAATTGAACATCTGCTATATATTGATTGTAAGGAAATGACAAATAAGCTTCATCCAATGAATCTACATCTAGTATGATAGCTTTTATATTATCTGGATCAGTCCATTTCCACATTACTTACTTCCTCCATGTCAGTGTTATTAAATAGATTTAAAAGCAATTCGTTTCTGTTTAAAATCTGTAGAACCTCTTTTAATGTTTTAAATGCATGAGCACCTTTACTAACATATTTTTTTGGCCATTGAATTAAAGGATTATCAATAGCAGATTGTGGAATTAAAACATCTCTACCCTGTTTTAATGCATAATCTGCTTGTTTCAATGCACCACTCGATTCACCTGCTTCCATAATAATAGTTGCTAATGAAAGACCACTCATAACTCCATTACGTGTTGGAAAATTCCATCTATTAACAGCATTACATGGTGGAAATTGAGATACCACCAACCCATTCTTTTCAATTTGAATTTGTAAATCCTTATTCTCTTTAGGATAATACTGGTTGATTGGTGTACCAATGACAGCTATTGTTCTTCCACCATTGGCTAATGCAGCAGTATGAGTCGCTGTATCAATACCTCTAGCAAGTCCAGCATTTACGACGATATTTCTTTTAACAAGAGATTTAACAATACGCTCTGTTTTCTTCATTGATTCTTCACTAGCATTTCTACTACCAACAACGCAAACAGATTTTTCTTCTAGCAAGTGAACATTTCCTTTTAAAAACAAATAAGGTGGAGCTTCTTTCGTTGTAGCTAATAGTTTAGAATACGCTTGATCCCCTTTTTTTACTAAAATAACATCATTAGTTAAATTAGCGAAACTATCTTTTACCATGCCATAACGAGCATAAAATTCTTTATCAGTAGTGTTAAGCAAATTAGATAGTATAGGAATATTCTTTTTCAATCCCTCATGAAAATCAAAATTATGAGTTTCTTCAATCTGATGAATAAACTCACAAGTCTTTTTATCATTATTATTAAAATATTGTTGTATCGTATAATACAAAATCGCATCTCTTACGAAAGTGATATTAATATCAAATTTTTCATTTTTAATTCCACTATTATCTTTAATGACATTTGTAATTTTTCGTGCATCAAGATCACTTTTTAAAAACAACATGATAGATTTACTAGTTTTAATTGGCACAATTCGTTTGTCATGTACTAATTGATTTAGCCTTTGCGTAGAAATATTTAAATATTCTGCAGCCTCACTAGACGTATAAACATCTTTCATCAATTTCTCAATTTCCTGTCTATTCATCTTTCTCAACTCCTCGTATATATACATTCTACACTTGCTCTTGATGATTATCAAGAGCACTCAGACTACAAATTAATTTCCCAATCAGACATAATGTATAAAAACGCCTAGAGTAACTCTGGGCGTTTGTGTTTCCTATCCTAATTTCTTAAGGATATTATCTAGTTGTGTTTTCGTCATTTTTAGCTTTTCTGTGTAAGATGCTAGTTTTTCTGCATTGACTTTAGCTTCTGGTGCTTTATTGACAAATCCTGGATTTTTCAACATACCTGAACAACGTTTGATTTCGTTTTCTAGGCGTGCGATTTCTTTCTCTAGTTTTCCCTTTTCTTCTTCTAAGTCAATTAATGCATCCATCGCAAGTTCGATTATTCATTTTTATATTTTCTCTTAATCATAATACATAATAGGTTTCCTTTCTTTTAGTAAGTAATTCCCCAGACAATTCATTTTCGATTATATTATATGAGCATCCATCTAACGACCTCCATACATTAAATAGACATCATTACTGTCAACATAGTTGGTAATATATCCTTGTACAAAGGATAGTGCTCATTATGTCCTTAACTTTGCAGAATTTGTAAAGCTTAAAAAAGAAGCATTAGTAACTCAATTCACCAATGCTTCTATCGATATATTTTGCCGTGGTCGTCTTCAGGTAACCCCTTAAAAGTGCCTGATGCGTTAAGCCTTTTTTTCTTTTGGCTTTTTTACTGTTTCTCCAGTTCAGGCAGAATGCAAAGCAGGTACCGAGGGATGCAACACCTGCCATGATTACTGCACCACTGATTGCCAATAACTAGAACTGCTCCATCTTTTCGTACTCCAACATAAACTATGCCGCTCTCTGCATTTTCAAATCCTATTTCTTTAAGGATGTCAGGGACATACTCTTGCTTAAATTCGATATTTTGGTTCTCAAATTCTAACATCGTCTGAGCCTTCCTTTCTCGTTTCTTTCTTCTTTCTTTCTTATTGTGAGAAAGAAAGAAAGAAAGGAAAGTCAAGAGATGTAGACACAAATGTGTTGTCGATTAAAAAAACGCCCAGAAATCTGAGCGTAATTTATACTATCCTAATTTCTTAAGGATGTTATCCAATTGTGTTTTCGTCATTTCTAGCTTTTCTGTGTAAGATGCTAGTTTTTCTTTTTCTGCGTTGACCTTAGCTTCTGGTGCTTTATTGACAAAGCCAGGATTTTTCAACATGCCTGAACAACGTTTGATTTCGTTTTCTAGGCGTGCAATTTCTTTTTCAAGTTTTCCTTTTTCTTCTTCTAAGTCAATTAATGCATCCATCGCAACAGTTAATACAGCTTTTTCAATTGTACGTGATAATACATCTTCTGTATTTAAGTCTTCTTTGACAGTCGCATGTGCCATGCGTGCTAAAATGGCAGTTGATTCTGAATTTAATGCTACATAGCCATTGTCGTTGTGTAATGAAATCGTCAAGTCTTCACTTGGTTTCATTGAGTATTCAACTTTGATTTCACGAACCGTTTGAATTGCACTAATTACTAATGCCATTTCATCTTTTTCTGCATCTGCATATTCGAATTCAACTTTTTCTGGCCAAGTTTCAACATTTAAGCTTTCTTTATCATGAGGTAAGTTCAAATAGATTTCTTCTGTTACAAATGGCATGAATGGAGATAATACTTTTAAAATTCCCATCATGACTGTATATAGTACAGCTTTTGTATTAGCAACTAAGCTTTCGTCTTCTGAATATAAAGTAGCTTTAGAAAGTTCAATGTACCAACTGCAGAAATCATCCCATACAAAGCTATATAGTTCGTTTCCTACAATAGCCAATTCATATTTGTCCATGTTTGTAGATACATGGTCTAATACTTCGTTAAAACGTGCTAAGATCCATTTGTCTACACTGTTGGCTTTTGTCATGTCTAGTTCTGGTTTTGTATCTCCAATTTGCATTTGAACATAACGAGCTGCGTTCCAAATCTTATTAATAAAGTTCCAGCTTGCATCCATCTTTGTTTCATCAAAACGTAAGTCTTGTCCTGGTGTTGAGTTTGTTGTTAAGAAGAAACGTAAGGCATCTGCACCCTTTTCTTGAATCACATCCATTGGGTCAATACCATTGCCTAATGATTTAGACATTTTACGTCCTTGCGTATCACGAACAAGACCATGGATCAATACGTCTTTGAATGGACGGTTCTTCATGCAGTAGCGTGTTTGGAATGCCATACGAGCTACCCAGAAGAAGATGATGTCATATCCTGTTACTAATACATCATTTGGGAAATAGCGTTCTAGATCAGCTGTTGTTTCTGGCCAACCAAGTGTTGAGAATGGCCATAATGCACTTGAGAACCATGTATCCAATACATCTTCATCTTGTTTCCAATTTTCAATGTCTTTTGGATCTTCCATTCCCACATAGATTTCACCCGTTTCTTTGTTTGTCCAAGCAGGAATTCGATGTCCCCACCACAATTGACGTGAAATACACCAATCTTCAATGTTTTCTAGCCATTGTTCAAACGTTTTATTGAAACGAGAAGGTACAAAGTTAATTCTTTGATCTTCAATTTCTTGATTTTTTAATACTTCTTCGGCAAGTGGTTTCATCTTCACAAACCATTGTTTACTTAAGTAAGGTTCTACAATTACACCTGTTCTTTCAGAGTGTCCGACTTGGTGTAAGTGTTCTTCAATATGATCAACTACACCTGCTTCTTTAAAGTCATTGACTAAAGCTTCACGACATTCAAAACGATCCATACCAGCATACTTACCACACATGTCATTCATCGTTCCATCTGGATTCATACAGATAGGCATTGGTAAGTTGTATTTTTTAGCTAATGCGAAGTCATTAGGGTCATGTGCTGGTGTACATTTCATAACAGCTGTACCAAAACTCATGTCAATATAATCATCAGCCATGATTGGAAGTTTATCTCCATTGGCAGGGTTAATCGCATGCATTCCAACGATGTCTTTATATCTTTCATCGTCTGGGTGAACAAAGATAGCTTGGTCGGCAAACATGGTTTCAGGACGTGTTGTCGCAATCACTAATTCTTTTCCTGTTTCAACGACTTTATATTTAAAGTAGTACATGTGACCCATGATTTCTTTGTGTTCAACTTCAATATTAGACAATGCGGTTTTAGCTTCAGGATCCCAGTTGATGATTCTTTCACCTTGATAGATTAGTCCATCCTTATATAAGTCTACAAAGACTTTGCGTACCGCATGACTTAATCCTTCGTCTAATGTAAAGCGTTCACGACTGTAATCTAAAGATAAGCCTAATTTAGCCCATTGGCTACGAATAGTAGAAGCATATTCTTCTTTCCATTCCCATGCTCTTTCTAAGAATTTTTCACGACCAATATCATAACGAGAAATGCCTTCTGATTTTAAACGAGCATCTACTTTTGCCTGTGTCGCAATACCTGCATGGTCCATACCGGCTACCCAACACACGTCATAACCTTTTAATCTTTTATAACGACATAAAATATCTTGTAGTGTTGTATCCCATGCATGTCCTAAGTGTAGCTTTCCAGTTACATTTGGTGGAGGGATCACAATACAATATGGGCGTTTTGATAGATCGCCCGCTGTGAAATATCCTTTTTCAATCCAATTTTGGTATTTATCATTTTCTACTGCTAAATGATTATATTTTGCTTCCAACGTCATCCACAATCATCCTTTCTGTACATATAAAAAAGCACATCCCCATAGGACGTGCTTGACGTGGTACCACCTAATTTTATTCTCATTCACATTAACGCTGTGTCACGAAATTTACTACTTCATTTCATAAATTCAACTCAAAGACTACCTTCATCTACCCTATACACAAGCTTTCACCAGCCGCCTGCTCTCTAAAGAATACAAGTAAATTACTCCTTCTTGTCATCGCTTTGAGTTTAGTTTATCAAAGAAAAAGTAAAAACTCAAATCATTTTGAAAAATAAGTTGTTTTATTCTCTCGTTTACTATATGATGATTAAAGAAAGCGGTGTAAACATGGATAATCAATTATACAATCAAATCAAAGCTGTTCATGAACAGTATATTAAAGAACAAAATCGTTTAGAAGATGAAATCGATCGTTTAAGAAGAGAAATCGTTTGCCTCGATAATGAAGATGAAATCGAAGCCTTGAATAAACTTGTTCGAATCGATGACATCAAGCGTAAAATGGTTGTAGAATTCATTCATAGTTTAGATAAGATTGTGGAGCAATAAGTCCACAATCTTTTTTTTAAAACTCACCGTTTTTATATGCACGCGCAATAATATATGCGATATCAAAAAAATGCAAAGAAAATTATTACAAATTTATAATTGGAAATTCATATATTCTTCTTGTAATTTCATGAAATTGCAACATCTTCTTTTGACTTTTCTATCTAATTCTCCAGATATATATAAGTTATATAAGTTTTCTGCTTTTCTTAATACTAAAGCTTTGTTGTGACTCATATTTAGCCAAGTTAATTGGTTTCTAACCAAGTTTCTATATTGTAGTTCTGCTTCCGAACAATCGGAGTTGTATCCAGTATCAATAATTTGATAAATCCTATCATCATTTATAATTGGAAACATGTTATTAAAATTGATTGCACCGTATTCCCCACCATTAATTTTGTGAAAATCCAGGCTATTGCTCATTCTAGCATGCTTTGCCTTTGGTGATGTCAATGGAATAACAAACAGGTGTTCATTATTCATAATTAAGATACCAATAAATGGTCTAGGAAGATTATCGCTGCCCATGTGTTCTAGTGGAACTTTAGATTCAATAGTATTACGTAAAAAATCAGTATATTCCATTGAAATTCTAATTAAAACAATTCTATTATCTCTTAATTGCCACATAACTACTCCTAAAATAAAGAAATGGTCAACCCAAAAAAGGATTGACCGCTTTTTTCGCTCCCACTTGGTTTTGGTAGGGTACACCGCTTTTTTCGCTCCCACTTGGTTTTGGTAGGGTACACCGCTTCTGGTATTTCTACCTTCATTTATATTATACATAATACATTATTAAAATCAAGGTCCATTTTGTGCTTTTTCTGTAGTACGAAAAACAGTTACCAACTTTTAGAAAAGTCTCATTTGCTTTTATATAAAGCTAAAATAGAAACTATTCATCCAAAAAGTTTAATCATTACATTTGCAATGAAGCCTCTTTATTTAAAGCACATTTACAAGCTTTTGAAATCGTTTTTTTCCTCAGCACGCGATTTTTAGACTATAGAAGTCACGCCCTTTATATATTTTATCAATTCCATGTCCTGGACTTTGCCAAATTCAGGCTGCAATATGTGCGCTATCCATCCCCACGAATGCTTCGAGAGTTTTCGCACTTTTGTGTAATTACATAACAAAATAGTGCATGCTCATTTAAAAATGTTTACTTTTTAATATTTTGCTTAACTAAATGACATTGACAATTCAATCACTTACTTTCTTGATAAGAATATACATTCACAACGTGCTTATTCTTTTTAATTACACCCATCTTTTAGCTTGTTTTTCAAAATTTGTACAATAGAATCCATATCCAAAATCTTTATAGAATCTATCAGTAATAATTTTTGGCTCATTCAATACTTTATTGTCACCCTGATACCACATCTTACCTATACCTATTCCAATTCTTTAATACCCTTATTCTACAAGTTCACATACAACTCCCTTATCTAGAATGAACTTAATCTTACCCTGTGCCTCATCTTCGATCTTATCATATAATCTTCCAGCACTGTAGCTTTCTCCAAGTACTGTATATGGACTGTTAGCAACATAGCCAATCTTTCCTAGACCTGCAAGATTGACACTAATAGCTTCCTTATCATATTCATTATCTTTATCTTTCTTTAGATAAATTACCATTTCCTTTTCTAGAAACTCATTTCCATAATAATGATTTAAACCTGTCATTGTGAAATAAATGTTTGACATCTTCTTGTCCTCCTTTTGATTTCAAAATACAACTTTAATTGACATTATACGTGTCTAAATATGAAATAAATCAAATTTTCTTTAGAATACATCATTGGACTATTGGGAAAATAAACAATCATACGATAGATATAATAGACAATCATGAAAATGGCCCAGATGATCAATAGTTTCTTGATTCTTTCCGGTTTATTTAAATTCATCAAAACTACCACAAACACAATAAGAGTAGGAATAAGGAGTGCATGATAATAGAGGGATAAAGAGAATTTAAAATGAAGTAGATAATATAGGCTTGTTTTCATGTTGCATCCAGGACATGGTAAGCCTGTAACACTTTGAATAGGACATTTATAGAATAATAAAAGAAGGAATAGTATAAGAACTATTCCTAAAGTCTTAGTTTTTTGTGAGTCCATTGATATTACTTTGTAGGATGCAATAAGAAACTAATGATAGTTGTAGAATGGCTAATACCATTAAAACAACACTATCATCACTTAGGTGTTGACCATTTTTAGTAAGGCTTGAAACCATCTTACCCGCTTTATACATATAGTAAATTTGATAAATACCACAAGTGACAATACTTAATACAACCACAAGGAATGGATCGGCTCCTTTTTCTTGGCGCTGGCTTGCACATAAATCATTTAAATCTTTTGCTATGGTATAAAGCCAATAAAGGCCATATAGTCCACATGTCACAAACGTTAATACAACATTTAAGGCAATACTCTTTTCTTTCACCCCATAATAAGAAGGTTGTAGTGAAGGTTCTTGTTCTGGCATTTCATTTCCTGCAAGCTCGGTATTTTTTAGGTGTGTCCAATCTTGCATACCTGTTTTCCATACAAAGCTATTGCCTGAAAGAATACCTGCATCCATAAACCCTTTCATTTCATCTTGTGAATAAGGTCCTTTGGAATCATTATTTTCAACATAATACCAATTCTTTTCTTCATCCACATGCATGAATTCATTAAGCTCACTATCCGCTAGTTTTTGCCAATCCTTTAAACTTGCCTTCCATACTAGAGTAGAACCCGTAATTTTATTGGATTCAATCAATTCTTTCATTTCTTCTAAAGTAAAGGCTCCTTTAGAATCATTATTCTCTACATAATACCATTCTTTAGCTTGTGTTTTATCAACAACCTCAATGGGTTCAACAATTTCTTCTTCAACTTCTACTTTTGTTCCACAATTTGAACAGAACTTTGCATCGTCACTGATTTCGTGACCACAATTTTTACAAAACATAACAAACATCCTTTCGATTGATTCAATTATAAGATGAATCTTGTGTTATCTCAACTACTTAAGAAAAACTTAAGATTATGAATTTGTCGATTCAGCAAAACACATAGCTTATGAATACGTTGATCTGAATAGTAAGTCATATGTTGATATTGATGCAACAAATCATCAAACCATGCAGGTAAGTCTTGTAGTGCACCTATATCAATGCGATTTAAATCTTGTACAACTTGAATAATTTCTTTAAACGGTTTGATTTCATAAAAGAATTTTCCCTCACCAACAACATGCATTTCATTATCATCATAATATTGAATATTAAGACTTTGTCCATTATCAAATATAGGTGCAACATCCACCCATTTGAGTGTATTTACATTTCGAATAATGCCAAAATTATTTAAATGCCGATCTTCATTTAACATTAAATAGTCCAAGATAAACATATTCTCCATTTTAATACGAGCATCCTCAATACCTTCTGATTCTAATTTTTTAATATAAGAATCATAGTCATCTATCGAATCATCCATAATTTGACGACCCGTTACAAGCTCTGTATTGATATCAATGAAACATGGACATTTAGAAACAACCATATCTTTGTAGATTGCCAATGAGTATTCAACATGATCAAATCCAAGTCTTCTACAAATTTCACTAGCCAAAACCTCATTAAAAGGTTGTAGAGTTTCATTTTTATAGCCGCCCTTCAATAAATAGCGAATGCCATCTTCAATGATCCAAGCCTTTCTTAACATACCATCCGTTGTATTATTTGGAGAATATAATGAAGATTCATTTTGAATACATTTCGTATTCTTTGATAAAGAAGCATCCATGAATGGAGCATATTCAAAATCATTTTCAAAGAAATTGATCTTATCATAGGATATATCTAAACCCTTTGGTTTTAACCAATATTGATCGGATAAGGATAAACCAAAAGCCTTATCTAATAATTCACTTGGTGCATGTACATTCAAACGGTGCATCAACAAATCCAATTGATCTCTAAAGGATGGAATGCCACGATTTTTAAACCATTCACTCAATTGAACACATAAAGAATTCGAATTACGTAAATGATAAGGCGCGTAGTCCATATTATACAACACATATATATTTGTGAATACACCAACACCACTATTATATTCAGCCTCTAGTACAGGCGTATTCTTATTCATTAACACACATCTCATTTTCTTTTCTCCAATATTAAACTACACTCTAATTATACAAAAGATTGATCATTTAAGATATATTTACATTCTTTTTTATCGAAAACATCCAGATCATCCTTCACTAACTGTCACGGTTAATTTATTCAATAACTAAGTTATATTGGACAAGTCTAGAAAAGGTGTTTGCGATAGCGGAAAATATTAACGTAAATCAAATAAAAGTTTCCGAAATGGGAAAATAATATGCTGTTCTACGTATAATATGCCATACTGAGAAAAAAGGAGGAATGCAGATATTTCCACATTTCTTTTTACCATTCAATATCCTTGAAATTTACAATAGGCATAGCTCCATACCTTCACTGTGAACACCCTTTTTGAATATTTTCTGATTTTCTGAAGCACACGTTTTATTATCTTTATCAACAAAGTAAATTTGATTTACTAGCTGCATTAGCACCATATACCGCTACACTTGGTAGGATTCCTTCATTTTTATAAGGCAATAAATTATCTTTATCCGTACTTAAACTTAAAATCACTTCGTCTCTAAAAGATAAAAAGTTAGTAATAGAAAATTGTATTCACATTTTAGCACTTCCTCACTTACATAATAAATAGAAATCTCAACATATTTTCTTTATTTTTCGATATAATACAATGCATTTTACGCATTAAAAAAAGATACCCGAAGGTATCTTAGTGTTAACCAGCCGTATCATCATAACTATCATTTTCATAATAGTTATCATCTGGATTGTAGTAGTTTGAATCATCATAGCTTGAATCATAGTTATTACTATAATCATAATCATTGCTGTTATCATAACTATAATCATAATTGTTGTCGTAGTCATAATCATAATCATTACTACTATTATTTGATGAAGATCCACTATTATTAATGATTCCCATCGCTTCAAGTTCTGCTGTATTACCAATCGCATTATTCTCACTAGGTGTTTGTGAGAATCCAGAAGGATCTTCTACTGTTTCTGAACTCTTGCCATCAATGACAGCTTGAATCTTCTTTCTAGCCACTTCATTCATAATATCATTTTGAACAACAACACTCGCATAGCTTTGCGCTTGATAACAGAATTTTGTATCTGAATCCGCTACAATCGCATATGATTCAATCTTCCATTTAGGCATTCTATTTAGTTCATACTTCACAAACTTACTGATTTCATCACCCGATAGGTTTGTATCAAACGCAACAGCTAAGGCATCCATAAACTTACCATAGTTTGTGATCATCTTAGGTGAAACGATACGTTTAAACATAGCTTTAAATACTTTTTGTTGGTTACGAACACGTTGGTTGTCACCATCGGCATAAGCGTGTCTTTCACGCGCAAAGGCTAAGGCTGTTTCACCATCCACATGATGTTTACCTACACTTAAGCCAGGCTGCGAATTCGTATAGAAAATATCGACTTCCTCACCTTTTTTAATATCCAAATCAATTCCATCTAAGGCATCCACTAAACTTACAACACTCGAAAAGTTAATGCGAATATTATAATTAATTGTGATTCCCAAAGCTTTTTCAATTGTCTTTTCCGTACTCTTCACACCCATTAAACCAGAATGCGTTAATTTATCATAACTACCTTCAGGACAAGCTTGTTCTTCATTGTCAGGACAAACAAGTTCCACATAATAATCACGAGGAATACTTGTCATTAAAATTGTTCCTGTTTTAGGATTGACTGTTAATAATAAGTTGGCATCACTACGCGTATTCGAATCTTGTAAAGTACCATACGAATCATTTCCACTTACTAATACAGTAAACGTATCCTTAGTAATATTATTTACTGGATCACTTGGATTATCTTTTTTAGTGACTTTTGTATAATACACATTTTGATGCACGACACGAGAATCCGTTTGAAAATTAAAGTATGTACCACCCTCATGCAAAATATCACGATACTTTTCATTTAGACAAATCGCATCCACTTGTTTATAGTAAAATGCAGACATTAAATCTTCCAATGAAGAATAATCCTTCGTCGTATATTTGATCTTATCTGAATCCAAATCCTTCAACATACGACTTGTTGCCTCTTCATCCATATCTAGGATCGTACCAATCTTAGCACCTGCAAGATCCTTCTCTTTTTCAATCGAAGAAGCCTTTAAAACGACAATCGAAGTTGAAGTGGCCTTACTATCCGCAAGACTTGTCACCTTTTCAAAAGTATTATCCGTTTTAAATATAAAATAATTGCCAAAAGCTAAACCCGCACACATGCATAGGGCAATAAGTCCCATCAAAAGTCTTGAAATAAACTTACGAGCTTTAAAATTCAACATTAATATCACAATCAAAGTCAATATAATTAAGACTAAAGACACTAATATCATGAGTTTCATTGGTAACAAATTCAAATCAATGATTTGAAAAATCAATAATGCCAAACCAACAATCATAAATATTGTCAAAAATTTACTGATTATCCTATTTGATTTTTTACCATTCTTTACATTTTTTTTAGGCATAAAAATAATCTCCTATAAACTTCTATATGGCTCACAATTACATATTATAGTATAAATCCAACCCTTTTGGCAAATCAGCCCAAAAAAAGGGATAGTCAATATGACCATCCCACAATCTACATATATCTTTCACAACGATACGCAAAACCTTTAAAACCATTCTCTTTCGCCTTATATAAACTCTTTTCATAACCCAAAGATTCAGCCTTATGTTTATAAGACAATGACTTCTCTAAGTGCCCATTCAAACTATCAAAGAAGAATAGAAATAAACCACCTAAAGTACATACAATACTTGCAAGAACTAACCAAATAACAGGAACAATGATATAAACTACATTAAGTATAATCACACCAATAAAGCAGCTAAAACAAGCAATCATTAAACCCATATGAATCTTATGATACTTATGCGATAAGTCTTCATACTTTCTTATACAAGGATCTACTTGAGAATTAATATAATCATTCGCAGACATATTATTTAACATCCTCACTCGATTTACCTGCAAGAACGGCATTAATTTTATCCTTAGCCATTTTAACCGTACTTTGATCTGGAACCATGACAGATGCCGCATCACCAAGTTCAGCACACATTAAAGTATCACCCGTACCATCAACCATATACTGCTCCATTTTCCAAGTTGGATTGTTGTTTAATTGATACTTAATTAAATCCGTAATCTCCTCATTGGACATTGTCGTAGAGAAAGTATTTGCCATAGTATCCATAATGGCTGCATAGTTTGTGATCACACTTGGTTTAGTCGCCTCTTTTACAATACCCATAAGCACTTGTTGCTGATTCTTAGTACGCTGACGATCTCCTTCTGTATATGAATAACGTTCACGTGCAAATGCTAATGCTTGTTCTCCATTTAAGTGATTGACACCTTCGTGTACACTAAATCCTGATAAAGCAGCAAAACTATTCGTCGCATAACCAGGTTCTACGTTTACATCAACCCCACCAAGCGCATCTACTAAATCTGTTACCGTATCAAAGCCAACTTTGAATGTATAGTTAATTTCGATACCCAACAATTGTTCTACAGTACGCTTTGTCGTATTCGTACCATGAATACCCGTATGTGTAATCTTATCTAAAGCTCCTTGCATACATCCATCACCTGCATCACATGCTGTAGTTACATAGAAATCACGTGGTACGGAAGTTAATAGAATGGTGTGTGTTTTAGGATTGACTGTAGCTATCATAATCACATCACTACGACCATTTTCATCAAATCCACCACGTGTATCTGACCCAGAGATCAATACATTAAATGGTTTTGAAGTAATATCACTAACTGAAGTTGCAGAATCATTATTTTTTACTTTATAAGAAGTTTGATAAACCACACGCGTATTTGAATCAAAGTTAGAATAAGCTTCCATATCCAAAATTTGTGAACGACTTGATTCATTAATAATAATCGAATCTACTTCTCCATTATAGAAAGCTTCTAAAAGGGCTGTCATACTATCATATTCTGTTTGATTTAAAACGATACCTTCATTACTCAATTCTTTAAGCGCTTTTTTAGAACCCTGTTCATTCAATCGTAAACTACCCACACTTACACCATTCAATTGAGACTTATTCTTAATAGAACTTGATTCTTTGACAATCACACTCACTGTATTTTTGGCATGTTTGGCAACATTTGTAATACTACTTAAAACATTTTGCGTTTTAGAAATATAATACCCACCCATACATGAGGCAGCACAAATAAATAGTGTTAATACAATACAAATAATTTTAGAAACCACATTCTTACTAAAATAGATCAATAATAAGATGCAGATGGCATCCAAGACAACCACACCAATAGTCAGTGGAAATAAGAATTTAGTTGGCAATACATTCAAACGAATCACTTGATACAATAAGTAAAATGAAGAAACCACCAATACAACACTCAATAGAATACTTAATACTTTTGAAACTTTACTTTCATTTTTCATAATTAAACAGCTCCCCTTCCATATAAAACTTGTTTTACTGTCTTACAAAGCAATGTAACATCCAGCCAAAATGACCAGTTACGATAATAATACTCATCCAAAATCAATCGTTGTTCAAAACTCACATCACTACGACCATGACTTTGCCACATACCCGTAATGCCAGGCTTACACGCAACAACGTCCTCATAATATTCACCCATATCTATTTTTTCTTTTGGTAGATACGGCCTAGGCCCAATTAAAGACATCTGGCCAAAGAACACATTGATAAATTGAGGAAATTCATCCAAACTCTTCTCACGCAAGAAATGCCCTGCACTTGTAATACGAGGATCATTGGCCAGTTTTTTATTCTTCTGATACTCTTCACGAATCTTAGGATCACTTGCCATTAAATCCTCTAGAATCTTATCTGCACCAAGTACCATTGTACGATATTTATACATCTTAAATTCCTTGCCATTTTTACCAATACGATTCTGCGTAAAGAAGACAGGCCCCCGATCGCCTTCCATACGATTTTTAAAGAATACATATACCGTTAAAGGAATCAAGATGATCATGCCACATAGCCCTGCACAAATATCCATACAACGCTTTAAAATATAAGATCCCAATTGATTGACACCACGAGAATTTGAAATCATTAAAATACCATCAAAATCCTCAACCTTCGTATCAAACGTTACTAAGCCCGTTACCTGCGGCAAATATTTAATATTTAATACCTTTCCTTTAAATAATTCAAATAAACGATTTAAATTCTTTCTGTTAATTTCTGGAATCGCAATCAATACCGTATCTATATTATGCTTATGTATAAAATCATCTACCGCATCCAATTCAATCGTCTGCTTTTTAGAAACAACCTGCTCTTGATGAATTCCATACGACTTACAACTCACATAACCCTGCACATCCAATAATGAATAACTATTTCCACGACATACAAAAGCCAATTGCGCAGCCGTATGCCCCGTACCCACAATCAAAGTATTATGTTTAAATCGTTGACGGAATATCTTATGCGAATATCTTGAGTTACAACCCGCAAACACAAATAAGACAAGCGTTAATAATAAAAACCCATATATTTTACGAACCGTCCAAGAACTAAACGGGAAAATCAAAAAACTACCAAAGAAAAAGCCCAAATGCGAAAGAATCAATAAACGAATCTCATCATACATCAATAACACTTTTCCTTGATAACGCCCAATCAACAACTGCATTAAAAAATACAAAGCACAAAGCTTAATCGTATACTCCCCATAAAAACGCAGAACATTGATCTCCTGCAGGAAATTAATTAATATCCAATAAAATATAAATTCTATCGTTATCTTTAAAGTACCTATTTTTGACATAGTTTAAATCTCCAAATATATAACTTTTAATATTATATAAAAAAAAGAAGAAAAGCACAAATTTACGTACCTTCTTCCATTCTCTACTCATGACTTGATCCACTTTTTATTTTTATAATCATATTTATAACCAAAAACAATGAGGAAAGCATTTACCATTTGAAAATAAGTCATCCTATTATTAAGACGACGAATTTCTTCAAGTTGTAAAGCCTTAGTAAATGAATCCAAGGTATATTGCTTTTGAAACTTTATACCTTGTTCAAAAGAATCATAACAATGTAAATTATTTTGGATTATATCAAATACCTTAGTAAATAATTTTTTAATTCTTGGCAAATTCAGAATTAATAAATCAAATGCCAGAGGATTTTGTTTATAAATTTCATTTGCAGCATCATAAAATTGTTTAAGAAAATCAAGTGCTCCACCACCAATACCACCAAGTGTATCAACTAAAAATTCAAGACGATCAAATTCATATCCATAATTATTCAATTCAGATATTTTTGCATCTACAGGATCAAAATTAGTCCTCAAAACCCCATCATCAAAGTAATAAGACATCCATATTTCAGGAACATATTTCCCATTAAATTGATCATTTTTAAAACATAAATGTACGTGTAAAGGTACCTCAATACCTAAAGGATCAAATACATCCCTTGCGGTTGTGTTTTCAGTTATTAATGCAGTCCCTTCATAAATTAACGAATAATCAGACCAATTTATTTGATCATAATTTCTATAAACGACAACTTTCATTTCTTTTAACATAGATACTACAACGTGCCCTCCTTCGTCTCCCTATTATAAATACGCACAAATTCCTTGTATTCACTTGAATCCTTGGACATAGGTGCTTTGATTACAGTATTTTCATATAGCGCAAAATCCGTATGAATAATATTCTTACTCTTATCCCATATATTTAATCCTGCAATTTTAATTTCTGCATTTTTGAACTCATTTTGAATCACATCCGCAAAAAGCGTATTCATTGTTTCCTTACCCTTTTTTATTCCGAGATCATTCAGCTTATATCACTTTTAAAAACAAGTTTCATAATTCCTATTGTTGATGATAGTAGTGCACTAATAATACTCTTGTTAACATCAAATCCAAATATTACCGTAATCGACGCTATCGCGTTGAGCTGAGTTGGAAACAAAAGTGCACAGTCAGAAAACGGAATAGGTACAGCCCCTTCACCTGCCGCTGCAAACGCTGCGATTGCTACTACTGCCTGTGCATGAGTTTTTTTCATCCAATGCTACTATCTGTACATTTTGAAGAGTATCAATCAGCTCGTCTGGTAACACCTCTCTTATATCTCAGATATTAAACTCGATACCATGCTGAGTATTTAAATCTACCTTTTAGAATTCTTTCAATGTGGTACATAACGAAAATGGTATGATTTGCTGCATTAGTGTTTCCTGATAAGCATCTTCTGCGTGCATATACTCAACAATGTCATTTGTTGTAGAATTCTTAAACTTATTAGCCACCTTATAGATAATATCTATTTCTTCTGGAGTCAAAGCATCTAAAGACACTCCTAATTTCGCTTGAATATGATAACTTACCATTTCCTCTCTCTCAATTTCTTCTACTGTCAATTGTGGAAGATAAATAATTTCTGAGTTTGCAATAGGCAATGCCCCATATTTTTGATGCTGATAAACTAATCCGGTTATTGCTCGACCTCTTTGTTTATAAGCCAATGCGTCTGCATACCAAAGCATCTTCATCAATTTTACTTTATATAAATTTTTACAATACTGTGCAAAAAATGCCATTGTTGCTCCAAGTTTATTTAAATCCAATACCTGATATCCATTAAACTCACAAGGCCCATCGAATTGTGCATAGCGATTTTCAATGGTTTTTCTGTTTAACTGTTCAATACCGATTGTCTCTATTCTATGCTGGATTGCACTTCGCAATATCTCGTACTTTTCCTTTGAGAACTTTTCACGCTGTTTTTTCAATCTCTCAAGTGCATAATACGGATCATCCTTTACCATACGAATCAGCTGATCATAGGTCTCATCCTGAATCGATTTTGTTTCATATCTTGTGATGGTTACTTCTCCCCATCCTAGTAAAACGGCTAAATCTGCCTGGCTCATTCCATATAATCCTCGAATTTCTGCAATCTCATAAGACGTAAGCAAACCATGTTTTTTTCGGTATGCATTTCTTGCACTCTGAAGATTCTGATTCATTAAATCTGCAGATACAAACTCATCTTCTTCATAATCAACACTCTCTGGACAAAAGAAGTAAACCTCCTCATAAGAGGTAACCTCATTTTTAATCAGCATTTCGCCAATTCTCTTTCTTTTTTCTACAAAGTGAACTTTGTCGCAAAGAGGGCAATATCTTTCAACTTTCTCAATCAAATAATTGTCCTTCATTTTGGTATCCTCCTCTCACAAAAATTTAACCCTCATATGGCAATGGGCTAGGTTTAGGATAACGGGCAAAATGGAAAGAAACACAAAATACTTTTCCAGTCGCCCTATCCCTAATTTTTACCTTAATATATACATACCTAGTCTGAATATTCCTATAGAACACAAAGAAAGGTGGAGCAGTCACATTTCTGTCATCTAACATCGTCTCAGCATAATCTTCTACCGTGATTGCTTTGAGTTCTTCACACACATCATTCGCATCAAACTCTAAATCTGCCATTGTATTTATTGTTGTATAAGGATCTGTTGCACTTTCATTTCTCTTTTTAGGAAGAATATCCAAATCTCTTTCAATCACAAATGTATCTGATTCTAATATCGCCTTTAACTCACTAAGAAACTGCTCTACGAATTCTTTGGAGTCAATTCTTGAATTTCTATTCGTAGCCACTCCTCCTTTCTTTCCTTATTGACAGTATGCACTATCAATTGATAGTTGTCAAGGCTTTTACTATACTTATATCAGAAGTTTAACACTTAGTCATATGCAATCCAATATCTAAGTAATCAAACGTTTCTTTCAGTCAATGCATAATGCTATTTCTAATATTAATATCACCAAAATACTTTTCTATAATTCCAAATATTCTAGGAATATTTCTTCATTAGTGAATTTACTATTTAGTAATCTATCTAATTGTTGAAAAATTTAGAACTAATAAATCAAACGACAACAGATTTTGTTTATAAAGTTCCTTCTTTAGTTTCCCTATTATAAATACGCACAAACTCTTTATATTCACTCGAATCCTTAGACATAGGTGCCTTAATTACTGTATTTTCATAAAGCGCAAAATCCGTATGAATAATATTCTTACTCTTATCCCATACATTTAATCCTGCAATCTTTATTTCTGCATTTTTAAACTCATTTTGAATCGCATCCACCACTTGTTTCATTGAATGCCCTGTATCAACAGAATCATCCACAACTAAAATACGATCAAAAGATTGTCCCTTTAACTTTTCTAAACTTTCATGAAAATGAATCTTTCTTTCCGTATTCTTATCATGCGTATTTGATTTTAATTCCATACTTATCAAGAAATTACGCACAAAATTAGGCATTAAAGAAATAACAGGACCCACAATCTCCTTTAATTTATTTCCCTCACGCGTTGCACTAATTCCTACCATTGGCACTTCAAAGACCTCACTCATCTCTTTACCAATTAAATAGCCTGCTCTAGCTACATAAATCACTAAATCCGGACAATATGTTTTCTTTAATTCTCTAGCCCAACTATTACATTCATTTTTTAATTTTTCTATTGATAACTCTGTATATTTCATTGAAGTTCCCCTTTACAATCATTTTAATTAACTTAGCACATTTAGTCACCTTATGAGCCAACTTTATACATGGCTTGGTATGGAAAGTACAACTTTTAATAACATCCCTAAATTCGGAACTGTTTTTAGGAATACAATTCACTACCATATAGTTTCTACCAATTTCCATTAAAGTGTGTGCATCTGAACCTACTACTTTGACTAAGCCATATTTATTGGCAATCGATGTCTGTTTAACTGAATAATAATCTTTAACATTTCTACCATTATAACATTCAATACAATCGATACGATGTGAATTACTAGAAATACAATCCTCACACAATACTGTTTTAGCTCTTTTCTCATCATAAGGATGTGGTACATAGACTACACCACCCTGACTTATAATACGATCAATTGTTTCATCACAAGATAATCCAGCCGGTATTTCTTCATTTAAATAAAGTCCTATAATTTCTCCTGACGAAGTCATAATTTCTTCTCCAACAATCACAAAGACCTTATTTTTTCTTTTTGAACAATATTCCTTAAACTTTAATGCTCCCAAGATATTATTATGTTCACAAATCGCAATCGCATCAATATGACACAAACGACACTTCATATACAACAAAGAATGCAGTAGTAGACTGTCTTTTGAATATTTTGTATGGCAATGTGTTTCTAAACGAATCATAAGTAAATTTTCTCCATATGTAATATAATACCATACACTAAAAAAAAATACCTTCCAAAATGGAAGGTACAATGATTATCCTAAAATTGTAGATATTACAGTAAATGTAGCTGCATCTACAACTGCTGTAGTTGTAACATCATTTAATATAAATGTAACTGTATATTGGTTTGTATTTGAATCTAAAGAACAAGTAATATTCGATACATCACTTTGTTCTAAACCAGAATTTGCCAATGCTGAATTGATAGCCTGTTGTTGAGATTCATCAAATGAAGTTGTGGAAGATTTTTCTTCTTCCTTTTTAGTAGTAGTTGATTTTTCTTTTTTAACTGGTTCTTCAACTTTTTCCGTTTCAGTAGTCTCTTCTTTAGTTCCACGCTTAAAACTACGTTCTTTTATAATCCCATCTTTACCAATCTTATATTCATAAGATCCACCATTCGTATTAAATGAAACCATATACGAACCTTTTTGTTCTTTAATGGATACATTTTCACATTCACTTTTAGTGGCATTCGCATCATCTCTAGCTACTTCTAGAATATCATCTTTTGTGATTTCTAAGCCAGATTTACTACAGCCTGTTAGAAGTAGACCAAAAGCTGTAAGGAATATTAAACTATTTCTTTTTACCATCATCGTCTCCTCCATAACCATATCCATATCCGTAGCCATAACGGTTTTCATCACTCATATCCACTTTATTTAATACAACACCAATCACGTGTCCACCATTACGTTTTAAGTCATTGATAGCTGTTTTAACTTTACGTTTATCAGAAGATTTCGCATCCACTACATATAATACGCCATCACTCACATTACTCAATGGAATCGTATCACTAGCAATTGCCATTGGTGGTGAGTCTATAATAATATATCCAAATTCTTTACGAGCTTGTTCTAAAAAACGTCCCATTCTTTTAGATCCCAATACTTCACTAGGATTTGGCACTCTATGACCTGCCGTAATTACAGTCAATGTTTGTCCACCATCATATTGCACTTGTTGAACACCTTCATACGAATTGATACTAAGTCCTTCTTGAAATTCAGAAATAATATTTGTAAGTCCTGAACGATTTGAAATATGCAACGTTTTATGAACCGATGCATTTCTTAAATCACAATCAATTAATAATACATTTTTATATTTCGCTGCCATAATACGAGCCAAGTTACAAGCTATCGTACTCTTTCCTTCATTTGGAACTGTACTTACACAAGTAATAACCTGCATAGCCTCATCCATTTGACTAAACTCAATATTTGTACGCAACCCACGATAAATCTCATCTACATCAAACTGATTTCTCTTTTTCTTTGCCATTTCTATCTCCTAAAGAAACTAAAACGCTTCTTTTTCTTTATAACCTCAATATTTAATATATCCATATCACTCAAGATTCGCTTAGGATTCTCAAAAAATAATATATCCGCATTCTCACTACCAATACGTTTACTTACTACAGAATACGCATCACTCAATTTAGAAATACGATGCCCACTAGCTCTATGTGTATCTGTACCAATCACATCACAATATCCATCATCCAATAAAGATAATGCGTTAGATTGAATCGTCTTTCCATGCATTCCTAAAATAGAAGTACGATTAATCTGTAATACACAACCCATATCAATCCAATTATCAATAATCGAATAATCAAGTTCTGAATGAAAATAACGTTCAATATGCGCAAGCACAGGAACAAATCCCTTTACCTTCAATTCATACAAACAATCATCTCTATAATCAATTGAATGAATGTCACGAAGAACATTATATTCCACAAGCATATAACGAGATCCATTTAGTGTAGGATATAAATCTAAATCCAATCCATCAATAAACTCACTATTCATCATGACTTCTCCGCCACAATAAATTGGTATCGGACTCATTTCTTTCAATTCCATTTGACGAGAAACAATCTCATTATAAATAGAAACATCTAATTGACCAGGAATAAAGTGTGGTGTACTACATATTCCTACAAAGCCATCAGCCTTAGCAGATTCTAACGCACTTTGAGCATCCTCAATAGATGGCATACCATCATCAATACCCCAAGCGATATGTGAGTGAATATCTATAAACTTAGCCATTATAATTCAGGAATCTCGCAGAAAACAGGAATACCCAAATATTTTTCTGCCTCTTCTTTCGTACGCAAACGATTATCAAACAAGAATCTTAATACCGCATAACCACAACCTAATACAAAACCTACCATTGTAGCTAATAATGTATTTTTCTTAATATTAGGTCCACTAGGAACATAAGACAACTTAGCCTTATCTACAACCTCAATATTACGAACATTCAAATTCTTCTGCATTGTCTTCGTAAAAGTATTTACTGTATCATTTGCGATATCCTTAGATAACTTAGGATCTGTAGTTGTAGCAGTAACGGTAATAATTTCTGTATTCGATTCATTACTAACACTAACAAACTTTTTAACACTATCAGCACTTTCTAATCCAACATCTTTAGCTACCTCAGACATAATGTTATTCTGCGTTAATAAATTAACAGCATTCGTAACCAACTTACTATTGGCCATCTGTGAATTATAATCCAAAGATCCGCTCTCACTAATTTGTGGAGTTAAATAAATCGATGTACTAGCCGTATATGTTGGAGCAATCAATAACTTAGTTCCAAAGAAACCACCGACTCCAAACAATATACATAATACGATAATCAATTTAATATATTTCAAAACCGCACGAAATAATTCTAATAAATCAATCTCTTCCATTTCATTTAGATCATTACTAGGCATACGATCTAATCTACTCTTTGTCATAAAAGCCCTCCCTTTTCATTCATAAGACATACTCATTAAATATAACATAATTGAAAATGAGTTTCATTAATTCACAAGAAAAAAGCTAAAAAAATTCAATTTTTTAGCTTTTATTTAACATAAGTTAATCTCTTCTAAACAAATCACGAGTATATACTTTATCTTGTACATCATCTAAACAACTATCATAACGATTAGCGATGATGGCTTGACTCAAAGATTTAAATTCTTTTAAATCATTTACTACCTTACTACCAAAGAAAGTTTCTCCGTCCTTTAAAGTAGGTTCATAAATAATGACTTTAGCACCCTTAGCCTTTATACGCTTCATAACACCCTGAATAGAACTCTGTCTAAAGTTATCACTATTTGATTTCATTGTTAAACGATATACTCCAACCGTAACATCATGTTCTTTAGATTCATCCCAAGAATCATTTGCTTCATAGGCACCCGCAATCTCTAATACTCGATCCGCAATAAAGTCTTTACGAGTACGGTTTGATTCAACAATCGCTTCAATCAAGTTTTCAGGCACATCCGCATAGTTAGCCAATAATTGCTTTGTATCTTTAGGCAAACAATAACCACCATAACCAAATGAAGGGTTATTGTAGTGAGAACCAATTCTAGGATCTAAACATACACCATTAATAATATCTTGAGTATTTAATCCTTTCATTTCAGCATATGTATCTAATTCATTAAAATAGGATACACGTAAAGCTAAATATGTATTTGCGAATAACTTGACAGCCTCAGCTTCAGTAAAGCCCATAAATAAAGTATCAATATTTTCTTTAATAGCACCTTCTTGAAGTAAAGAAGCAAAAGTATGACTAGCCTTAACTAACTTTTCATCATTCTCATCTGTACTAACAATAATTCTCGAAGGATATAAGTTATCATATAAAGCCTTAGACTCTCTTAAAAATTCAGGACTAAAAATAATATTTGAAGTATTAAACTTCTTTCTAACACTCTCCGTATATCCAACTGGAATTGTTGATTTAATTACCATAATAGCGTTAGGATTATACTTTAATACTAATTCAATAACACTCTCTACAGCACTTGTATCAAAGAAATTCTTTTTACTATCATAATTTGTAGGTGCTGCAATAACTACAAAGTCAGCATCAGAGTAAGCATACTCTGCATCTAATGTAGCTTCCAAGTTCAAATCCTTTTCAGCCAAATACTTTTCAATATAATCATCCTGAATAGGAGATTTTCTAGCATTAATTAAATCTACCTTTTCCTTAATAATATCCACTGCCTTTACCTCATTATGTTGAGATAATAAACAAGCAATACTCAATCCTACATATCCTGTTCCTGCAACTGCTATTTTCATAAAACATCATCCTTTCTTTAACTAAATAGCTTTTTTATTTCCACAATTAAACTGTATTGGCCATACAGTCTTGTGCACAGTTATATCTAAAAATATATTATAAGGCATTTTCGCCTTATCACTCACAATAAATCGCATTTCATCTGAAACATGAATTCCCTTTCCTTTCTTATTAAACACATATTTCACACCTGTTTAAATGTACCATCACTCATAATCTAGTCACCACTTTTCAAAACACGATTTCATTTACTCATCAAAATCTATCCTTCGTATCTCAGAAAATTCTTTTGAATCTTTTGTTAAATCTTTCCAAGCTAAAATATTTTTATGTTTATAACCTTGTTTGTAAAACTATTTTACGATCCTGCATAATTGAATTCGACAATTCAATTTATTTCGTGCATCTTTTTCTGAATCCGTAGAATTAATGGAGGTCAATTTCATTAATCCAGGAAGATTAAAAAATAATCTTTTTGTTTCTGTAACCACACGATTGTAGATTAAAAGAAAATCTAAAGATATTTACAAATAATATCTTTATGAACTAATTTACGTGAATTACATTTAAAATTACGCTAGAATTATAAATATGATAAATAAAAATAATCCAAAAAGATCAAAATATAAAGCTTTTTTAAATAGATTATACTTCTTACTTGTGATCATTGAATTGATGATGATTTCTTCTGTTAAATCTAATTGATAATTTGTTGGATTATATGTAGTTTCTTCATAATACTTAATACATATTTGCTTGATATAGGTTTCGCAAGTGTAATCTTTTATGTTGTCAAAATACATCAAATTGTCATTCATTTTATTAAGTTTAACATATTTAGAATCAGAGTCATATTTTTCTTTGCTATTATTACTAGTATTTGGCATGAATGATAGCAATGATAATAACCCAGATAAAATAAATAAAATACCTATTATGTATAAAGACACATTTAATAAAACAGGATATAGACATCATTAATGTCAAATAGACT
>OHAF01001010.1_pt1 | contig 27859 bp, 24 predicted proteins | sample 1577041 | NCBI WGS metagenome assembly OHAF01 (sample SAMEA3541495, study PRJEB24748) | human gut metagenome | biome: human gut; feature: human-associated habitat; material: faeces | place: China | collected 2012
AGTATGATAATTCGGTTTGTCAATGGAATCAATTTTTAAAGGATTTCTGTGCAGACGAAAATAGTTGCAACTACTCAAACAAATTAAAAGTAGCTTCTATTCTTTGGAAAGAAGTCAGAAATTCAAGAAATGAAAAAATTTATTCAAAGAATCTTTTGACTGAATATGCCGATAAAATAAAAGAGTATTGCAAGTAGGATATTTTTAGCTTGCTAAACTAACAATTCAATAAAAGCTAACATGAAAGCAGTAAATCAAAAAGGTTTGCTGTTTTTTCTTTGCTTAAAAACGGAAAGGAGGACACATGGAAGAAGAAAAAAGAGTAATAAAAGAACCACAACATAAACAGTTAATAATGGATATTGGAAAAACAAAATACACCGTAAACCTACATTTCAAGCAAGGTACAGGGGAAACATACAAGGATAAAATACTAAAGCTAATCAAGAGAGAAACAGAGAAGATATAAATTTATCAAAAAAATTTTGTTTATGTCCTTGACAAATCTTCCCAAAGGGGACGTTTTTTATGTAGAAGATTGATGAAATCCATAGTAATCCTGTTGACTTTCCACAACAATAGGGAGAAGATGAGTATGATTTCCGAAGAGAGTGTGTGGAAATATGGAGGAGATAATAATGGAAAACAAAAAGAACCCTTATGCAGGTACTAAGACGGAAAAGAACCTATTAGAAGCGTTTAGAGGTGAATCAGAAGCTAGAAACAAGTATACATTCTTCGCTTCTGTTGCGAAGAAAGCAGGCTTTGAGCAGATTGCGGCTTTATTCTTAAAGACTGCAGAAAACGAAAAGGAACATGCAAAGCTTTGGTTTAAGGCATTAGGCATGCTTGGCGATGTGAAAGAAAACTTACAAGCAGCTGCTAATGGTGAAAACTATGAGTGGACTGACATGTATGAGCGTATGGCAAAGGATGCGGAAGAGGAAGGCTTCCACGATCTAGCTGAACAGTTTAGAGGTGTAGGTGCCATCGAAAAGATGCACGAAGAACGTTACAGAAAGTTACTTCAGAATGTAGAGATGCAGGAAGTATTCAAGAAGAGTGAAGTTAAGATTTGGGAGTGCCGTAACTGTGGCCATATCGTTGTCGGTATGGAAGCTCCAGAAATTTGCCCAGTATGTCATCACCCACAAGCATTCTTTGAAGTTCACGCAGAAAATTATTAAGATTATGAATTTATGCCAAGGCACGCTGTGCTTTGGTTTTTTGTTGTAAGATACATCGTACATGAATAAATGGACTAATGATTCCGGCGGAGAAAAAGATAATAAAAATGATGGGAATGATTGCGCTAGTACGATTAAAAAGGGTAAAATCAGTATATAAAGTTGGAGAAAATATATGGGAAAAATCTATACAATCGGGGAAGCGTTAATTGACTTTATTCCAGTACAGACAGCTGCAAGTCTAAGTGCTGTGGATGCCTTTCAAAAAAGACCGGGAGGAGCACCAGCCAATGTAGCAGTCGCCGCAGCGAAGCTTGGTGCAGAAACATATTTTGTCGGTATGGTCGGAGATGATCCATTTGGACATTTCTTAAAAGATACGATTGCGGGTTATGGTGTTAATACGAGATATCTGAAGACTACAAAGAAGGCAAAGACAGCGTTAGCCTTTGTAAGCCTTTCGGATGATGGACAACGTGACTTTAGTTTCTATCGTAATCCAAGTGCGGACTTGCTCTTGGATAAAAGTGATGTAGAAGAAATTGAATTTACAAGTGAAGACTATATCAGTTTTGGCTCTGTTGATTTAGTAGAATATCCTGTAAAGTACGCAACAGAGTACTTGCTACAGAAGGCAAAAGCAGCGAATGCGACAATCCTGTTTGACCCAAATATCCGTAAAGATCTTTGGGATGATTTAAATGAGTGTAGACAAACAATTTTAACTTTTATGAAGTATGCAAATATCGTTAAGATGGCAGATGATGAAGTGGAATTCATCACTGGTAAACCGTCTGTCAAAGAAGCCATTGAAGTGGTAAAACAATATGGTGTTGAACATGTTATTGTGACATATGGACCTGAGGGTAGTGACGCTTACTTGAAACATTGTCATAGTCATGCGGATGCGCATAAAGTAGATCCAATTGATACAACCGGTGCAGGTGATACGTTTGTTGGTGCGCTATTATATTACTTAGATCACTACAAACAAAAGCCTGATCAAATTTCACCAGAGATGATCAAAGATGGATTATGTTTTGCCAATCACGCAGCTGCTATCGTTACGACGAAAAAGGGTGCGATGAATGCGGCCCCAACATTAGAAGAATTACAGAAATAAAAAGTTTTGGAGAATACCATGTTTAAAAGAGCAGAGATGAATACCTATGAAGCAGAGATTACTTGTCATTCATGTGGGAAGAAGGAAAAAGTTAAAATCAAATCACTTATTGATACAGCTTTAGACCCATCGGCAGAAACGAGCCTACTGCGTGGCAAGTTATTTCGTCATAGCTGCTCGAAATGTCATACGGAACAAAATATGTTATATACGTGCATGTACCATGATGGTAGTAAGAATCTATTAGTTGGATATCCAGATAATCAAAAAGATTATGAAGAGATGAATCTCATGTTCAATCGCCGCTATCATCGTGATGAGTTGGATGAAGCGTTAAATAAATGGATTGAGACATGCACGAAGAGAATCGTGTCGAGTCAATCAGATATGCAAGAAAAGGCTCTGATTTCGTTACTAGGATTAGATGATCGTATCATCGAAATTGGTAAGTATGTAACAGGGGACCTAGCTAAGATACAATCACAGGATTTAGAAATCAATCATATGTATTTCAATACTCGTGGTGATGAGTATGCGTTCTTAATTCAATCTGGAGAGGGAATTGTTGGAGAAGTTCCCTTTACCAAAGAACTGTATCAAACATTAGAAGAGCACTACAAACCATATCTAGCTGAAGATGAATCTGTAGAAATTGACTCTTATTGGGTCAGTGATTTCCTAAGAAAAGTTAAAGAAAAACAAAGCCAGTCGAATTAATGATTGGCTTTGATTGTTAGTTCAATCATGTGTAGTGCAGTAGCACGTAGTTCATATTGAATCTGTTCTCGGTTTTGGTTTAATTTTGCTTGTATAGATGCTAGTTGGCTTGTTTGTGTACGATTTGTTTGTAGGGTGATGATGAGATCATTATCTTTTACCTTCGTATCAATAACTTTCACATTACAGTTAAATTCATTTGCGAGGAAGATTGCCATATTCTGTGCAATCGTATAACGTGTCTGCTGTATATCTTGACGTAATTGATTCCGTTTATTTGCTTGACGGCGAATCGAGTATTTCTTGATATAGTAAACAAATCGAACAAATGTAACGATAATAAAGAAGAATAACGCAATCTGATAATAATCTAGTGTAAAGATTGAGAATGTCTTCTGTATAGAATACATGTATGCATGAATAGAAGACAGCATCACAGCAATCCCTGTTGCGATTTTTGCATGATGTGGAATTGCCTGTAAGAAGGATGTGATAAATAATAGACTATAGGAAATAAACTGATAGTCTTTGGTCGGCTCTGTACTATAGAAAATCTGATGGAGTTGAATGATAGACCAACCAAAGAAGAGAATTGCCATTGCATGATAAAGGGTGTAACGATTATCTTCTTCCATCGGTTCTACATTATCCCATAATAGAACATCTGCCTCTTCAGCTAGCTTACGTGCACCAGAGGAAAAGTCGTTGTTGGTAATCACAACTGCTTTATCCAGTTTGTAATAAGCGATGCCAGAGAAGGCTTGTTGTACAGCATCATTTCCTACGGCTCTATTGTAATACTTGCATTGGAAGCCGTATTTTAAATTTCCTTTGGTAGCGATAATATCAATTCCTTGATCACCACTTGCCTTGGTGAGTGTTATATTTTTATATCCGAGCATGGATAAGTATTTTACACAACTGTGTTCGTATTGAATTCCATTCATGAAATCATTATACAGTACTTATTTTGAATTTTTAGGAGGAAGGGTAAATAATTCGTTTTTGCGCTTTCCTTCTTCGATGAGGTTGTTATAAGCGAGCTGTGCATAAGTCTCTAGTCTTGATGAATAAGCATTTTGATTGCCATATACAAAGTAGTTACCATCTTTATCAATACAACCTAAAGCCGATACAACAGGTACGTCTTGATATACATTTTGAAGGAAGTTTTGATATGGCGTTAGCTTTACGTTTGCGTTTTCCGCAAGTAGGGTGCTGAGGTAGTTTGCGCTGATATAAGAGATTATACCGCTTGGAATATCATAGTTTGCCCACATAAAGAAGTGGGTGATATATCTGCGTTGATTTTCCGCATCACTGAGTTCGTGAAGACTCTTGCCATAGAGCTCTTCGTAGAATTCATCTTCAATAAATGGTTGATGGTCACCATACATCAAGATAATTGTTGGTTCAGAAACGTTCTTGAAGTAATTTACAAGTTGTTCTAGAGCTATATCACTACGACGGATAATGCTGAGATATTCTTCTGTTTGCGGATAATTTCCTTTCATTGAAGTGATATGGACATCGTGAATCAATCCTGTATCGTATGGCGAATGATTCTGCATCGTTACATTAAACATGAAAAATGGTTTTGATGTATCACGCTGTTCATATAAATCAATGACGTGTTGGAAATCCCATTCATCAGAAATGTAGTTTCTTAACCTTTGATAGTTTGTGATATCCTCCATACCGATAAATCGATCAAAGTTCATGTATTGGTAAGTGTTTATGCGATTCCAATTTTCTTTGTAGTAAGGGTGGAAGGCGGTCGTACTATAGTTTTGATCGGATAAAGTCATTGTAAGACCGGGTTGCGTATGTTTTTCGTATAGTGTATAGGCATTGGAACCAATTGGTAAAAAGGCCATAGAGTTACCGGTTAGAAATTCATATTCAGTATTGCTGGTGCCGGTTCCTATCGTGGAAACATAGACATTTCCTTGGATGGTGTTTTTAGCATTCCTCATACTATTTTCAAATGGAAGATAGTCTGTATCAGTCTGAAACGATCCAACAACTTGTAAATCTGAGAAGGCTTCATTCATGATCGTAATGATATTCGGATGTTCTACCGTCGCATTTGGATGTTGATCGAGTGCTGTCTCCGTGATGGTTTGGGTAGAACTGGTATTCTCCTTTAATTGTGTTGAAAGTGTTTCTATATCATAGCCATGCGGCTTTTGAAGGGAAAGATAGCGTGTATTCACGAAGAATTCCGCAATCGCACCATAGTTTTCATAACCTCTTGCTTGATTGAAGAAGTCAGGTGTTGCACCAAGTGTAAGTTGAAAGAAATCTGTACCATAAAAAGTAATCAAAACTGCAGCAGATAGGAAAAGGCAAGTTGCACGATAGAGTATCCGTTGTTTTGTTTTCTTTGCTTTTGGTAGCCAGAATAACAGCGCAAAGATGAAATTAAGCACGGTTAGCGTAAATAGCACTTGTACATTGAATGTTATCTGATAATTGGTAGCGACGCCAACTGCGGTTTTGATGACACTTAAATCCCATGGTAAAAGAGGGATTCCTTTAAACTGCTTTACATACATATTTGCAATTCCGAAGATACATAGGATGATAGTTGTAATCGCAAAAGAGAATTTCATGCTTGCAAGTAGTACGTAGAAAATCATTGCAATCAGAAGAATGATACCGTAGTTAACAAATACATTACCGATACCTTCGATATCGGAGAGTAAGTTATTGTTGCAGAGTTCGACTGACATTTCTATCAGTAATGGAACAAGCATGATTGTAATCACTTTGACTATCGTATCGATTTTTGGTTTATGGGGTAGCCATTTTAAAAGAATAGATAAGAGCGATACGATGCTCGCGATGAAAAACATGGTATTTGTTGGATCGAGCTTATGATAATTCTGGTAAAAATAGAAGTTTGCGACCAGTAAAATGGTCGTGATTAGGAGTGGAATGGTTCGTCTTAATTTATTCATAAGAATATTATAGTAAGATTGTAATGGAATTGTCACTTTTGTTATATATACTATGCTTGCAAGATGGTAGAATATTGTTAAAGAGTTAGTTTATTCTACTTATATCAAAAGAAATACATCATTTTGCAAGATATAGTCTGTTAGAAAAGATACAGGAGATTTGTATGCTAAAAAATAAGAAGATTTTGATTGCGGTACTTGTTGCGGTTGTGGCGATTGTCGCTACAATATTTACCTTCTTCCAAAAGAATCTTGGTGGAACTAGTGGAGGGTCGGTTGCCTATGTAGATACCATTAGTAATATCATGGGTTCTACGGGTGGTGGAAATGACCGTTATTCTGGTGTGGTAGAAGCCCAACAGAGTGTAAAGGTCAACAAAAACCAAGAGAAGAAGATTGAACAGGTATTTGTGTCTGTTGGTGATCAGGTAATTCCTACAACAGTCCTTTTCCGCTACGATGTTTCAGAAGCGCAAAAACAGATTAGTTCAATCAATTTAGATATTGAATCATTAAGAGGCACAATTACGGACAAGTATAATGCAATCTCCGAATATAAAGCCAGTGGTGATACCAGTCAGATTGCGATTGCGGAAAATGATATTCGTGTTGCACAGTTATCTATCCAACAAAAGCAGCTGGATTTAGCTGCGAAACAAAAAGAAATCGATAATGCGAATGTGCTTGCCAATACAACTGGGATTATTAAGGCAATTAATGAAAATGGTACAGATGCACAAGGTAATGCAACAGCGTTTATCGAAATCTCACAGTCTGGTGACTTTAGAGTGAAGGGTACCATTGACGAAACATCCATTACATCTATCACACTTGGACAAGAGATGATTGTACGCTCTAGAACAGATGAGACAAAGTTTTGGACAGGTAAGATTACAGAAATTAAGACAGAACCAAACGCAAAACAAAATGATATGTATAGCATGGGTGGCTCTAGTAACTCTGAAAAGGCTAGTACATATCCATTCTATATTTCATTAGATTCTTCTGATGGTTTAATGCTAGGACAGCATGTATATATTGAAAAGAATAATGGTACTGCTATGAAGAAAGAAGGCATCTGGTTAGATGCGTCTTATGTTGTTATGGAAGGCGATAAAGCATACCTTTGGGTTGCTAACAAGAACAACCGTTTAGAGAAGCGTGAAGTTGAAGTTGGTGAGTTGGATCAAAACTTATACCAGTATGAAATTAAATCTGGCGTATCTGAATCTGATAGTATTGCATGGCCAATGGAAGACTATAAAGAAGGTATGAAGACAGAACCTATCTCTACAGCAGGAAGTGGAGAATAAATATGTTATTGAACTTACAAGGAATCTATAAAAGTTATGGCGGCACCATCGAAGTACCTGTTTTGAAGAATATTTCTTTTCAGGTGGCAGAAGGTGAGTATGTCGCAATTATGGGTCCTTCTGGTTCAGGGAAGACAACATTAATGAATATCATTGGATGTTTGGATCGCTGTACAGAAGGAACCTACGAATTGGATGGTACAGATATTTCACGTATTTCTGAAAATGAACTATCAGAAGTTCGTTTAAAGAAAATCGGTTTCGTGTTTCAGACATTTGAACTTTTACCTAGTGAAACCGCAATTGAAAATGTTGCATTACCACTTGTATATGCGGGTATCTCAAAGGCAGAACGCGAAAAGGCTGCAGTTGAAGCACTTACCAAAGTCGGTCTAGGAGATCGTATCAATTTTAAGCCAAATCAATTATCTGGTGGACAAAAGCAGCGTGTAGCGATTGCACGTGCATTAATCAATCATCCACGTATTCTTTTGGCGGATGAACCGACAGGTGCACTAGACCAAGCATCTGGAAAGCAGGTCATGGAATTATTTGAGAAATTGAATAAAGAAGGTGTCACAATTGTTATGATTACACACGACGCGCATGTTGCAAGTAAGGCGAAGCGTGTGATTCATATTATTGATGGCATGATACAGGAGGGCAGGGATGAATAAAAAACGAGTCATTATCAGTGTTTCTGTCATTGCGGCCTTAGTACTTGGTTACTTTGGAATCCTCCAATATCGTAAGGCATCCCGTAAAGTGGATGTTGTCCAAGTTAGTACGATGAATATGGGTGGAAATCCAACGGAACCACAGATGAGTGGTTTGGTATCCGATTCAGCCACACAGACTGTTACACCATCCGTATCTCAAATTATCACTGCAGTATATGTTACTGAAGGTCAAGCAGTATCCGCTGGTGACAAGTTATTGGCATATGATATTACAAGCTTAAACTATACAGTGGAATTGCAGAAGATTGAAATTTCTACTACACAGCTTCGTTTAGAACAAGCAAAGAAAGAATTGCTACAACTACAAAACACAAAACCGATAGAAAGAAGAGCAACCCCAACACCTACTCCTACACCTGAGCCGGAATATAGGCTGGATACAGAAATAGGCCCACAGGTAGAAGAAAATAAAGTGTGGAATTATCTAAATGCGTTAACGGATGAGGATACAGAGTTTACAAAGGATCTCGATGAACCAACCCCTACGCCTACGCCAACCCCAGAGCCAACTCCAACACCTACTCCAACTCCAACTCCTACACCTACCCCAGCAGTTCCTGCTGTAAACACATATGAAAAGGGTACAAAAGCCAATCCATATCACTTTGCCATAAAGAGTGATGGTTTCCTTACTGGTAAGTTTATCAAAGAACTCATTCACAAAGCAGAAACAGATGGAAAGAGATTCTATGTTTCCCTTGATGTTTACAAAGATGATGATAAGACAAAGGGTCTTGTAGATTCATGGCTAGTATCTGTAGATAGACTAAAGGAAATCTTGGGTACAGAAACAAATGATATGGCAAAGTTAGATCTAAAGACACGTACAATTCTTGTAGTGTTAGTTCCTCACGAAGAACCTGCACCTGAAATTGAACCAAATGGTATGACGGCCTCAGAACTGGTACGTGCAATTCATGCAAAGGAATCTGAAATTCGTGAGTATGATATCGATATTCGTCGTAAACAGTTAGAACTATCAGAATTACAGACACAGTTGGCAGATGGCGTTGTTTACGCAAAGCGCAATGGTGTCATTAAAGGTCTAAAGGATATGAATAATGTACCTACGGATGGAACGCCGTTCTTGACTGTCGCAGGTGGAACAGGTACAGAAGTAAAGGGCACAATTTCAGAATTGTTATTAACAACAATTCAAAAGGGTACGAAGGTATCTGTTACGAGTTATGAAACGGGTTCAATCTATGAAGCAGTCGTTACACAGATTGATAACTTCCCGACGAATTCTAGTGAAGGATTCTATGGTGGTAATCCAAATGTTTCGATGTACGGTTTTACTGCATATATTGAAAAGGGTGATGATTTAAAACAAGGTGCGTATCTTGCCTTATCAATCCAAAAAGAAAATACAGATACATCTTCCATCTATCTTAGCAATGCCTTTATCCGTGATGAACACGGACAGAAGTATGTCATGAAAGATGTAGATGGAAAGCTTGTAAAGACATATATCAAGACGGGTAAAGTGTACTTCAATATGTCGACAGAAGTATTATCTGGTCTTTCAGATACGGACTATATTGCCTTCCCATATGGCGATGGTGCAATTGAAGGTACTCGTACACAGATTGATATGGGCGACAACGCTATGTACGGAGGCTACTAATGGGTGAGAATATTAGATTATCAATTCGTGGAATCCTATCACATAAGATGCGTTCGATTCTAACAATGCTGGGTATTATTATCGGTATTGCGGCGATTATCGCTATCGTTTCCACAATCAAAGGTACAAATGAACAGATTCAAACAAACCTCATTGGCTCGGGTGTCAATACCGTCAATGTACGTATGACCCAAGGTGATTGGGAGTATGATTTTGGACAGGGCATTCCTGGTAAATATAGAGAAGTCTCTACATTTCAAAAAGAGGATTTAAAGAAGATTCCTGGTGTGGTCAATGTGTCACTCTATCATCGCCGTCAGGTATACGATGGCGTATTCCATCTAACAAACTCTTTAACAGGCGGATATGTATACGGAATCGATGATACGTATTTACAGACAAATGGTTTGATTGTAAGCCGTGGTAGAGCTTTTTCTACAAATGATGTCGATAAGAATCGCAAGGTTTGTTTATTGGATAAGGTTTCTGCAGAACAGTTATTCCAAGGAGAAAATCCAATTGGTAAAACAGTAGAAATTCAAAAGGAACCATTTGTGGTTGTTGGCGTTGTTTCGCCAGCGGTAGAGTTTGAACCTACCATCAAAAACATGAATGATTACTATACATATAACCAAGATACTTCTGGAAAGGTATATGTACCAACATCAGTATGGCCGTTGTTATATCAATATGATGAGCCAGAAAATGTAATATTACGTGCAAAAGATACAAACTCAATGACAACGATTGGTAAGCAAGCTGAGGAAATTTTAAACGCTACAGTAACTGGTAATAGTGATACAAGCTATAAGTCAGAAGATCTGATGAAGCAAGCAAAGCAAATTCAACAGTTATCTCAAGCAACCAATACAATGTTGTTGTGGATTGCGGGTATATCCTTGCTTGTTGGTGGTATTGGTGTTATGAATATCATGTTAGTAAGTGTAACCGAAAGAACACGCGAGATTGGTTTGAAGAAGGCAATTGGTGCTCCTAAGAAATCAATTCTGATTCAATTCTTGACTGAAGCAGTCGTATTAACATCGACTGGTGGTGTGATTGGAGTCATTTCAGGTGTTATCCTAGCATTCCTAATATCGAAGCTAAATGGTACACCGATAGCCATCAGTGTCGAAGCTTCTATCTTTGCAGTATTATTCTCTATGTTAATTGGTATTGTGTTTGGTATCTTACCATCCTACAAGGCCGCAAACTTAGATCCTATCGACGCATTACGTCGTGAATAAGTGATTGATGATGTTATTATCAATCACTTTTTTAATGCGAAAAACGGTTGAGAATGATATCATAATAAAAACATCGACAGCAGGAGGATATATGAAATTTTTATTTGCCCCCGATTCATTTAAAGGCACGATGAGTGCTATCAATATTAATCGCTTGTTAAGACATGCGATGCACCGTGTGTTTGGAAGTGTGGAATATATCGATGTAACAATGGCAGATGGTGGAGAGGGTACAGTGGAAACTGTCACTCGTAATCTGCGAGGCTCGATTATGTATGTGCCAACGCATGGTCCATATATGAAGCGTAGAGAAGCTAAGTTTGGCTTGGTAAATCAAAAAGAAGCAATCCTAGAAGTTGCGGAAGCAGTGGGTTTAGCATTGGTTCCACAAGAGAAACGCGATCCACGTTACACATCATCCTATGGTGTAGGTGAGTTAATCGCTCACATTCTCGATGATGGGATTCGTGATATAAAGATTGCGATTGGTGGAACATCCACGAATGATGGTGGTATTGGTGCGATGCAAGCATTAGGTGTACGCTTCTTAGATAAAGATGATAATGAAGTAAAAGGAATTGGCGATAGTCTAAAAGATATCGTTAGAATCGATACTTCACGTATGAACCCATTAGTTCAAGAAGCTAAATTTACAATCATGTGTGATGTGGATAATCCTTTATGTGGTCCAAATGGCGCAACAATGTGCTATGGAAAACAAAAAGGTGGTACAGTTGAAGTTCTAGAAGAACTTGAACGGGGTATGGAAAACTACCGTCAGGTTTTATTAAAAACATTTGGGAAAGATGTAAATGAAATTCCTGGCTCAGGTGCAGCAGGCGGTATAGGTGCAGCCTTCTCATTATTCCTAATAGGTGAGATGAAGTCTGGTATTGAAGTTGTAATGGATTTAATGAACTTTGATCAGATGTTAGATGGCGTTGATTATGTCATTAGTGGTGAGGGCAGAGCTGATTCACAAACACTACATGGCAAAGTACTCTATGGCATCGGCAGACACTGCAAAGAAAGAAATATCCCAGTCATCGCAATTTGTGGATGTCTTGGCGATGGCTATGAAGCATTATATGAACACGGTATTACAAAGTTCTACGCAACTACGGATAAGGAACTTTGTGAAAAAGAAATTCTAGCAAACGCGAATGATAACTTTATGAGCGCTGCTGTTCGCATGTTTGAAGATATCAAAAATGGAAAGATTTCTTAGTTGAAAGTCATAGTAAATGATATGATTTACATATAGAGAAAAGTATCATGGAGGCTAATTCATATGATTCTAAAAGTTGTACGTGAAAAGGAAACAAAATACTATGTTCCTACACAAATTCAAGCAATGGCAATTTCAGCTGTCTACAATACAGATGATATGTACGATGTAACATTCATTGTAAATGGAGTTTCTGAACCAGTAAGAACTTTCCCATCCAAAGAAGATGCAGAAGAATTCTTAGTACGTTTAGATATATTGTATTGTTCACATGATTCATCTGTGCATATCGTAAATTTAAATACGCTATAAGCAATATGCATTTTCATATAATCTAATATTGGTGAAGTATTAAAAATGAGATGGTGATAAATCACTAATGCTAGCGCTGGGACTTACACTTGTTCTAGTGACATTAAACCATAAACAAAACACTTCATTATGAAGTGCTTTTATATGATATTACATGCATAAATATGTTTTATAATTCTGTAGGATTGATTTTTGCGATGAGGTGATAAAGTTCAGTACAAGGACAACTGAAGACGGAAAATCTCCTTCGCCGCCCTTGCATGTGGAATGGCTATGTTTAGACATAGTAGGGAGCTCCACCAGTTATTCTTACTATTGTACATTTAAAAAGCCCATTACACGTGGGCTTATCTTACATCTTTGATCCTTTGGAACCCTTTGCACTTGAAGCAGAGAAGTTACTGAGGATATTTGTTTCATAGGAGAAGGTCATCTTTGATCTTCTTCTTTCTCTATCTAACGCAAGTTCTACAAGCTTATCCATTAACTCAGAGAAAGATACACCAGCTGCTTTCCATAAATAGAAGGCAAGGGAGCCTGGAATTGTGTTAATTTCATTCACATAAACCTTCTTTGTGTCGGCGTCCATCAAGAAGTCGATACGACATACACCAGATGTGCCAAGTACACGGAAAGTTTCCTTCGCTAATTGCTGGATGAGTCTTGTCTGTTCATCTGCAAGTGGTGCAGGTACGATACGTGCTGTACTTGCCATACCTTTAGAGCCTTCACTCTTTGCACTCTTACTACCGCCAAGATATTTGTCAGAGAAGCTGAGCAATTCATCTTGGGAGACTGAGCTTACTTCTTCTAGTACACTGGCTACACAGGAATAGGAATCTCCAACAACGGAGCAGTTGATTTCACGCATTGGTTTTACAACTTTTTCTGTGATGATCTTTTCGTCATACTGACGTGCTTCATCAAAACATGCTAGATATTCTTCATCGTTATGAGCGATAGAGATACCAACAGATGAACCTGTACGGGCAGGTTTGATAATAACTGGATAGATTAAGCGATGTACTTTATCGAGGATTTCACTTTGATGTGTATCCATTTCTGAACCATATACCCAGAACCAGTTGGTGATTGGTAGGTTGTTATCATTTAGAACATTCTTTTGTAAAACTTTATCCTGTCCAATTGCTGCACCATAGAGGTCGCAACCAGCATATGGAACCTTTAACATTTCAAAGAAGCCTTGGATTGTGCCATCTTCACCGTTTGTACCATGCATCACAGGAATAGCCACGTCAATTGTACCTAATTCCTTTGGACCAAATAGGGATGGCTTAACAGGACGGATTACAACACGATTATCCTCTGATGTAATGGAAACTTGTGTACACTGGGAAATCAAATGCTTGAGATCCTTATAGTTACTTATATCCTTTAGTAAATCAGAGACATATAGTTTACGTTCCTTAGAGACATATACAGGAATGACATTGTATTTATTTTTATCAAGTGCTTCAATTGCTTGATGTGCAGAGATAATACTTACTTCATGTTCGACGGATTCACCACCGAAAAATACTGCGATATTTAATTTCATAAGACCTCCGTTAACACTCCTTATTATACTCTAAACTCCATTCGAAGCGAAAACGATTTTTTATAACTTAAGATAAGTTAATCATCACTAATTAAAGTGGCTGAAAATGTAGAGAAATCGCATAAACGTGGTAAAATATCAAGGAAGAAGAGGTAGGAATACAAAATGAATAAAATTGCACAGTTTGAAAAAGTTAGTTATGAAGAGTTTTATAAGGATTGGCTCAAGACTTTTCCAAATGGAACAAGAGATATTGCAGAAATATACAACGCAATTAAGCTTCCACGACGTGCAACGAAAGGTTCTGCGGGGTATGATTTTTATACACCAATTGATTTGAAGATTGCCCCACAAGAAACGGTATTAATACCTACTGGTATCAGAGTCAAGATGGAAGAAGATTATGTACTGATGTTATTTCCACGTAGTGGACTAGGATTCAAGTACCGTCTACAGATGAATAACACAGTGGGCATTATTGATAGTGACTACTATCACGCAGATAATGAAGGGCATATCTTCTGCAAACTAACAAATGATACAAAGGAAAATAAGACAGTTGAGATTGCAAGTGGCCAGGGAATGTTACAGGGTATTTTCGTATCCTTTGGTATTACGGTGGATGATGAAGTGGATGCTGTAAGAACTGGTGGCTTTGGCAGTACAACAAAATAGAAAGACAGGTGGTAAAATGGATTTAAAACTTTGGCAAGAAATAGATCAGAATGAACCAATTCCAGAACATATTTTGAAACGTATGGAGGAATTAAGACAAAAGGGTGCGATTTTACCTGAGGAAAAATATATCAAGCGTCCAACGATGATTGAGGGAATTCGTAAGGCTTCATTATTAAATAAACAGGTATTAGATGAAGTGGCGAAACATATTCACGTTGGTATGTCGACACAGGCAATTGATGATATTGTTAAAGACTTCACTGAAAAAAATGGTGGTATTTGTGCGCCATATCATTATGAGGGTTTCCCAAAACATGTATGTACATCGATAAACAGTGTTGTATGTCATGGAATTCCAAAGCATATTCAGAAACTGCATGATGGTGATATTGTCAATGTTGACTGTACAACAATTGTGGATGGCTATTATGGTGATGCGTCCCGTATGTTCTGCATTGGGAATATAAGCGAAGAGCGTCGTAAGCTTGTCGAAGAAACAAAGAAATGTCTTGAAATTGGACTAGCAGCTGCACAACCATGGAATACAGTTGGGGATATTGGTTATGCAATACAGAAGTATGCGACATCCAAGGGATATAGTGTTGTAAGAGAATTAGGCGGTCATGGAGTAGGTATTGAATTCCATGAAGATCCATTTGTGGCACATGTTGGTAAGAAGGGCACAGGCATGGTGCTTGTGCCAGGTATGATTCTTACCATTGAACCAATGATTAACTTAGGTAAAGCTGCAGTTGTAATCGACCCATATGACAATTGGACAATTAGTACAAGAGATGGCAAGGATAGTGCACAATGGGAATATACAATTTTGATTACAGAAAACGGTAATGAAGTGTTAAGTTATTAGTATATTAAATAATTTGTGGAGGGTTAGTTGAAAGGACATGAGTAATCACAATATTTATGTAACAGGTCATAAACATCCAGACAGTGATTCAATCTGCTCGGCAATTGCATTTGCGAATTTATTGAATAAGACTGGTAGTACGGCAATTGCTTGTCGTCAAGGACCTTTGAATGAAGAAACAAAATTTATCTTACGTAGATTTCATTTGGATAATCCGCTATTAATGACGGATGCGCGTGCACGTCTAGCAGATATCAATCTCGATACTCCAACAACCATTCGTTATGATGAAACAGTTCATCATGCATGGCATTTAATGTTAAGAACACAGAACCGTTCTTTATATGTTCTAGATGAGAATGAGAATCTATGTGGTATCTGCTCCACTAGTGATCTTTCTCGTTATCGCATTCATGAAGACACAGATTTAAGGGATTTAATGGCAACTGCGACATTAGATAATATCGCACGTACTATTGGTGGCAAAGTTGCACTGCGACCAAAGGAATTTAGTACAAATGGTGAAGTACATATTGTTACACTAGATGATTTAAAGATAGTAGAAAGTTTTATCGCTGGCAGTATTATCATCATGTCAGAAGGACACGAAAAGCAATTAAACCTAATTCGTCTAGGTGTAAAGTGCTTGGTTCTAACTTGTGGTGAACATGCGGCAGATGATGTGAAGGAACTTGCGATGGAATATGGTTGTGCTATCGTTGAGACAGCTGATCGCACCATGCACACAGCGACTGTTATTACAGAGAGCTATTCTGTTTCTCAGATTATGACTACAAATTTAATCTGCTTTAAGAATACAGAGTATGTAGAAGATGTTGCGACAAAGATGAATGCATCACGTGTACGTAGTTATCCAGTACTCGATGAAAACGGTAAAGTTGTAGGTGGTGTATCACGCTACCATACACGTAACTATAAGAAACTACGTATTGCGCTCGTTGACCATAGCGCAACAAACCAAACAATGAAGCACATCGATAAGGCAGATATCGTTGCGATTATTGACCATCACCATATTGGTGATATTCAGACTGATCATCCAGTTGAATACCGTAACCACCGTTGTGGTTGTACAAGTACAATTGTGTATGGCTTATATTGCGAAAAGAATATCGTTCCTGATCCTACAATGGCTGGCTTAATGATGAGTGCAATTCTTTCTGATACATTAAACTTTAAGTCTGCCACAACAACTCTTGAAGATATCAATGTGGCCAAGAAATTAGCTGAACTTGCGGGTATTGACGATATCGATGCATACGCAAGAGAGATGCTGGGTGCTTCTGTTGCCTTGAAGGATTCTACACCACATGAAATCCTCAATCGTGACCTTAAGAACTACGATATCGGTAAGTACAAGATTTCTATTGGTCAGACAAACTACAGTCATACCGAAGAAGTACAGAAGTTACTACCTGCATTCAAGGAAAATATGGAGAAGGAACAAAAGGATCGTCATTTAGATCTATTACTGATGTTATTTACGGATGTAATGGGTAATGGTTCTTACTTCGTCTTCTATGGACCGATGTCTTATGTATTATCAGAGATGATTGAAACACAGATTGATGAACATTCTGGATATGATCCAAATATCATTTCCAGAAAGCAACAGTTATTACCAAAACTATCTGCGATTATCAAAGAACTCTAAGTCCTGCTTTGCAGGGCTTTTTGTGTTACCATAGATGAGTAGAAAGAGGTTTTATGCTAGATATTTGTTTACTAGGTACAGGTGGAACAGTTCCCTTACCAAACCGATGGTTAACATCCTTATTGGTAAGATGGAATGGAAATACATTACTAGTGGATTGTGGAGAGGGTACACAGATAGCCATACATCAACATGGATATTCTTGCAAAGCAATTGATACAATTCTTTTAACGCATTTCCATACAGACCATACAGCTGGCCTACCTGGTTTATTACTAACAATGGCAAAGTCTGAGCGTACAGAAGCTGTAACAATCTATGGACCAAAAGGGTTAACGGAAGTATTTGAGGGTATCTATAAAGTTGCTCGCTATATTCCTTTTGAAATTAAACTTGTAGAAATTGATGGACCACAAATAGATTTTGAAATAAAGGGTCTAAAAATTAAGGCATTACATGCCAAACATAGTGTGCCTTGTTATGCGTATATCTTTGAACTAGATCGTACTCGTAAGTTTGATAAGGACAAGGCAATTGCAAAGGGTGTTCCAATGCAGCTATGGGGAAAGCTTCAAAAAGGAAATACAATCGAGTTTGATGGTAAGATATATACACCTGATGATGTATTGGGTGAAAGTCGTCAAGGTCTTAAGATGGTCTATGCAACGGACACAAGACCACTCGATGAATTGATTACACTTGCGGGTAATGCTGATCTTTATATTGGTGAAGGAATGTATGGCGATCCCGAAAAAATTGAAAAAGCAAGCCTGAACAAACACAGTACAATGCAGGAAACAGCAATTCTTGCAAAGAAAATGATGGTGAAGGAGTTGTGGTTTACACATTATTCTCCATCAATCAAAGATCCGTCTGTATATGAAGATGTCATACATCAAATTTTTGCACAGGCAGTCATTGCCAAAGACGGACAACAAAAAATATTACGTTTCATTGATGAAGGGGAATAGAATGAATGGCTATCATATTGTAATTAATCCTGCCGGTGCAGGTGGTAGGACGAATGAGTGTTGGACTGTAGTGAAGAAAGAAATGGATACGTTGGGGATAGAGTATGCTGTTCATTTATCCAGTCTTGCACATGGAATCAAGGATATTATGCACGAACTTACTTCGAGTCAAGAAAGAGTAAATATTATTCTGATCGGTGGAGACGGTTCAATGAATTTAGCGGTAAACGGTATCGTCAATTTTCAAAATACATACTTAGGTTTGATTCCGTGCGGATCAGGAAATGATCTGGCAAAATCATTGGGGATTCATGGGAGTGCGATAGATTGCCTGCATCGTATTTTAAATGATCACACTGGACGAAATTTAGATGTCGGTGTACTAACATACCATAATCGCTATGATGCAAACGGTAATAAAATATCTGATGAAGATTATACGCGGCGTTATAATATCAGTTCCGGTATCGGATATGATGCGGCAATCTGCGTACAGGTTCAACAATCTCCATGGAAAAAAATTCTCAATGCATTGCATATCGGAAGATTGATCTATCTGTTTGTTGGGGCGCATCTGATATTTTTACATGATCATTTTAAAACAACGATACAGATAGATAACGAAAGTTATACATATAAAAAATTGTTGTTTATCGCAACGATGAATGAAGCATATGAGGGTGGTGGCTTCAATTTTTGCCCTGCGGCAGATCCGTGTGACGGAAAGTTGGATATCTGTGTGGCTGATGGATTAGGGAGAATTGATTTCTTCCGCATCTTCCCGTATGCAATGAAAGGAACACATGATCGGTTTTCCGGCATTCATCTGAAATCCGGGAAAGTCATTCATATTCAGACGGAAAAACCCGTCTGGGTTCATACAGACGGGGAGATTGAATATCAAACAAGTTCAGTTTCCTATGAAGTGATGCCGGAGAAAATGCATTTTCTTGGTTGGTAGTTGAAATGTGTTGATATAATAAAGATACAGGATGATCCTATTGCATGAATGCATGTTATATGATCATCCTTTTAATTTTGAATATGTAGTTTGATGATTGCTCGTATGCTACGATTTAAGTAAGGTTTAAGTGCATCAAAGGACATGGGATCATGATCAAGAATTGCTCGATAAGATGTTGAACTGGCAAGTTCAATGATTAAAAATAACATTGTATCAATTTCGTCGATTTGCAGTTCCGTATGCGAATGTACCAACTCCATAAACAAGGAATATGCTGTTTTTTCACTTGTATTATCATTCGCAATTGCCTTTTGATAAATTCCCCAACTGAGATTTTTGGCAATAAACCTCAGCAATAACGGGTTTTTCTGCATGATGTTCAAAACATAATCAACGATAAAAATGATTTGTTCCGTAAAGTCGGAGATGTTTTTCTTTTGCAATGCATACAGTGCCTCTAAAAAAAACTTTTCGGCGGTACGTGCAATCAGGACATCACGTACCTGATGTTTATCTTTGAAATACAGATAGAACGTACCTTTTGCGACACCGGCTTTCATGACGATATCCGAAACAACAGTATTTTCGAATCCTTTGTTCAAAAATAGATCATATGCACTTTCTAAAAGAGAGCGCTGTTTTTTTTCTTTGTTATCTGCCAATTTTCCCATGACATTATTTTAACATATTTTCAATTTATTTATTAAAAAGATTGACTAAAAGTCATTTTTATACTACATTAATCGAGTCGAATGACCAATAGTCATTTTTGAAAGAAGGTATTTATGAAGAATTTTGGGAAAGGAATTGTAAAGCATAGAGTACTGATATTGATTATTTCTTTGATACTCTTCATTCCTTCCGTGTTCGGTTACCTGCATACACGAGTGAATTATGATATTCTTTCGTATTTGCCAAGTGACATTGAAACAATGAAGGGGCAGGACATATTAAAAGAGAACTTTGGTAAAGGCGGCTTTGCAATCGAAGTGATGGACGGTATGTCAATGAAGGATATTACTCATCTGCAAGAAGAAATCGAAAAGATTGATGGTGTAGATGATGTTATCTGGTATGGAAAACTTGCGGATCCATCGATTCCGATAAATGCTTTACCGAAAAAGATTACGGAGAATTTCAGCGAAGATGATTCATCACTGATGGCAATTTTCTTTAAGGAAGGTACTTCCAGTGACGCAACGATTCATGCAGTAGAACAGATTCGCAAACTGTCGGATAAACAAGTTCATGTAAGCGGAATGTCTGCGGTTGTATTGGATATTCAGAAATTATCTGAGAGCGAAGCACCGATTTACGTAATATTAGCGGTGATATTAACATGTATTGTCATCGCGATATTTATGGACGCATGGATTTTACCGATCTTCTTTATGCTTAATATCGGGATGGCTATCCTATATAACCTCGGATCCAATATTTTCTTGGGACAAATCAGTTACATAACGAAAGCATTGGCTGCAGTATTGCAGTTAGGTGTAACTTTGGACTATTCGATATTCTTGTGGCACAGTTATGAAGAACAACAGGAAAAAGGGCTTGCAAGAGATGAAGCAATGGCACAGGCAATTAACAGTACATTATCTTCTGTTGTAGGAAGTTCTACAACAACAGTTGCCGGATTTCTTGCACTATGTTTTATGAGTTTTACATTAGGCAAAGACTTGGGAATCGTGATGGCAAAAGGTGTTGTGCTTGGTGTGATTGCTTGCGTGACAATCTTACCGTCGATTATTTTGGTGTTTGATAAAGTAATTAAGAAAACCAAGCATCGTGTTGTCTTACCGAAGATGGACCATTTTGCTGATTTTGTTGTAAAACACTATAAAGTATGTGTTCTTATATTCTTGATTGTACTAATGCCGGCAACTTATGGTTATCGACGTACACCGGTGTATTATGATTTAACAAATTCCTTGCCGTCGGATTTGCCGTCAATGCAGGCAAATCAAGAGTTGAAGGATAAGTTCAATATGAACGCAACGCATATGATTTTAACAAGTTCTGATTTATCCTATCGCGATAACAAAGAGATGCTTCAACAGTTGGAACAATTACAGGGTGTGAAGTTTGTAATTGGAAAAGATAGTGTCATCGGTCCGGATATTCCACAAGATATGTTACCGCAAAAATTAGAGGATACATTTGAAAGCCATGGTTATCAGTTACTGATTGTACAATCTGCGTATAAGACGGCTTCTGACGAAGTAAATCAACAGATTGATGAAATCAACAGTATCGCGAAGAAATATGATTCGACCGCAATGGTGATTGGCGAAGCACCGTGTACGAAAGATTTGATTTCGATTACCGATAATGATTTTAAAGTAGTCAATTACTTATCGATTGCAGTGATATTCTTGATTATTCTGTTTGTATTTAAGAGTGCATTGATTCCTGTTTTATTGGTGGCAGTCATTGAATTTGCCATCTTCATTAACTTAGGCATTCCGTTCTACACACAAACTTCATTGCCGTTTATCGCTTCAATCGTCATCGGAACGATTCAATTGGGTGCTACCGTCGATTATGCGATTTTGATGACAAATCGGTATAAGAGTGAACGCATTGGCGGGCATACAAAAAAAGAAGCGGTGCAAATTGCATTAGCCACCAGCACAAACTCCGTCATTGTTTCTGCATTAGGTTTCTTTGCAGCAACATTCGGTGTAGGACTTTATTCAAATATTGATATGATTTCATCTCTTTGTTCATTGATGGCAAGAGGTGCCATCGTCAGCATGATTACGGTTCTGCTCATTTTGCCGTCGATGTTGATGGTATTTGATAAATGGATCATTCATACAACGATAGCAATGCGAAAAATATTGAAAGAAGGTAAATAAAATGAAACACATACTCAGAAGAACATTGGCAGTAAGTATATCATTTGCAATGGGAATGACGATCGTACCGGCAGTTTATGGCGATGATATAAGTTTCAATGAAGATACGATGAAAGATGAAACGGTGTATATTTCAACAGATGCTGATGGCACAACCAAATCGATAACAGTAAATGATGAATTAAAAAACCTGCATGGTTTAAACAGTATCGCGGATATTTCTGATCTCAGCAATATTGTTAATGTCAAGGGTGATGAGTCGTTTAAACAAGACGGAAATCATCTGACATGGAATGGTGATGATGAAAATATCGTTTACCAGGGTACAAGTAATAAAGAACTGCCGGTCGGATATCATGTAAGGTATTTTCTTGATGGTAAAGAAATAAAAGAGAGTGACTTGGCGGAGAAAAGTGGGCATGTTCAGGTTGAATTTGATTTTGAAAATAAGACCAAGGATAAGTTTATTCCGTTTCTGATGCTTGCAGGCATGTATATTAAAGCGGATAAAATTAATGGCTTGACGATTAATCATGGTAAGACATTATCGGATGGTGATAAACAGGCAGTGATTGCGTATGGCTTACCGGGCATTAAACAGGCATTAAAGTTGCAGGAGGATGATATTAGTCTGCCGGAGAGTGCAACAGTGCAATTTGATGTTGAAAATTACAAAGAAAGCCAGATTGCGGTAATTGCGACAAATGAAGTATTTGCAAAGGAATTACCTGCAAGCATGGATAATCTTACCGGTTTGCATGATAAATTAAACAGTCTTCGTGATGCAACGAACCAACTGGTCGATGGTGGGCATCAATTAAAAGACGGCTTAGATCAATTGAATGACAAGACACCTGAACTTGCTTCCGGAATTACGCAACTGGTTGACGGCAGCCAACAGTTGGCAGATGGACAGACGCAATTGCAAGACGGTCTGATGAAAATAAGTGATGGAACACATGCATTATTAAACGGCGCTCAACAACTGCAAGACGGTATGAATATTGCATATACAAGTACTGCATCACAACTTGAACCCGGCAGCCGACAACTCAGTGACGGTTTAAATCAGATGAATACACAACTGGCAAGTAATTTGCCGATGATGTTACGATCCGTACAGCAGTTAAATCAAGGAGTTGCACAAACAACGAATGCGATTGACCAATTGGCAAACGGATTATCTGTGAATCACGATCATATTCAGGAAATGAATCAAGGCATTCAGACGATCGCGACAACGATGCAGGCAATGGATACACAAGCACAGATATTGAAACAACTCAGTACAGGCCTAAGACAGATCGCATCAACGATGTCGACAGGAACTATTTCTGCAATCGGTGATGCGACCGGAACGGCAACGGTATCAGGAACAATCGATGTAACGGCAATGAATCAAATGGAAATCAATGAATTACAGAATGTTCTAGGTACATTAAATTCATCATCAGCGGAGTATGCAAGCATACAGAATGTAATCACTTCCTTACAGGGAAAAACAAGTGAAAGCGTATCATTAACAGATACTGTAACAATGCATCATGCAAACGTTACTATTGCCCAAACTGCGACGCCAAGTGCACAGTTAGCAGAATTGGTGAATAACTTGGATGCACTTGCAGACGGCATGTCACAAGAAGCATCTGCATTGAACACCGCATTAAATAATAATGGGGCACAAAGTATTGCCCCGGCATTTAATGCCTTCAGTTTGCAAATGGATACAACAGTTCAATCACTTACAGCATTAAACACTCAGATAAATCCCGCTTTAACAGACGGTATGAATCAACTTTCGCAAGGATTGAATGACTTCGCACAGCAATCAGGAAACGGTTTAAACCGGTTGAGTGCAGGTGCGATGCAGCTACATGCAGGTATAGAACAACAGTTATTGCCGGGTCTATCTCAATTGTCCGATGGCAGTGTACAGTTGAATTCCGGATTGAATATTTTGGGAAACAATACAGTACAAGTGGTAAATGGAAGTACACATCTGGCAGACGGTACAATGACATTGTATGGAGGATTATCTGCCTTACAACAAAAAATCCCGACTTTGACGGATGGTATTGCAAAGTTGAATGATGGATCCGTATCTTTGAGCAATGGTTTAGATGCATATCAACAAGAAGCAATTGAACCGCTTATAAGTAAGTTGGAAGATGATCTGATTCCAACCATTGAGAAAGCAAAAGATTTGATGAAAGACGCGCAATCATATAATAACTTTTCGGGTATTCATCCTGATATGAAAGGAACTGTAAAGTTTGTATTCATCAAAAATTCTGATAACTGATCAGTAATATATAGAGCAAAATAACGTAGTATTTTGAAAATCAGATAGAACAAAACAATATATAACAAAAAGGCAGAAAACAGTGGATAGGTAATCTTGTTGTTATCAATCATGTTAATCTGTCTTTTTATATATTGGAAATAATTAAGTTATTAAAGCATAGGATTTATAGTTGCAAGTATTCTCAGAAATTTTTAAAGTAAAAATATTTCTGCAATATATGCTAATTCATCTTTTGGAACAGTAATACCAAATACTTCATTCACATTAGAAACAGAATTTTCTATTATTCTATATAAGTGGTTATTTTCTTCAATGAATTTTCTGACTTTTTGATATTTGAAAGTATCATTTTTTTATAACACGTTCAATCATATTTACAGAATGACAGAGAAATTTGGTTGCTAATTCATTAGAATACTCTAAATTTAAATTTTTTAAGATTTCCGAAAATGAAATCATCAAACAATCGATTGCTTTTTCGCCATTTAAAAATATTAATGTAGGTTCAATAAACTTCTTTAACAGTCTATATAAAAAACTGTTATTTTCCGATTTTTCTGTTAATTCAGTATGAGTGATAGTTGAATGTTTATGATTATATATAATTTGATCCAAGGAGTTATAGAATTAAGAAGAACACTTCATCACTACTTGAGTGAAAAATGTTTTGCTTAATTCTTTTTTTATTGAAGAATTTGAGCGAAAGGAGGTAATCGTGAGAAATTATGAGAAAATAACCGCTTTGCATGAGAGGTTGAGCTGAGATGATGAACTACAAGGCGAGAGCAATTCGATCGTCAATCAGAAGAAAATTTTAGAAGAATATGCAAAGAAAAATCATTTAGAGAACATTATTCATTTTACCGATGACGGAATCAGCGGAACACAGTTTGACAGACCGGGATTTATGGCAATGATGAACGGAGTCAATCAAGGAAATATCGGTTGTATCATCGTAAAGGATATGAGTAGACTGGGCAGAGATTACCTCAAAGTCGGTCAATGTATGGAGATACTAAGACAAAAGGGAGTTAGGCTCATTGCCATCAACGACAATGTAGACAGCTTTTACAAAGACGATGATTTTACCCCTTTTCGAAACATTATGAACGAGTGGTATGCGAGAGATACATCAAGGAAAATCAAGTCTACATTCAAAACCAAAGGTGAAAGCGGAAAGCATACAGGAAGCAGTCCACCCTATGGCTATATCAAAGACAAGGACGATAACAATCAGTGGATTATCGATGAAAAAGCAGCAGAAGTTGTCCGAAGAATATTCCATCTGACAGGAAGCGTTTTGTCAAGTACCTTTTTTGATTTATTGACGCTTCTTTTCCATTAGGTGTTTTCACTTTTAGGCAAAGAAAAACAGTAAACCTTTTTAGATTTACTGCTTCTCAATGCTATTGATTAAATTTCAACTTACAAATCCTTGATATTCATTTTGTCAATTTCAGAACGTATTTTCATTTTTTCTCTAATTCCAAAATATATAGCTAACAAAACAATTGTAGGTATATTGCTTATCAAAAATGTAGATATTACACTCATCCAAATTTGACCTTTCCCCATCGTTTCAAATGTTGCAATGCTCAATACCATAAGCAATGAATATGCAAAACTCAATATTGGCAAAATTAAACCAAACCATTTATTCTTCATCTTTGATAAAAATATCTGCAACCATACTACCAATGCAACCACAAATAAGAATAAAACAAACATAAATAGAACATTTTTCATTCTAATCAACTCCTTTCATTTTCTTATACTCTGAAACCAATATTTTAGCTGTTTCAAAATCAAGTTTATCATTAACAGCCAATCTCTTTATAAGTGAAATATAAGGCTCGTTTGCATTATCTTCACTAATTTGTATTTTTTGTATTAGCCTATCCAATCTCAATCTGACCGTTGGATATGTAACTTCATATTGTTTTGCAATTTCTTTTAAAGAACCAGAAGACAATATAAAATTTTTTATAAATGATAGGTCTTCATCATCAAGATTTGCCATCCATTCTGGAACTATTTCAATAGCCATATTATCGCCCCCTTTAATTATGTTAATTAAAACATTTAATATAATTAAAGTCAATGTGAAATATTTTTTAACTTTTATTTGTTTTTGATTTTAATTTCACTCCTATAATTCCAACTCATTCCTCTTTACCTGTGATAGTTGCCTTTTTTGTTCCTGTAACTGCTCTATACAGGTCTTAACTTTTTCTGCCTGTCCTACTTCTTCTCGTATCTCTAATATCTGATTGTAAAGGCTCATTTTCTCTTTTTTCAAATTGGCAACTTCTGATTTCCATTTGGATATATTCAAGGTCTTACTTTCACCTAAATGCTTTTTCAGATATTTCTTGGCACTTTCAAATAAAAGAATCTCTGCCGTATGCTCGTTATAAAAATCTTCCTGTTTGCTTTTCTTGGTTTTGGTATAGGCTTTGTAGGTGTCCTTGTACTTCAAATATTTTTCTGATTGGTCTATGAGCTGTGTTTTTTCATCAATCTTCTTTTCAGTGTCTTTTAAAGCTCTTGTGGTCTTATAATTCTTATCTCGTAAATCGGTAATGCTTTCTTTCAGTTCAGATAATGAATTGATGTTTTTCTCTTTTAGTAATTGACAACTCTCAATATATTTCTCTAAGTCTGCATTATTCTTATCTGCATTTTTATGGATAAGATTTTCAAAGATTGATTGTAAATTTTCTTTGGGTGGGAGGGTGGACTTTGTATTTTCGTTTTCTGTTTTTTCTTCTTTGCCTATTCCTCTTATCCAATTAAGCAATGCCTTTATTCTTCTTGAAATTTCCCTTAGTATTTTGTTGTGATGTTTGATTTCTCTATTGATATTTCCTCTATCTGTGGCAATACCTTTCTTTTCCATTTGGGTTGCTGATACTCCTAAATGAATGGTAGGTATTTGTTCTATACCTTGTCTTTGATAAGAGCGGTGATCCACTTTCTCCTGTATGCTGTTTTCTTCAAGATATTTGTTTGTAATGTCTGCCCATGCCTTTCGCCACTCTTCTGCTTTTTCTTGCTCGTTCCAATCTGTTGTATTTATCTTTCTTGTTTTGTAATTGCCATTTCTAAGTTTTACTTTCTCGCCATTTTCATCAAGGATATATTCCTTTTTTGATTTTGCTCCCCATGTTTTATCTTCGTTTAATGGTCGCATAGTAAGTAGGATATGACAATGTGGGTTTCCGTCATTTTTATCATGTAGGGCAATGTCGGCACACATACCTACTTTTACAAAATTTTCTTTTACATATTCTCGTACAAGATTTATTTGTTTTTCTCTGTCTAATTCTTTGGGCAAGGCAACTTCAATTTCTCTTGCAAGCTGTGAGTTTTTACTCTTTTCTATTTTCTCAACACTGTTCCATAAGATAGAACGGTTTACAAATTCCTGTGGTGCATTTGGTGGTAAAAGAATTTCAGTATGGGCTATTCCGCCTTTTCTTGTAAAGTCATGGACTATGCCGTCATATTCGTTTTTTA
>OHAF01001011.1_pt1 | contig 27858 bp, 32 predicted proteins | sample 1577041 | NCBI WGS metagenome assembly OHAF01 (sample SAMEA3541495, study PRJEB24748) | human gut metagenome | biome: human gut; feature: human-associated habitat; material: faeces | place: China | collected 2012
GCTTCCGGCGCGTCATTGGTCAGTTGTACACCAGCTCGCTGAGGATGATCTCCTCCGCCTGCGCTTTCAGGCTGTTCATCAGCCCAACCCATTTCATCTGGTCGCGGGCTTTCAGCGCTTCCGTCGCTCCGGCCTCCGACGCCAGCTTCGGCATCATCTGCTCCAGACGGCTCTGCGCCGCCTGCTCGATCTCCAGCAGGTGCGGGAACAGTGTCTCCTCCAAGATCATCTGGTTCCAGAGAATGGGCCGATGCTCCTTCAGGTACTTCTGGCGCATCCGCCCGTACTTGCCGAGGGGCTGCTCCGGCACCTCGATCTTCAGGTCGGGAATCAGGTAATCTCCGTTCTTCGTGTAAGTCAGGTTGTTCTCCATGCTCTGCCGTCCTTTCCGCGCTGTGTTCGCGCTCATAATTTCGTATTGTGACTTCGATCTGCCGCAAAACCTGTTCGTTGATCTCGCTGACCGCCGTGCCGAGTGCCGCCACCGTGCGCGGGGTGTTGAAATCAAAGATGCTGAAAAAATCCTCGTGTTCAAAGTGCTCCTCCGGCTGCATCCCGCAGCGGGACATGAGGGAGTAGGTGATGCTGACCACCGCGGCGTTTTTGAACGCCACCTCGATGTTGTAATCATCATACTCCTCCAGATAGGAATCCGCAACGATGCCGAGGATGTCGCGGGAATGGTCGCGCCAGTATTCCGCAGCAAGCTGAGAAGCGACGCTCTCGAACTGCTCCGCAAGGCCGTTTTTGCCGGAAACGCTGTAATTACGCTCCAGCATGGCGCTCACGCTGTCGGTATGCGCGTCTTTCAGCTCCCATAAGTTGACGCGGCGGGCGTTTTCCTTGCCGCCGGTGTCGGAAACGTCAAAGACGTATTTGAGCCTTGGCTTGTAGCCGGTAGCGTCAATGAGGGCGATGCCCGTGCTGCCGCGCCGGACATAGCGCCCCATCTTCTCATTCCAAAAGTCGTACTCTGCGCAGGCGGTGGCCTCCGGGCGCTGCATATAGATCATGAGCTGCTCGTTGTAGGGGTATTTATACAGCCTTGCGGCGGTGGTCAGGAACGCCGTCCACGCCAGATGGCTGCCGGTGATCTGCCGCGCGGTGCGCTCCGCCTGCTCCGCGTAGGCTTGCAGTTTGTTTGGCATAAGCAAAATCCTCCTCTCATGGTTTTCTGTTGAAGCCGTTTCTTTTTGCCGCCTCGCTTGCTTTCCGTTTCCGCTTCTCACTGTACGGCGCGGTCAGGCGGAAGGACAAGCGCCCCTTGCGGATGGTGAACTCCATACAGCCCGTGTCGGGGTCTGCGTCCAGTTGGCGGCACTCTGCGGGGTGCTGCGCGGCGTAGGCGGCAAGGCGGTTTCTAAGGTCAGTATTGTGGGTGCGGATATGGATAAGGGGTTCTTTTTCGTCAAAGGTGATTTCCGTTGTTTTCTGCGCTTTTGTCAGTTCTGTTCTCATAAATGGCCTTTCTGCGCCTCCTGCGCGAAGCAGGCGCGATTTTGGGGTATTTTCTCCGGCTCATGACTTGGGAAAAACGGCGATTTTCAAACAGAAACGCGCCGGATGATACATTCCTCATCCGGCGCGCTCCCAGCGGCGAATCTGCGATTTTTCCGGCTCTTGACCGTAAAACAGTCAGCTTTGCTCAGAGGTCAAAATCCGGCGTCAGGTCGAGGCCGGCGTACTCCGCGTCGGTAATGTCGCGCAGCTTTGCGAGGGCGCTGTCCGTCATCTCCCGCAGCTCGGCCTCCTCCGCGTCCAGATACCCCCGCATTTCTGTGAGGGCTGCGATTAGGCCCTCGCGGGTGCCTGCCGCGTTGTAGATGCTCATGAGGCTGACTTCATCGTGGGTGAAATGCTTGTCGTTCATATCAAAGCTCTCTTTCTGCGCTCCGTTTGGGCGCTGTTTTGTTTTTCGACTGCTCCGGCGTCCTTTCCCTGAGCTTTTCCAGCACGGAGGGCTTCTTCTGCTCACGGTGGGAGGCCGCAGCCAGCTCCGTCAGGGAGATGGAAAAGCCCGCCTTGACCTGTGCCTCCAAATCGGCCACGGTGGACTGCTTGGGGCCGTTGTTGATGATGCCGTCGATCATGCCGTAGTCGTCCTCCATGGCCATCTCCGCATTTTTGAGATAGTTCTCCGGCTTGAGGAAATTGGGAAGCTCCCGGAAGCCGATGCTGTCAACGTAATGACAGGATACTACGCCGTTCTGCTTTAGGGCAACGATGTCGCTGACCGACAGGCTGTGTCCCTTGAAATCCGCAGGGTGATCCACGTTGAACCGCTGATAAATCATATCCAGATTGGTTCTGGCATTCCCATAATCCATAAACCCCCCGGTGTAGATCGCGTCGTAGCCGACGCGCTCCGGCGTGACGCCCTTGCTCTGCAAGTAGTCATAGTTCATAAAGCGGTAAGTGTCCAGCTCGCCGCCGCGCCGGATCTGATAGATGAGGAAAGCGTCCTGCGGGTTTTCCAGAAACAGCTTTTCCGTGTCTGCCTGTTCGCTCAGCGTCACAACGCCGCGCACCGCGTCCCATTCCTCGCGCTCCACACCGAACACGCCGGTGTGGGAGGAAATATCCTCGGCGTCCAGCGCCATGGCCTCGGTGTTGTCGCCGTAGAGCAGGAACACGGGAACGTCCTGCAAGAACAGCTCCATGGCACGCTCCTTTGTCAGCGGCAGCATGGCGTTGCCGTCTGTGTAGCCGTACTGATACATTTCCAAAAAGCCGATGCCAGTATCCGGCATTGGATAGCCCTGCTCCAGCTCCGGCAGGGGCGACAGCTCGTCCTCAACATTCGGCTTTTCCGTTTCAACCTCCGGCTGCGGTTTCTCCTTTGCCCGCCATTCCTGACGGAACAGGCCGTTGAAGCGTTCCAGCAGCCCATGAGAGCCGTCGTCGATGCCGATCTCGTCTGCCAGCTTGACGAAATCCTCCAGCTCCTTCCGCAGCTCTGCGCCCTCTCCGGCAAGCAGCCTGTCCGCAACCGAAGCCGCTGTGGGTCCTTCTGTGCTGTCGGGAACGTTCAGACCCCGGCGCAGGAACGCCGCGTAGTCGGCGGCGAAGGCCAGCGCGTCGGCGCGGGAGGGCGGGATGGTGACAAGCTCGTATTCCGTGTCCTTGGGAAGCTCGATGCCGCGCTCCTTGCAAACCTCCGCGAAATGCTTTTCCACGTCGGTGATGATGCCGTTTGCGGTCTTGCCGATGGTATCCAGACTGGCACGGAACTCCGGCAGCTCGGCGTTTTTTGACCACGTTGCCACATAGCCGAAGCTGTTTGCGCCGGTTTCAATGCCAAAGTAGGCGCAGACCATAAAGGAGATGCTTTCGGCCTCCACCTCCTCGGTATTGCGGCTCTTATGCCTGCGCTCCTCTGGCTGCTGCAAGGCGTAATTGTGGAGCTTGGCGTGGGCGATCTCATGGACGGCGGCGGATACCGTCTGCACCTCGCTCATGCCCTCCCGCAGCGTGATGCTCTGGGATTTGGGGCTGAAATAGCCGTCCATATCCGCAGACAGCGGCTTTACCTCCACCGGCACGGGCGAGGACCGGCGCAGCGCCTCCATGAACGCCTCATAATTCTCCACGCTGCCGGTCAGGTTGGCGACGGGGCTGGCAACACGCTCAGGCAGGGGCTTTCCGTCCGTCTGGGCGTAGTCGAACACCTTGACCGGGCGGAACATGGGGATCTCAATCTCCTTTTCCTCGGTGATAACCTTGCCGTCCGCGTCCAGAATGGGCAGCTTGGTGTCCGGGTCGAGCTTTTCCTGCTCGATTTTCTTCTTATACGGCGTGGGCGCGATGATGGTGATGCCCTTCTCGCCCCGCAGCACATGGCGGGAGAACTTGTCCCGCCAGCGGTTGTAGCCCGCCACAAGTGTGGCGTCCGGGCGCTGCAAGTGGATGAGCGCCTGATTGTTGAGGGAATAGTTGTGAAACCGGCTCATGGTGCGCAGGTAATTGCGGTACTTTTCCATATCGCCGGATTCAAAGATGTCGCGGATACCCGCCTCGATGCGGTCGGTGATCTCCTTGAGCTGTTCTCTGTTTTTACCGGGCTTCCCTGGCATTTTTGCCTCCTTTCATCAGGTCGATACGCAGGAGCTGAAGCCCCCGCGAAAGATATTCCTGTAAATCCGTTTTTCCGCAGAGATAGCGGATGTCGCCTGCCTTGTCCTGCTCACGCAGCGTCCACAGGTCCGCCGCCCACCGGACAAATACCGCGTCCGGCGCGTTGAAGGGCTTTTTGCGGCGAAGATAGAGGCTGTGCCGCCCCAGCACCATGATCGTGCAGACGGTATTGACCACATCGAGAGAACATTCGTTGAGAACGGCGATCCTCCGTTCATACGAGGCCACGCCCAACAGCTCGCGCAGCGCAGGCTTGGCATCTTCAATCAATGCTGGATAATCCGCTCTTGTCGGATACGGAGATTTTCGTGTCATAGGCACTTCCTTTCATTTCATGGGGTAAATACCCCTAAAATGGCAGCGCCCGCGCAGGGGTAGGCTTTCCTGTGCGGGCGCTCGGTTCTTATTCGTTTTCGGAGTATATACTCCTTGCGGGCGGCGTATATCCGGCGTTTTTGGCGCGTTCGCTGGCGGCCCTGCGCCGCTCGTCGCTGAACGGCTCCCGGACGCTGACGCAGCTTTTCGGCACGGCGTAGCTGACCGCTCCGGCATGGACGGCCCTATCCGGGTACACCTTGTCCGGGTATTTCTCCGCAAGGCGCTTGAGCTTGCGTATCAGCTTGGGGTCGTGGGTGTAGATGCTGGCGGTGGATTCTTCCTCGTTGTAGAGGATGATACTTTCCTGCTCCAGCTTGGAGAGCTTCATGACGCGGCCCCCTTATCAAACTCCAGCCGGAAGCGGACGCTCTCGCCGGTATCCTCCAGCACGGCGGTGGCGTCGTAGGTGCCGCCGGTCTTTTCGGAGTAGAGGCCGGTGAGCTTTACACGCCCGTCTGCCAGCAGCGCGGCGGCGACCTTTTTTGTCAGCGCGGCGCGCTTGGCGGCAAAGAACTTGTTGTCCCGCCACAGCCCGAAGCGGCAGTCGTTTTTCTCGCAGAAGAAGCCCTTTTTGCTCTCGGTCACGTCGCTGCCGCAGCGGGGGCATTTGCCAATGACCTCACGGCCGGAGGGAAACAGCACCTCCGCGCCGGAGATGACCTTGTAGTTTTTTACCAGCTCCGTGAGCATTTCCGCAATGCCGGTCATGAACTCGTCCGGGGAAAGCTCGCCGCGCTCCACCTGCTGCAAGCGGTATTCCCATTCGGCGGTGAGAAGCGGGGACTGGAGCTGCTCCGGCAGTACGGTGATGAGGGAAACGCCGGTATGGGCAGGCACAAGGCTGACGGCCTTCTTCGCCCGCTTGCGCTCCACAAAGCCCGTGGCTACCAGCTTTTCGATGATGGCGGCGCGGGTGGCGGGCGTTCCCAGCCCCTTTCGTTCCGCTTCTTCCGGCATATCTTCCTTTCCGGCAGTCTCCATGGCGGAGAGCAGCGTATCCTCCGTATAATGCTTGGGCGGCGTGGTCTTGCCCTCCTTTACGGCAGCTTCGGCGCAATCCAATACCTGCCCCTCCGACAGCTCCGGCAGCGCGGCGTCCTGCTTTTCCTGCGCGAGATACTGCTTCCAGCCGGGTGTGAGGGTGGTTCGGCCCTTGACGGTGAATACAGCGCCGCCGCACTCCAGCGTAACGGCGGTTTCTGCATAGTGGTGAGCGTCGCTGACCGCACGGAGAAGCTGACCTGCCACAAGGCGCAAAATCTCGCGCTCGCCCAGCGGCAGCACCGACACGTCCGCCTTGCCCGCGCTGGCGGTGGGGAGAATGGCGTGGTGGTCGCTGACCTTGCGGCTGTCGCAGACCTGTCTTGCGTTCACACGCTCCGGTGCGATGGTTTCGCAGATGGCGGCGGCAACGGCTGCAAGCTCCGGCACGGAGGGTTCCAGATCATCTGTGAGGAAGCGGCTGTCCGTGCGGGGATAGGTGCAGAGCTTCTTTTCATAGAGCGCCTGCAAGTAGTCGAGGGTCTGCTGGGCGGTATAGCCGAGGCTGCGGTTGGCCTCCCGCTGGAGCGCGGTCAGGTCGTAGAGCCGGGGCGCGTTCTCCGTTTTTTCCGTGCGCTGCACCGTCCTGACCGTGACCGGCTGACCGGCGCAGGCGGCGGCAAGGGCGTCCGCCTCCGCTTTCTCTTTGAACTTTTCGGACACGGCGGCAAAATCGCCGCAGCGAAGATTTACCGTGTAAAAGGCTTCCGGGTGGAACGCCCCGATCTCCGCCTCCCGCTGGACGATGAGCGCCAGCGTCGGTGACAGGACGCGCCCCACGTTGAGGGTGCGGTGGTACAGCACCGAAAAGAGCCTTGTAGCGTTGATGCCCACCAGCCAGTCCGCGCGGGCGCGGCAGAGGGCGGACTGGTGCAGCCCGTCATATTCACGCCCCGGACGCAGCTCCGCAAAGCCCTTTCGGATGGCGGCGTCCTCCATGGAGGAGATCCACAGCCGTTTCATGGTCTTTGTGCAGCCCGCCATGTAGTAGACGGTGCGGAAGATCAGCTCGCCCTCGCGCCCCGCGTCGCAGGCGTTGATGACCTCGGTCACGTCCTCCCGGCGCATGAGATCCCGCAGCAGCTCGAACTGTTTGGATTTGTCCGCTTTCAGCGTGAAGCGCCAGCTTGCGGGCAGGATGGGCAGATCGTCATAGCGCCACTTGGCGTACTTTTCATCGTACACATCCGCGCCCGCCAACTCTGCCAGATGCCCGAAGCACCAGCTTACAAGGTAGCCGCCTCCCGAAAGATAGCCGTCGTTGCGTTTGGTCGCGCCCAACACGGCGGCGATGGACTGGGCGACGGAGGGCTTTTCCGCGATCACTAATTTATGGTGTGTCATATTCATTTTTCTCCTTTTCTGCATAGCAAAAAGCAGCCCCGAAGGACTGCTTTTCGTGTCTGTTGTTCTAATCGTATGTGAGTCAGGGCCGTTCAAGGCACCGCTTCCGTATCACATCCTTTTTCACTGCATTTGGTCTTTCATGGGTACATTGTAGCATCGGTGGGAGAATGCGGCAAGGGTCGGGGTCCTAACGCTCCGGCGCTTTTACCAGCAGCTTCTCCCGCAGGTCGGTGTCACGGTAGCAGGGACGGAGGCAGACGGCGCCGTAGCGGGAACAGCCGCAGCAGAAATGCCCCTCCGGGGCAGGGGTGCGCGGCGTTTCCTCTTTTCCCGGATAAGGGCGCTGCATCATCAGCCGCTCCAGCGGGTTTTTGGTGAAAAGGGTCATGCATCCGCGTCCTCCGTTTCCTCCGGCTCGTCCGCATCGTCCTCGTTTTCGTATTCCTCATCTTCATCCTCATCGCCGTAGTCGTAATCGTCCAAGTCCACAGGTCCCTTTGTGTCGGGCTTCTTCTTACGGAGCTTGAACCAGTACAGCGCGCCGCCGCCCGCCAGCACGATCAGCAGCGCCACGACCAGCAGGCCGCTGCCGCCGCTTTTCTTTTCCGGCTCAGGATCGGGCTCCGGCGTTGTCTCCGGCTCCTTTTTCGGCTCCGCCGCCTTGCCCGCACATTCGGTCATGTTGGCCCTGCACACCTCGCAGGCGGTGCTGACGGCTCCCGCCTCGCATTTATTCGCGCAGGAGCAGACGGGGATGGAATCCTCCCTGTCAATAAGCGCCAGCAAATCGCTTTCGTCCACAAGGTTCAAAAAGTAGGTTTCATACTGATCTCCGTCCTCATCCAGCGGCTTATCATAGTCGATCACCAGATAGAGAGTATGACCGTTCCGGGTTTCCACCGCGATGAACTGCTTGTTGGTGTGCTTGTCGTAGAGCAGGTCGCGGGTGACGGCGCTGCCGTTTTGGGAAAAGCCCGTTCCTTTCTCAATGGCGACAGGCGCGGCGGTACCGGCGGGCTCCTGTGCTTTTACCGGCTCGGTGGCGGCGGGCGTCTGTGCCGCAGCGGGCTTTCCCGTGCTGCCGGAGGCGTTGGAGGGCTTTCCTGCACCGGTATTGCTGCCGTTGCTGCCGGTATTGCCGCTGCTGCCGGTATTGCCGGAGGATTGCTTTCTGCAATCGCAGTCTGCGGGACAATGGGCGCTGTGCTGCTCCGGTGTGGGGCTGGGCGCAGGCGTTTCCTTTTCATAGAAGGGGTTGGCGATCACCAGATAGCCCGTGCGGTTGCCCGCGTTGTCCACGCCCATTATGTAAAAGTGGGAATCCCGCGTGTTTTTGTCAATGCGGACGCTGAACTCGCCGTTTTGCAGGGTGGTGTAAAGCTCATCGTTCACGTAGACCCCGGCTATGCCAGAGAGTGTGTCGGCGGCCTCCACGCGCAGCAGCGTACCGCTGACGCCTGCGCGAAGGACCGGCGCTTCAAGGTCTATGCAGCGCAGCTCCAGTGTCAGCGTATGCTCCGTGCCGTAGGGGTCGGTGACAAAGAAAAACACGATACCGTTGTCCGGCACCGTGTAGCGGTCGAGGCCGTCGTGGGCAAGCTGCTCCGTCAGGTCTGTCCTTTCGGCGGTTTCCCGCAGCGCCGCCTCTACCTTCTGCCAGCCCGCGTTGTTTTTGTCCCTGATACGAACCGTGACCGTCACCGGCGCGTTGTGCCAGCCTGCCGGAATATCTGCGTCCAGCGCATATTCCGCCTCCGGCTGCGGCGTTTCCGTCGTTTCAGGCGGTGCGGGAGCCGGTTCCTGTGTGTCCGGCCCTTGCTCTGCCGGAGGCGGCTCCGGCGTTTCTTCGGGCGTGGCAGAAGGCTCGGCCTCCACGATCTCCGGCGTGCTTCCCGGCGCGCCGCCTGCCGGGGCGTCCTCCATATCCGTCGCCATGGCCATGCCGGACATGGTGAGGAACATCAGGGCAAGGCAAAGGACGGCGGCAACTCCGCGCAGCAGCCGGTTGTTATTCTTCTTCATGCACATAGTCCGTATCCTCCTTGGTATTGGGGGTGATAAAGGGCGCGCCGCCCCTTTTGAGCTGTGTGAGGAACTGCGCCAGCTCCTCCATGCTCATGCCGGTAGCGCGGGCAAGGCCGATGATGTCGGTGTTCTCCAGTTCCATGATCTGGCTGTCGATTTCTCTGTTGCGGGTCTGGAGCGCGGCGATTTTGCCGTTGTTCTTCTCGCGCTCCGCCCGCAGCCTGCTGATTTTCGGGTTCATATTCGGCTCCTTTCTGAGAGATCAGGGCGCAGGTACGCGCCCGTAGGCAAGGAAGTGAGATTGCCAATAGCTTGAATTGAGGCTTGCGTACTGGATGGGGTCGCCGCAGTGGAGCATCATATTATTGCCCACATAGATGCCCACATGGGACGCGCCGGTGGTGTCATAGGTGCCTTGGAAGAACACCAGATCGCCGGGGCGCAGGTTGGCGGCGGACACCCGCGTACAGAGCTGGCGCAGTCCCTCCGCGCCCAGCCTGCCGAAGCTCCAGCCCACGCCGCAGTTGTTGTAGACATAGCTGACGAAGCCGGAGCAGTCGAATGAAGTAGCGGGAGAGCTACCGCCCCAGACGTAGGGGTAGCCGAGATACTTCTCCGCCTCCTTGATGATGGCGGCGAACTGCGCGTCCTCCAGCGCTTCCGGGGGTATCTCGTACTTCTCATAGTCGGCGGTGTAGTATTTCCCGATGTACTCCGAGCCGCCGAAGAGGTCCGGGCGGTTGCCCAGCGTCGCCATATACATGGCGTAAAGGGAGAGCTGATCCTGCGACATGATATAGACCGGCACATGGGAGAGGTTAAAGTTTTCCAGCTTTACGGTGCAGATGTAGTAGGTGTACGGCACCTGCACGTCGTACTCATAGCTTTGCAGATTGCCGTCCGCGTCGGTATAGTAGCCGGTGCGCGTTTCGGTGCGGTATCTGGTTTCCGTAGCGACGGTTTCAGTCAGGATGTACTGCTTTTCAAACAGCATCTCCAAGATGCCGCCGACCTCGGAGATCGTCCACCCCTTGCCTTTCAGGGCGGTGATGGCGGAGATCAGCACATAGGGGTCATGCTCGATGTCGTCCAGATCAAAATGGTACTCATCGTAGTCATGGGTGCTTTCGTAGGTGTCGAGATACTGCTGCAATTCCGCTTCCATGGCGCAATACTGCGCCTCTGCCGCCAGCATATCCGCGTCCTCGCTGGGATAGGTGGACACGTTGACGCCGGTTGCCCCGCCCTGAATCAGCATGGAGCAGGAGGACACGGTGCAGAGGATAAGGACCAGCATGGCGGCGATGCCGCCCACAATAAGAAAGCCCTTTTTGTGACGGGCGATGAACTCACCGGTTTTCTTTGTGCCTTCTGCGGCTTTCCGCGCCGCCTTTGCCGTGGCTTCGGAGGCTTTGACCGTATTCCCGGCGCTTTTTCCGGCTTTGGCGGCGGCGTACTCCCTCTTGATGGCCTGCTTCTGCTGCCAGCGGGAGTAGGGATTGCTGGAAAACTGCGGGTCATGGTGCTGTGCCGTTTTGTCCAGCGCACGGAGGTTGGCGCGGTCTGCCTTGGCCTCGGCCCGGTCCGCGCGGCGGTAGGGCTTCTCCTTGTGGGAGCGGTGGGCGTGCTGGGCAAGTCGCACGGCGCGCTCCGCCGCCTGCTCGACGCCGTGGGCGCTCTCCACACCCACATTGTCCTGCTCATGCTCCCGAATCTCCCTGTGGACGGCGGACAGTGCCGCCGCTCCGGGCGCGTCCCGCAGGGCGTGGGTGAGCTTGGAGGGCGGCCGCTTCTTGTCCACCTCCTCAAAGGAAAGGCGCGTTGTGACCGTGCCGGTTTTCGGGTCAACGACGCGCTGCTTTTTCTTTATGGTTTTCTTGGGTATCTTTGCCTCGGACTTTTCCAGCTTTTGATAGGCTTTATCCGCTTTTTGGATGGCCTTTTTCAGTTCCGGCGCTGTCCGCTCCTCCTGCGTGAACAGCAGCCGGGGCGAGCGTTTGCTCATGGGGTTTCACCTCCGTTCGGGGCATACGGTACGCCGAGAAAGTCCAGCACCTTGCCGCAGCCCAATTTATGGATACAGAAATCGTACTGCTTGGGATGTGTCAGCGCCATGCGCTGAAAGCGGTTCGGCTCCTTTTCCAGATGAACGCCGAACATACAAAACATACAGCCGGTGCGCTTCGCGCCGGTGGTGGTCAGCCTGCCGTTTTTCTCCATGATCTCACCGTAGACGGAGGCATACGGGATGTCGGTCATTTTGAGATAGGTCAATACGTCCTGCTCCGTCCAGAAGGACATGGGCTGCGAGGTGGGGTCCCGCTTATGATAGGCGTTGCATCCGATTTTGAGATAGACGCTCTGGCGGCGTGCGCTCTCACAGGCCATGGTCGCAATGATCTGCTTTCTACCGGTTTCCCGGTTATATCTGTGCAGGGGCCGCTCCTTCATGATGAAACAGCACTGATCGGAAACGAAAAACGGCGCATCCAGCAGGATACGCCATTTCATGTATCGTTCATTGTATTTTGAGGGCGTACCGTCACGGTTTAATCCGTTCAGGTGGCAGAGCGCCCATGTGCCGCCCTTTCTGGCGTAGCGGATACGCCGCGCCACATCCTTGGATATGACGGGATAGCCGTATTCCAATATGACCTTTGAAAAGGGCATCTCCGGGCGCAGCCATGTTACATTGGGAACGGTTTTGACAAACTCCCGTATCTCCGGGTATTCCAGCCCCGTGTCCACAAACACGGCGGGAATGTCGGGGAACGCCCGCCGCGCAAGGTCCAGCAGAACGGTGCTGTCCTTGCCGCCCGAAAAGGAAACGGCGACCTTGCCGCCGTAGTGGTGATACCACTCGATGATCTTCGCCTGCGTCACGCGAATTTTCCGCTCCAGCGGCCACGCCTGCATGACGCTCAGATCCTGCCGGGTGTAGGCGTTCATACCGCGACACCTCCGATCCGTTTCTCTGCCAGCGTACAGTATTCGGGATTCAGCTCAATGCCGATGTAGTGCCGGCCAAGTTGCCTTGCCACCGCCGCCGTAGTGCCGGAGCCGAGGAAGGGGTCCAGCACCACGCCTCCGGGCGGGCAGCCTGCCAACAGGCAGGTTTCCGCCAGTTTGGGCGGGTAGGCGGCGAAATGCCCGCCCTTGTACAGCACGGTATTGATCTGCCATACGTCGCGCTTGTTGCGAAGCTGTGGAATATCTGCATCCGTATAGGTTCCGGCAGCTCTTGGCAGATTGATTTTCTGGATATTCTGCTGTCCGGGAATGCCGCTTCCGTGCTTGGTAGCCGTGCTTCGCGCGCCTTTCATGCGCCGTACCGTCGTTTCCGCGACCGGCTCCGCGATGGCGGCGGCATCGTAATAGTAGCGGCGGGACTTGGACAGCAGGAAAATATGCTCATAGCAGCGGCTTGGCCTGTCCTTGGTGCTTTCCGGCATGGGGTTCGCTTTCATCCAGATGATGTCCGAGCGCAGATACCAGCCGTCTGCGCGCAGCGCGAAGGCAAGCAGCCACGGGATGCCGATCATGTCCTTTGCCTTGCAGCCCTCCACCTTGCCGTTGAGGGCGACCGCCTGACCGGTCCTGCCGTTGGGGTACTTGGGGTCGAGGCTTTCTCCCTGATTGCCCTTTCCGGCATAGGTGTCCGCGATATTGAGCCAGAGTGTTCCGTCCGGCGTGAGAACGCGCCTGACCTCCCGGAAAATGGAAGTCAGGCGCTCCACATACAGCGCCGGGGTTTCCTCCCGCCCGATCTGCCCATCTACGCCGTAATCTCGCAGGGCGTAGTACGGCGGCGAGGTGATGCAGCAGTTCACGGAATTGTCCGGCAGGGTTTTCAGCACGGTCAGGGCGTCGCCGCAGTAGATGCGGTCAGCCTGCATAGTCGAACTCATCCCTTAGAAGCGTGGTAAGCCCTTCGACAGCCGTAAGGATGTCCCTGCACACGCCGGTCAGCTCAGATATGGCCGGTTCTCCGTCATACTCAAATACGTCGGCGTCCTCGTCCGCCTCACGCTCTGCGGCGTATTCGCGCTCGATGCGCTCGGCATACTCGCAGCAGCGTTCGCCGGGGCAGCAGGGATTATCCGCAGGAATGTAACCGGCGTATTCCGGCTCGATCAGGTCGTTTTCGATGAGGTCGGACAGGTCCGCAAGGTCATGGGACTTGAGGTAATTGAGCGCCATGCCCCAAGAACTGAACATCTCCTCGCAGCGCTCGTCAAAGTCGAGGGTGGATCTGCGTACAAGGTCCAGATAGCCGTCCTTCTCGGCTCCGTTTTTGATGTAGTGCATGAGGATGGTCGCCATCCACAGCAGCTCCAGCTTTTCCTCGATGTGGCGCAGGTAGTCCTCGCCGTGGATCAGGTACAGATTTTCTTTTTCCATTGTGATGCTCTCCTTTACATTATTTATGGTAGAATCAGGTCAGGCGATCTCACCCAGCATGGTGAGAAACAGCGACTTGCCCTTGGGCGTGACAAGGGTATATACCCCCTGATGCCCGTTGACGGCGATATAGTCCTTTACGAAGAACAGACCGTCGCTGGCGGGCTTTGCGTAGGGCAGCAGCGTACCGGAGGGCGCGCGGTAGAGATAGCGCTTGCGGATGAGGAACGCGGTGAACATTTTCTCCGGCACCTTCAACTCCTTAGCGGTGGCGCGGAGATTGGTGCAGCACTCCGGGTGGATGAAAGCGTCGTAAAAGTCCGCCTTGGGCTTTGTCAGCCGCAGCTCCTGCTGAAGCAGCTCGTTTTTCCGCTGTTCCTCCAGCATCCGCTGCGCCATGAGCAGCACCAGCTCCGGGTTTTCCAACACCTGCTCCAGCACGGATTTCGTCATGTACGCGCCGTGCTTGCGGATGGCCGGAATGACCTCATGGGTGATCCAGCGCTTGAACGCCTTTGCCTCCGGCTTGCGGGAGGTGATCACCAGCGAATACAGCCCGGGTTCGTTGATGATTGCCATGCGCTGTTTCCCGCCAAGGGTATCAATAGTGCTGATACCCTTTTCATCATCATCCAGACGCTCAACCGTCATGCTCGGATTCCCCAGTTCCAGCGCCTTGCACACATCCGCCGCTACGAACCACGGCTCGCCGTTGAGGTTCAGCGTTCGTACCTTTCCAAAGGTGTCGTTTTCAAAAATCATCAGTTTGTTTTCCATCGTCCAATTCCTTTCTTGTTTTGTTATGCAGTCTGCTCCTGTGGCTTGGTGGTGAGCAGGTCATAGAGTTCCCCGCGGGGGAAGCGGTCTACGAAGGGCAGGATAACGTTGCCATAAAAAAGCAGCCCTTCGCCTTCACCGCTGTGGGTGACATACGAGAGCTGATGCGGGGAGATATTGAGCTGCTTGGCGAGAATCTGCCGGTCGCCGCTGGCCTGATTGAGCATGAGGATGAAATCGCTGTTCTCAAAGATGTTCTCCACCTCGCGGGAGGAGAGAAGGTCTTTGACATTCTGCGTGATGCCGGTGGGGATACCTCCCCACTTGCGGAAGCGCTTCCAGATTTCCACGGTGTAGGCCGCCGTCTGCTCCTCGCGCAGCAAAAGGTGCATTTCGTCAATGTAGTAGCGGGTGGATTTGTGGGCTTCCCGATTGACGGTGACGCGGTTCCACACCGCGTCCTGCACGATGAGCATCCCGATCTTCTTGAGCTGCTTGCCCAGCTCTTTGATGTCAAAGCTGACAATACGGTTTTCAATGTTGATGTTGGTGCGGTGGTTGAACACATTGAGGGAGCCGGAAACGTAGATTTCCAAAGCCGTGGCGATGTACTGCGCCTCCTTTTCCTCCTGCCGCCGCAGCTCGTTATACAAGTCCTCCAGAATCGGCATATTCTCCGGCACAGGGTCGCTGAGATAATCCCGGTACACCATGCGCACACAGCGGTCGATGATGGTCTTTTCCACCGGCATGAGGCCGTCCTTGCCGCCGACGATCAACTCGCAGAGGGAGAGGATGAAGTCGGATTTCAGGCTCAGCGGGTTTTCATCGTCGCTGTAATTGAGGTTTAAGTCCATGGGGTTGATGTAGTGCGGGCTTGTGGGGGAGATTTTAATGACCTGTCCGTGCAGGCGCTCCACCAGCGGCCCGTATTCAGCTTCGGGGTCGCAGATGATGATGTCATCGTCGGTGACGAGGAACACGTTGGCGATCTCCCTCTTCGCGGCAAAGCTCTTGCCGCTTCCGGGCGTACCAAGGATGAGGCCGTTGGGGTTTTTCAGACGCTTGCGGTCTACCATGATGAGGTTGTTTGAGAGGGCGTTCAGCCCGCAGTACAGGGCTTCCTTGCCGTCCTGAAACAGCTCCTGCGTGGTAAAGGGGATAAAAATAGCGACACTTGAGGTGGTCAGGCCCCGCTGTATCTCGATCTGGTTCAGCCCCAAGGGGAGGCTGCTCATCAGCCCCTCCTCCTGACGGAAATCAAGGCGGGTAAGCTGGCAGTTGTACTTCTGGGCGATGGAGACCGCCTGAAACACGTTGTTGTCAAGCTGCTGGCGGCTGCCTGCGGTGTTGACCACAATAAAGGTCAGCAGGAACATTCGCTCGTTGCGGCTCTGGAGGTCTTGCAGCAGCTTCTTCGCCTCCGTGCCGTAGGTGGCAAGGTCCGAGGGGATGATGTCCATGTCGTATCCGGCGCGGACGGCCTTTTTCTGCTCCTCGATGGTCATTTTCTGCAAATCGGTGATCTTGCGCTTGATGGTCTTGATGGCCTTGACCTGATCCACGGACTGGACGTGCATACTGACGATGAGGGAGCTTTCCATGTCGAGGAAGTCCGCCAGCATCCGGTCGTTCAGCTCCGACGCTAAAATCTGCAAGAAGCTGGCGCAGCCGATGCGCCTGCCGACGCCGAAGGAGCGCCCGGTGCGGAACTCAAAGGAGCTGGGGGCGATGAAGTCCTTGACCGAAAGCCCGGAGGGTGCCAGCCAGTCCCACGAGAAGCGGAACGGCTCCTGCTCGTCCATGTGCAGCATCCCGTGCAGCAGCCGCAGACGGTCATGGCCGTTCAGGGCTTCTGCCTGCACGCCCAGCCGCTTGAAATTGTTCAAAAGGTCCGTTTCGATGCGCTCCAGCCTCGGCTTTGCAGCCTTCAGGCCGTCCGCCTCCACGCCGAAGGTCAGGTACTTGGTCTTGATGAGGCCGTTGTTGCCGCGGGCAAGCTGGTTCTGGAGCATCTGGGTGTATTCCAGACGGATGCTGTCAAAATCGTCGCCCTGCGGCGAGATGGTGATGTACCTTGCGTAATTGTCCTTGTTGGCGGACATATTCACGAAGGAGAGCTGAAAGCGCACGGAGCTGTCGAAGTAGTTGAGGAAGTCGCACCAGCCGTCAAAGATGGCGGTCTTGTCCTCGTTCTGGTTGAGCTGATAGTTGATGTCCTGAAACTGGACGGTTTTCGTGTAGTAGCTGTCCGTCACGCGGCAGATGCCGTCGGGGAACATCCGCTGAAACGGGATGCTGTCCTGCGCGGACTTCTGTTTCTTATCCTGCCGCTTCGCTCTTGCGATGGCGGCCTCGATCTGCCTGCGTTCGGCGCGGGTGAGTTTTGTGCTGGTGGACAATGCGATACACCTCCCGGTCTAAATTGTCCTGCCGTTCCAGAACGGCGTAGAAATTATTGGTTGCGTAGGGGCGCTGCTTGGGGCGCAGGAAGCAGACCTGCACGATGTTGCGGACGATCTTTTCAAGGGGCTGTCCGTTCTTCTCATACATGGCCAGCAGGAAAAAGGGCAGCATGAGCAGGATCATGCAGATCGCCGCCGTGCTGACGCCGGTATGGGCTTTGAGCAGGAAGAACAGCGGAACGCCCAGCGCCGCACCAGCGCCGAAGCAGATGAGCTGGCGCTTCGTCAGGTTCAGCAGCACCTTGGTCTTGACCGCGTTCAGGTCTTTGGGTACGGGAACGTATGCCATATTGGTTTACCTCCGTCAATGACTGTTGAAAATTGACTTTGCGAGACTGCTGGTTTTGAACAGTGTGAAGCAGAGCAGCACCGTGTAGCCCATGCACAGCCAGATGGCCGTGGAAATGTTGTCGTCTATGAGCATATTCTGTACCAGCACCGCATAGATGGCGATGCAGATGATGATGAGAAAGCCCTGAAACGCCAAAGCCAACAGGGAGCGGAGGTAATTCTGCCCCATGCCGCCCCATTCCTTGCCCATCATGGTGGCCATGGGGATGGGCGCGATGCTGGTGACGAGATAAATCTCGATCATTCTGCCGTAGATGATGATAAAGATGCAGATGGTCAGCGCCCACATGGTGAAGCCCACCACGAAGGATTGCAGCCACAGCCCCAAGAGCGACCACACGTTCATCTCCAGCAGCCTCGCCTCGAGGTCCGCGATATGGTCGGCAAGGTTGATGGAGGTGTTGCCCACGATAAGGCCGGAGGCGCGGTTGACCACGCTCTGCGCCGCCTCGAATACGCCCATGATGATATTCCATGTGTTGGACACGATGAGGACGGCAGCCGCCGTCTTGAATACCCAGCGAAAGAATACCCATGTGTCGATGTCGTGGAGGTTATTGCGGTCCGCGATAAGCTGTATCAGCTCCAGCGTCATCACAAAGGCGAGGATCACTCCTGCAATGGGCAGGATCAGGTTGTCCGAGAGAGAGCGGATCATGCTGTAAATATTGGCGTTCCACGCCTGCGGGGTGCTGCCGATGTGTCCCGCCGCCTCCGCGACCTTGGCGTTGACGTTATCAAAGAGGCCGGTGAGGTTGTCCATGATGCCCCCGACCAGCAGCTCCTTGAGCCATTCGGTGAATTTTTCCCATATCAAATCCAATGGGTCAGCCCTCCTTTCCCGCCCCCGCCCGTGTCAGGCGGGCAGGGGCGAAGGGTTTTACATTGCGGCATGGACGGGATTAACCGAACAGCCCTTTGAGCAGCGGCACGAGAATCATACCGATGAGCGCCACACCGCCGCCCGCCATGAGCTGTTTCATCCCTTGCGATTTTGCGCCCGGATTATCATTTCCGTAGCCCTCCAGCAGGTTGATCACGCCCCAAATGCCAAGACCGGCTCCGAGGGCAATGACGAGGGTCTGCAACACATCGACTGCGCTATTGAAGAAATCCATATTTTATGTGCCGGAATCGTTTCTTTATGGTTTTTACGATGGAAACCGCAAAGCCGGAATGAGCTGGCCGCTGTGTGCGGCTGTCGATTCCGGCTTCTCCTTTCAAATTTTCGGTTGTGCTTTCCTCCGACTTTGCGTTTCGCGTGTGTCTGCTGCATTGTCGGCGTCCTCCTTTACGGAATGGGTGTCTGATCTATATATAAAAATCCGCCAAATCAGGCGGATTCTGAGCCTGCGGCCGCGCCCGTGTCAAAGACCTCAAATTCCTCCTCCGGCTTCAGCTTGAGCTTTGTGGAGAGGAATTTCTCAATGTCAAAGGCGTTCTTGGGATTCGCGTCCGAAAGATACTTGTAGTTGGGGTGTTTTGTGATGTCGTATTTGTCGGATAGGAACGGCCTTACGCCGCGCAGCTGCAAGATGCACTTGCCGCCGTTCATGACGGCAAGCTCATCCTGACTCATCAGCTCCTTGCCGAGCTTTTGGTAGTTCAGGCTGTGGGAACGCTCACGGCCCCGGCTTTCGCCCGTGTTGAAGGTGTCGATGGTTTCCTTGCCCAGCGCGGCGGACAGCTCCTTTAAGGTGGTTGGCTCCTTACCGCCTAAGAAGATGGAGCTGTCGCAGTTGCCAATGATGGTGTCGCAGTTGTCTTTATAGAGGGCTTTGAGCTGGGACTGTGCCTGCAAGACGAGGCAGGCGGAGATCTCGCGGCTGCGGATGGTGGCCATCAGCTTCTCCAGCTTGGGGATCTGCCCGATGTTGGCGCACTCGTCGATGAGGCAGCACACATGGACGGGCAGCCTGCCGCCGTACACGTCGTCGGCCTTGTCGCACAGGAGATTGAAAAGTTGGGTATAGATCATGCTGGCGAGGAAATTGAAGGTATCATCGGTGTCAGAGATGATGATGAACAGCGCCGTTTTCCGGTCGCCCAGCGTGTCCAGCTCCAGCTCGTCATACGCCGTGATCTCCCGAAGCTCCTGGATGTCGAAGGGGGCAAGGCGCGCGCCGCAGCTAATTAGAATACTTTTTGCTGTCTTGCCCGCCGCTAAGCGATATTTGGCATATTGGCGCACGGCGAAGTGATGCGGCTCCCGTTTTGCCAGTTCCTCAAACATCAGATCGACGGGATTTTTGAAGTCCTCGTCGTCCTCCCGCACCTCCATGGTGTTGATCATCTCGATGAGGGTGGCGAAGTTCTGCTCCTCCACCGGCGCTTCGTAGTAGATATAGCCGATGAGGGCCGTGTAGAGCAGCGTCTCCGCCTTGCGCCAGAAATCGTCGCCGCTCTTGCCGTCCCCCTGCGTGTTGGCAATGAGGGTCGTGACCAGCTTCAGAATGTCCTTCTCGCTGTGGAGATACGCGAAGGGGTTGTAGTGGTGGGACTTTTTGAAGTTAATCGTGTTCAGTATCTTGATTTTATACAGGTTCCGCTGGAGTAATTTTCCACATTCGACCACGATGCTGCCTTTTGGATCGGTGACAACGTAGGAACTGTGAAGCTGCATGAGATTTGGCTTAATGAAAAACCGCGTCTTGCCGCTGCCGGAGCCGCCCACCACCAGCACGTTTTTGTTCCGCGCGGTTTTCGGGTCCTTGGGTCGGCTGTTCATGGTCAGCCGCTCCGTCTGGGTGAGAATGACGTTGTTGGCAAAGGCGGGGTCTACATAGGGCTTGATGTCCTCCGCATTTCCCCAACGGGCAGAGCCGTATTCCAGATTCTTGCGGAATTTCTTGGCGTTTTTGCCCTTGACGTACACGATAAGCCGAATGAGCAGAGCGGCAGCGACGCCCACGCACAGGTCGATGGGGTGGAAGCTGGGCAGCGCCGATTGGAACGCGGCGGCGAAGCCCTCCATGAGGTGCAGCGCCTTTCCCGAGAAATCCATGCCGGGGGCAAGCCTCCACGCCTGCCCCAGCTTGGTGGCAAAGAGCGCGATAAAGACATAGGGGATATTGGGAAGCAGGAGCTTCTTTACGTTGATCTGCTTCATAGCTCCAGCCCCTTGTCCTTGCTCCGGGACTTGTCCGGCGTAAGGGACAGCACTTTCGCCTTGAACGCGCGGAGCTGCTCCAGCACAGAAGGACGGTCCTTGGAAGCGCGTCTGACCTCTTTTGCCGTGTATTCCCGGAACGCCGCCGTCAGCGCGTCTGCGTCCCTCCCCTTGAAAAAGATGAGGTATTTCGGCGGGGATACGCTGCGGTCCTTTTTCACGGCGAAATCCACGCCGTACTTCCGTGCCACGCGCTCAAAGGACTTGATGTTGCTGTCGGTGATCTCGATGTTGGATACGCCCTGATTCTGCCCGATGAGCTGCTTCACCGTCTGCTTGCCGGTGGGCTTTTCCGGTGCGGCGCGCGCCTTTGCCAGCTTTTTCTCCTTGCGGCTGGCAAGATATTTGAGAATGGCGGCCTTCAGCAGCCGCGCCGTGAGCTTGGTTGCGCTGATGACCAGCGTGACCGCTCTGTTTTCCACTTCCTCCTGCATGGGTCATCCCTCCTTTTTCGGTCATATTCAGCCCTTGCCCCGCAGCCCGTCGCCGTACATATCGTGGTTGACGAGGGCGGAATAGTAGCTGCCCATGGTGCTGGGAGCGTTGAACAGCGAGGCAAGCAGGTATTTCTTGATGTTGCGGACGTAGGTGGTATTCTGCCTCAGGCAGTCAAAGACGTAGCCGATGTGCATGGAATTGACGCGCAGCAGCTTTTCCTTCACCATCTCAGCCGGGTACTCGTCTCCGGCAATCACGATGGTTTTCTTACGGGAGCAGAGGGTTTCCGCAATGAGGTCCACCACCTCGTCAAGCTGCTCTCTGTCCTGCCGCGGGTCCTGCACGAGAATGTCGTACTCGATATTATCTTTGACGATCTCTCGCGCTTCCTCGTATCCCATCCCGTCATATCCCGCGCCCTGCAAGGGGGTTGGGGGATAGATTGGATCAGGATTTGATGTATCCGTAATAGATTCATCAGGAATTTCTTTTTCTTTATTTCTTCTATCTTTATTTAATTGCGCGGGCTTTTCCGTATATGGCTCGTCCGTATCCGGGGTATCCAGATACGGGTTTTCCGTATCTGGGCAGGCCGTATCCGGCAGAGGCGTATGCGGCGATTCATAGATGGTGTACTCGGTGTCGGTGATGCGCCCGCGGCTGTCCCTGAGCTGGCGGCGTACAAGGTAGCCGTGCGACTCCAGCTCCTTCAGCGCCGCGCCGATGGCGTCCACGCCCTCCTTGCAGATGGCGGCAAGCCCGCGGGTGGTGTAATCCCACTCGTCGGTCAAAGAGAGCATCTTGGACAGCAGCCCGATGGCCTTGAGGGTCAGGGCGGTGTCCCGCAGGTGGTAATTGGACATGACCGTGTAATTGTGGTTCTTCTCCACGCGAAATACTGCCACGGTGTTCACCTCCCCTCAGAGGGAAAAAGCAGCCCCGCAGACGGAGCGTTTTCCCCAGCTTCGCGGCGGATGAGGCGGCGGAGGGTATATTCCCGCTGTCCGCGTCTTGCGGTGATTTTCAGGGCGTCCAGCCCAAAACGGGCGATGAGCAGGGCGTTGATGAGCAGCCGGAACGCTTCATCTGGGATGATCTGCGGCTCCGCAAGGTCGCCCTGCGTGACCTCCGCCGTGTGGCAGTAAAGGCTCTTTGCCGCCATAAGCAGCGTGTAGTCGTGGGGAGAGATGCCGCGCCTGCGGGCGTAGCGGAAGTCGATGCCGCCGCGGAAGAAGCAGTTGAAGGTCCTGTCCGCAAGCTCTTTGCTGGAGGTCAGCAGATACAGCGCGGCGAAGAACTCCGGCGTGTCGCGCTCTTTGCGGCAGCCCAGCAGCAGCCGCAGAGTCTCCATGCGCTTCCTGTGGGCGTCGTCCTGCCACATGGTGCCGGGAAAGCGCTCCGCCAGCCGCATGATTCTTGCGGTCAGGCGCGGACGGTACGGAAACAGCTCCGCGACGGCCTCCGCATAGCCCACTGTACCGGCTTCCATACGCTCGGCAAGGCAGGGGCAGGACAGGGCGGTGCAGCCCAGCTTTTTGACATATTCCGTACAGAGGACGCAGGAAACGTCCTCCGGCTTATACTTGAACGTGTTGATATACATGGCTTTGCTCCTCTCTGGATATGACAAAACCGGGCAAAGAAAGCTCTCTGCCCGGTCGGTGTCGTGGTTGTCTGCGGTCGTATTCGGTTATCTGGCCTGGTCACGCTGGCGCTTGCGCAGCCATGCGTCCAGCAGCTTCAGGATGGTTTCCTCCATCTTCTGCGGCGTATAGGAGCGCGGGAAATATTTGCGCAGCTTGTCCGCCGAGAGGACGATGTTATACCCCTCCGGCTTTTTCTGCTCCATCATGATGTCCAGCATGGTGTCGTCGTTGAGCTTGCCGTCGCGGGAGAGCTTTTTCATGCGCTGCGCCTGCGAAAGCGAGGGCGTTGCCTGTTCGCTGTCGATGGCGGTCAGGAGCATCTGCTGTTCCTCCGGCTTGAGGTAGGAGATTTCCACGGCGGGGGTCATGCCGATCTTCTTTTCGTCCACCATCTGCTGAAGCTCCGGGGTGAGTTCGGTCAGGCGGATGTAGCGCTGTACCTGAGATTTGCTTTCACCGGCTTCGTCCGCAACGATCTCGACGCTGCGCTTCCCATCAAAATTGTGCCCAACTTGGTCACAATTTTCTTCGGGTAGATTTTCAGCCCCTTTTGCCGGTCTGCCAGCCTTGCGGCGGATAGCCTCCAGCTTCATTTTGTACGCCTGCGCCCGTTCGGAGGGCAGGATATTCTCCCGCTGGATATTGCTGTCCACCATAAGGATGGTGGCGGTGTCGTCGTCCATCTCACGGACGATGCAGGGCAGATTTTGAAGCCCCGCCAGCTCGCTGCCGTGCTTGCGGCGGTGTCCGGCGATGATCTCATAGCCGCCGTCCTCACGGGGACGGACGATAGCCGGAACGAGAACGCCGTACTGCCGGATGCTCTCCGCCGTTTCCTGCATGGCCTCGTCGTCCCGCACCTTGAAGGGGTGGTTGGGGAAGTCGTGCAGCTCCGACAGCGGGAGCAGCGTGATTTTATCCTCTTGCGCAGCCGCAGCGGTCTTTGCCCCGCGCTTCGCTTTGCTTTTCGGTTCTTCCATGTTCGTTTCCTCCTGTAAAATGCGGCAGGAACGAAAAAAGGGAGAATGACCGCAGCTACCGCCATTCTCCCATGAAAACAACTATGCGATTGTGATTTCAGCCCTTTGACCGTCTGAAAGAGAGCTATCTGATCGAGAGCCATCTCGCCGCAAACCCGCATGAATATTGCATTTTTGCTGTTTGCGCTTCACCTTCCCGAACGACGTATGTTCAACGAGTGGTACGCCAAGGACACCAGCAACAAAATCAAGGCAATCTTCAAGTCCAGAATGAAAGACGGAATGCGATGCAGCGGCTCTATCCCGTATGGTTACAAGAGGAAGCCGGGCGATAAACAGACCCTTATCGTGGACGAGCCTTCCGCAGAGGTTGTCAGGAAAATCTTCCGTCTGGTATGTCAGGGCGTTACCACAACAGGCATTACAGAGATTCTGACCAAGGAAAAGGTGCTGATACCGTCTGCCTACGCTGCATGAATCAGCCTAAGAACTGCCGCCACAAGGAAATTGCAGACCCTTACCGCTAGAATGCCACCACCATCGGCTATATCCTCGACAGGCAGGAATACCTCGGTCATACTGTGTTGGGCAAATCCATCTGCGAGAACTTCAAGACCAAGCAGCGCAGAGCCGCAACGCCGGACGAGCTGATGATTTTCCCCGATACGCATGAAGCCATCATCGACCAAGACACATGGGATATTGCCAGAAAGATCCGCTCGAAGAAAAAGCCGAGAGTGGCGAACGGCACCTACTCCCACCGCCTGTCCGGCTTGGTGTACTGTGCTGACTGCGGCGCAAGAATGGGATTTATCAGCCCCGAAGCAAATCCTAGCGAAAAGCACTATGATTCAGATTCCGCTTTTCAATGTGGCAATTATCGGAGCAAGAGCGGAGAATGTGTTTCTCACTATGTAAAAACATCGGTTCTGGAAGCAGCAATCTTACAGGCAATTCAGGCAGTAAGCAAATATGTCCTTGAAAACGAGGACGAGTTTATTCAGCAGCTCAAAGCCGTTTGGAATGAGCAGCAGCCCAGAACAGCAAACAACGGCTATGGCCGAAGTGCGGAGCGGCATCATGAATGAAGGGTGATGTCGCTCGAAGTTATACGCAATGAAATAAGCGCGGTTCAGCAGGAATTGCTATTGAAGTTGGAAATAAAATCAATCGCCATGCTAGAATATGCACCAAAACAAGATTCCGAGGCCTGCTGAAAACAGGATCATCAGAATTGGCGATGGAGCTGTTTTTCTGATTTTTTTACAAATCAGATGCGTTGCTCCGAGCATGGCAAATACTGCGATAGAGCGCAAATCGGGCGCAAATCCGGCCTGTAAATCTGTGAGGCCAAACAGCGTAGACAGCGCCATGCTGAGCGCGGTCGCAAGGATCATCGCTACAACGCACGGACGAACTCCCGATAAAAAGGCGTTGACGGGTGCATATTTTATCAGATTCTTTAGTGCGGATGCAATTAAGAGAATAATCAAAAATGACGGCAACACCACGCCCAGCGTTGCAACAAATGAACCGAGGATTCCGCCCTGTGTTGAGCCGATAAAGGTTGCCATATTCACGGCAAGGGGTCCCGGTGTGGATTCAGATACGGCAATAAAATTCAGAAACTCGTTCTCTGTCAGCCAGCCGTTGGAAAGCACCGTTTCGCGTACCAGCGAAACCATTCCATAGCCGCCGCCGAAAGACAAGGCACCGATCATCAAAAAGTTCAGAAAGAGACGCAGGTATATCATGACGTTTTCCCATCTCCTTTCCGGATTTTTCGCAGAAAGAAAACAACAAGCCCGACCGCGCCGCAGATCAGGATGTAAAACACAGAGGAAAACGAAACTGCTGTGATCGAGCAGCAGAGTATGGAAGCCATGACCAACGTGAGAAGCGTCAAGTTTAGTGTGTTTTTGTCAATACTTTTAAGCATTTTCAGCCCTGCGGTAAGGATCAGATAGATCACACATACCTGAATCCCGCGGAATGCGCAGGAAACCCAGCGCAAACTGAGAAACTGATCAAAGAACAGCGAGATACCATAAATTACAAAGAAAGATGGAATGCAGACAGCAAGTGTGGACATGGTTGCACCCGCAAATCCTGCAATTTTGTAACCAATGTAAGTTGCACTGTTGATGGCGACTGGTCCTGGCGTGGATTCGGCTACCACAACCATGTCCAGAAACTCGCTTTTTTCAAGCCATTTTTCTTTTCAACGAACTCATTTTCAAGCAGCGCAATCATAGCGTATCCGCCGCCAAAGGTGAACGCACCGATTTTTAAGAATGTGATAAACAAAGAGCAAATTAGTTTCATGCCTGTATATCCTGCCTTCTGCGAATAATACCTACAAGTAAAACACCCAATAGAATCAGGCAGCCAGACAACACCTGCGACACGCGGACACCTGGCATCAGATAGAGACTGTCAGTACGAAGTTCCTCTACAAAGCAGCGTATCACACCATAGCCGATCATGTAAAACGGAAGCAGATATCCCTTTTTTCTGAAATGCGGATAGGAGATCAGCATGACAATCAGCAGCAGTGTATTCAGTGCAGATTCGTAGAAGAACGTCGCCTGATGCCACTGCCCGAGTTCCTCTATGTAAACACCATACGGAAAGAATTGGAGATCTGGATTTGTGATCAGATTTCCGTAAGCCTCCTGATTCACAAAATTCCCCCAACGCCCGATGGCTTGTCCAAGAACAAGGCTGGGAATCAACGTATCTGCAAGCGACCAGAAGGAAAGCTTTTTAACCTTGCAGTAAATCAGTACAACAGCAACACCGCCGGGGATGCCTCCATAAATGGCAAGCCCGCCCTTATTGATTTGAAAAACGGAGAGAAGGTTATCCTTGTACTGCTCCCACTCAAAAAGCACATAGTATGCTCTGGCACAGAGAATACACACGGGAATCAGCCAAAGCACGAGATTATATAAGTGATCCGGTTCAACTCCGGTTTTTTGCACCGGCGAAGTGCTAGCATAAATCCGAGGATCATGCCGAATGTGATGATGATACCGTACCATGCGATGTTCAGCCCTTCTATGCCAAACAGGTTTTTAACAGCATAATGATTCATAGATTTTTTGAAAGCCTCCCTGCTATTCGACCCGCAGCATCCGATAGCCGATTCCGATGTGCGTTTGTATGTATTGCTGCCCGCCTTTCCCATTTTCCAGCTTTTTGCGCAGAGTCGCCATAAATACCCGCAGAGAAGCAATATCGTTCTCCCAGCTGCTGCCCCAGATCTGCTGCGTGATGTAGGTATGGGTCAGAACCTTGCCCACATTTTTTGAGAGCAGACACAACAGCTTGTATTCGATGGGCGTCAAGTGCAGTTCCGCACCATCAAGATATGCACAGCCTGCCGCATAGTCGATTTTCAGCAAACCGTTTGTAAAAATCGGAGAATCCTGCTCCGCATTTGTTTTCATCAGCGACAGTCTTCGCTGCGTCACCCGCAGCCGTGCCAACAGTTCGTCCACGGAAAAGGGCTTCGTCAGGTAATCGTCCGCCCCGGCATCCAGCGCCCCGATTTTATCGGAATCCTCCGTTCTGGCACTGATCACAATGATCGGCATATTCGACCACGAACGGATTTTCCGTATGATCTCCACGCCGTCCATATCCGGGAGTCCCAGATCAAGCAGCACAATATCCGGATTATGAGACAACGCCTCCATCACGGCGCTTGCGCCGTTTTGAGCCGAGAGATACCTGTATTCGTAAGTTTTCAGCGTCGTTGTGATCAGATTGCGCACCGATGTATCATCTTCTACAACAAGGACGAGCGGCTTATTCATTTAAGTTCACCTCACTGAGCGGTACTGTAAAGGAAAAGATGCAGCCACGCGGCAAATTGTCTTTCAACGTCATTTCGCCGTTATGTGCATGGAGAATGGCTTGACAGAGCGTAAGTCCAAGCCCGAGACTTCGGCGGCTGTCACCAATTGGATTGCCTCCGGTAAAGAACATTTCAAAAACACGTTCCTTCAATTCATCCGGGATACCGTGACCGTTGTCGCTGACGCAGATCTCAGCCGCATTTCCCCGCCGGATCGCCGTGATTCGGATGTTCGAGCCTGCCGGAGTATATTTGACTGCGTTGTTCACCAAGTTGATAAGCACCTGCATGATGAGTCCCGCATCTACCCGAACCAGCAACGGTACATCTCCGCAATCCACTGTGATGTGATGCTCTGCGGATCTTCGGTCAATATGTCGGAGTGATTCCGATACGATGTCGTCCACGACCTGATCGGAAAGGCGCAGTTTTACGCTGCCGTCCGCGATTTTTGTAATGGAAAGCAAGTTCTCAACCAGTCCGGTCAGCCATTGCGCATCGTCATAAATGTCCGTAAAAATCTGTTTCCGTGTTTGCTCATCCAACACGTCATAGCTGTGCAGCAGCGTATCGGCGTTGCCTGAAATAGAGGTCAGCGGTGTCCTGAGATCATGAGAAATCGAACGCAAAAGATTGGCACGAAGCTGTTCGTTCTTTGCAATGACGGCGGCTTTTTCCTTTTCTTCGGCGTTGTGTAGGCTTTCCAGCGCCAGAGCGCACTCGCCGAGAATGGAAAACAGCACGCTGGATGTAAATGCGTCCGGCTGCGTTTGCTTCTCCATCGGAATTCCGACAACGCCGAAAACCTGCTGCCCGGTACGAATGGCAAGATACAGCCGTTTTG
>OHAF01001021.1_pt1 | contig 27528 bp, 19 predicted proteins | sample 1577041 | NCBI WGS metagenome assembly OHAF01 (sample SAMEA3541495, study PRJEB24748) | human gut metagenome | biome: human gut; feature: human-associated habitat; material: faeces | place: China | collected 2012
GACCTCACCCTTGGAAAGCAAGACAACCGTCTCCACATGCACAGTCGCCGGGAACATATCCACGCAGCATACCTTCTTTACCTCATACCCACTCGCCTGCAACACCTCAAGGTCTCTCGCCAGGCTGGTCGGTTTGCAGGAGATGTACACCATCTGCGGCACACCGTAGCGGATGATCTTCTCCAACGCTTTCGGATGGATGCCGTCACGCGGCGGATCGAGCACGATATAGTCCGGCTTCTCCTCGATCTCATCAATCACCTTGAGCACATCTCCCGCGATAAACTCGCAGTTTGCAAGACCGTTTAACTTTGCATTCTCCTTCGCGGCTTTGACCGCCTCTGGAATGATCTCCACGCCGATCACCTTTTTTGCAACTGGGGCGAGCATCTGTGCGATCGTTCCGGTTCCGGAATAAAGATCGAACACGACTTTTCCATGCTCCGCGACATCTGCATCCGCTCCGCTCGGCAGGGCATCCCCGATGAACTCACGCGCCGTCTCATAAAGCACCTCCGCGCCCAGAGAGTTCGTCTGGAAAAAGGAAAACGGCGTGATCTGGAAACGAAGTCCTAACAATTCTTCATAGAAATAGTCCTGCCCGAAAAGCACATCCGTGCCCTCGTTTGTGACGGTGTCCGCCACACTGTCGTTGCGGGTGTGAAGCACACCAGTGAGCGTTCCCCGATAAGCGGCAGCACACAGCGCCTCCTTCCATCCGGCAAGAAGCGCCTCTTCCTCCCCTTCCGCTATCTGCGTTGTCGTCACCAGATCCACCAGGATCTCCCCGGTCTTCACTGCCTTGCGCACCAGAAGATGACGCAGATATCCAGTGTGGCGCAGTTTGTGATAATACGGCAGATTCCGCTCTTTAAAATAAGACAGCGTCACTGTAAGCACCGTGTGAAAATCATCGTCTACAATCCGGCATTCCGGGACATCCACGATGTCATAAAAGCTGCCGCGCTTGTGCATGCCGAGTGCCAGTGGTCCTCCCTTGTACGCATCACCGAATGAAAACTCCATCTTATTCCGGTACTCCTGCTGTCTCGGGCTCGCCTTGATTCCAAGGAATTCGTAGTCTGTATTTTCCGGTACAATGACGTCGTCGATCAGTTTTTTTACCTGTGACGCCTTCATGGCAAGCTGCTCCTCGTAAGGCAGCGTCTGATATGTGCAGCCTCCACACTCTCCGGCATGGATACAGGCAGCCTCCGGCTGCTCCTTCGGCGAACGCTCCAGCACCTCAAGCAGTCTTCCCTCACATTTTCCCTTGCGCACTTTATTGATCGATGCGGACACTTTCTGTCCCGGGACTGCATTTTTTACAATCACGCGTCCCCCGTCTTCCGTTCTCACAATTCCCTTATTGGGGAACTCTACGCATTCTACCATCCCCTCGATAATCTGTCCCTTTTTCACGTTCTATCCTCCATTGTCCGTCCAGTTTCTTCTTCACATTGCCAAACATAAAAAATCCTGCATGCAGGATTCACTCGCCTGACTCAGCCACTTACGATATCGTTTCCTGCTACAGAATAAAGTGTGCGCCTGCCGCACACTTGCGCCTGTCTTGGCAGGCTGCCTGATGCGGTATGCAAAGCATTATTTACCTCACCACGAGGTGCGCATCCCCACAGAGCGTTTCCTGTTACATAAAAATAGGGCTGCATCTCTCTGCAGCCCCATGCCCTTTGTCTTAATCTTCGGTTGTTTCCTCTTTGTCCTCAGACTTTGCCGGCGCTTCCTCATCATCGTCCTCGAAGAAATCATCATCAAAATCATCCTCGAAATCGTCCTCGAAATCCTCAAGATAATCCGGCGTAAAGAAACGGTAGATGCCGTATATCGCTGCAGCTACAGCCGCTACAATACCGATAATTGCAAAAATCCATACTACCTTTGAGGTCTTCTTCTCCTCCACTTCTTCCTTCTTATTCAGAAGCTCGTTTAACTTTGTCATGTTGATCAGATCTTCCATCTTATTCATCAGATTTCCCTCCTTGATTTATCTTTATTTACTGCATGTCTTTTTATTACGCACATTATAGCATATCTTTCCCTGTTCGCCTATAAAAAATTTATAAATTAACACATTTTATACTTTTTTTAATTTTGCGAATGCCGCAAACATTTTCTTGGTTCCTGCCGCGTCAAAATCGACCGTCACCTCAAAATCTCTGCCGCCGGGCACGATGGCTTTTACCGTTCCCTCCCCGAACTTCATGTGGGAGACACGGTCGCCCACACCGTAGCTTAAGCTTCCGCCTTCCGTATGTACCGATGAAAACGCTCTCGCCTGCATACTCTGCCCGGACAGCTGATCCCGCATCGTCGGCCGTTTCTTTTTCACCGGCTCCGCCGTGTGCCGCTCCCTGTTCTCCAGATACGCCGGCTTTTTGATCTCTCCGTTTAAAAGCTCCGGCGGAATCTCCTTCACAAAACGTGAGACCTTGTTGTACTGTGTCTCGCCGCGCACCATGCGCTGTCTCGCCGAAGTGATGACAAGCTCCTTCATCGCACGCGTAATGCCGACATAGGCCAGCCTGCGCTCTTCCTCCAGTTCACTGCTGGCATTGTCTGACGTGATCGACATATAGCTCGGAAACAGACCGTCTTCCATTCCCGCCAGAAAAACCTTCGGGAACTCCAGACCTTTGGCGCTGTGCAGTGTCATGAGAACCACATAATCATTCTCCTCGCCGACGCTGTCAATATCTGCCACAAGCGCAACTTCCTCCAAGAAACCGCTTAACGTTGGCTGTTCTTCGCCCTCCTCATAGGCGACTACCTTGCTTAACAACTCATCGATATTCTCGATCCGCGCCTCCGCCTCGTCGGTGCCTTCCGCCTCAAGTTCCTTCACGTAGCCCGTCTCCTCGATCACCTCTCTAAGCAGATCCGCTACACCGATATAAGGCAGCTTGCTGCGCATCGTCTGGATAAATGTCACAAACGGTTTGATTTTCGCTGCGCTCTTGCCAAGAGACGGTATCTCCTCTGCACGCTTTAAGGACTCATAAAAACTGATGTCATACGCCTCCGCATAATCAGACACCCGGTTTAGTGTCGTCGCACCGATTCCGCGCTTCGGCACATTGATGATCCTGCGCACCGCCAGATCATCCCTCGCATTGTCAATCGTCTTTAAGTATGCCAGAAGATCCTTGACCTCCTTGCGCGCATAGAAATTCACACCGCCAACAATCTTGTACGGGATATTTGACACGATAAAACGCTCCTCAAACAGACGTGACTGTGCATTCGTGCGGTAAAGCACCGCGTAGTCGCCGTAGCCATACTTTCCGTCCCGGACACCGGACGCAATATCCCTGGCGACATAATCCGCCTCCTCGTAGGCGGTGTCAAACTGCTCAAAGTCGATCTTCTCTCCCTCGCCATTTGCCGTCCAGAGCGTCTTCGCCTTTCTGCCGACATTGTTGGCAATGACGCTGTTCGCCGCATTTAAGATGTTCTGCGTCGAACGGTAATTTTGTTCCAGTTTAATCGTGACCGCATCCGGAAAATGCTTTTCAAAATTTAAAATATTATAGATATTTGCTCCGCGGAACTTGTAGATCGACTGATCGTCATCACCGACCACACACAGGTTTTTGTATTTGCCTGCGAGAAGACGGATCAGCTCAAACTGCGCCGTGTTCGTATCCTGATACTCGTCCACCATGATATAGCGGAAACGCTCCTGATAGTAGGCAAGCACCTCCGGATCTGTCTGCAGCAGCTCTACCGTCTTTACGATGAGATCGTCAAAATCCAGCGCATTATTCTTCTGCAGCGCCGCCTGATACTCCTGGTAGACCTGCGCCTGCTTTTTCTTTGCAAAATCACTCGATGCCGCCGCCTGCAGGGCAAACTGCGTCGGGCTTACAAGCTCGTCCTTTGCAGAGGAGATCGCCGCAAGAAGACTGCGCTCCTTGTAGATCTTGGTGTCAATATTCAGGCGCTTGCAGATCTCCTTCATGACACTCTTGGAATCATCTGAATCATAGATCGTAAAATTCGTGTCATATCCGATGCGGTCAATATGCCTCCTTAAGATCCGCACGCAGGTAGAGTGAAACGTCGACACCCAGATGCTCTCCGAGCCGTATCCGACCAGCGCATCGATTCGCTCGCGCATCTCGCCCGCCGCCTTGTTGGTAAAAGTGATCGCCATGATATTGTACGGATTGACGCCCTTTTCCTCAATCAGATATGCCGTCCGGTGTGTCAGCACTCTCGTCTTGCCGGAACCCGCTCCCGCGAGAATCAGCACCGGTCCCTCGGTGGTCATAACGCCGAGCTTCTGCTGCTCGTTTAATGTATCATAAATACTCATGCCTGTTTTTCCTTTTCCGTTTATAGTGATATGAGAAAGTATAACACATCTCTCTCCATTTTTCGATACCATACAGAACATATTTTCTATTTTTCATGCTGGGACACTGTCATATACATTTCCCAACATTTGTCTCTTGTCATCTGGTTTTGAAAACTATATAATGTGATAAGAGGTGACACATATGGACAACGATACAAAAAAATTTCTAAGTGATCTGTTAGCAGAATTACAGAGAATTGATTATGTCAGACCGGAAGATATTCCGAACATTGATTTATATATGGATCAGATTACCACATTTATGGATTCCCAGTTGGAGGCATCCAAACGGCATGCGGATGACAAGATTCTGACCAAGACGATGATCAACAACTACGCCAAGAACAATCTTCTCCCTCCGCCGGAGAAGAAAAAGTACACCAAAGAGCACGTACTGACGCTGATTTTCATCTACTATTTTAAAAATATCCTAAGCATCAGCGACATCCAGAGCATCTTAAATCCGATCACGGACAAATATTTCGGAAAAGACGGCAGCTACAGCCTGGAAGACATCTACCGTGAAGTCTTCGGACTCGAGCATCAGGAGACACAGAATCTCATGAAAGATCTCGCCAGGAAGTTCAACACCTCCTGCCAGACATTCCCGGATGCTGCCCCTGAGGACGCCGAGCTTCTGCGGAACTTCAGTCTGATCTGTATGTTAAGCTACGATGTCTATGTCAAAAAGACCATCATCGAGCGCCTCATTGACACGACCACCTCGGACAAGTCCAAGGCAGAAAAAAATAAAAAGTAATCGAAAAAGCCACAGGCACGGGTAAAAGTTCCCGTTCTCCTGTGGCTCTTTTTATCTGTCTCTACTACTTGTCCGTATTCTGCATGCGGCTAAATACCATGTCATAACCGTCATTTCCATAATTCAGGGATCGGTTGACACGACTGATCGTAGCAGTCGATGCTCCAGTCTTCTCCGCAATATCCAGATAAGTCTTCTGGTCACGCAGCATCTTGGCAACCTCGAACCGCTGTGATAAAGAAAGCAACTCATTTACCGTACATACATCCTCAAAAAATGTGTAGCACTCTTCTCTATTCTGTAAGCTCAAGATGGCGTCAAAAAGATGATCCACTGCATCTGTCCTAAGTTTCTTACTCATGTTCTTCTCCTTCTTCCCAAAATGGATTCTTTTGTTATTTTAGCATATTAAAGTTTTAAAGTAAATACCCAAGTTTCTGTCCATGCACGCACTTTTTCCACTGCTTGCATTCATGAAATCCGATTGTTATAATAATAGAAGTATCTGGAAATTGCAAGAACTTTATTTCATACCAACGATAACTGGAGATTATAATAATGAAGAAATTAAAACAATTCCTGTTTATTTTTGTCCCGCTGCTTCTTGTGATTGCGATTCAGTTTCTCGCAACCTACTTTGCCATGGGACTTTCCCTGCTGATCGAGAACGGCTGGTACTCTGTCACCGGCAGCGCTGGGTTCCTCGATATTGTAGATGACGCCTTTTCCCTGTGGAGTTCCCAGCGCTTCAACACCGGCGTACTGTTAATCTACAATGCCATGTCGATCGCCGTGTTCGGTCTGTGGTACTACTGCAGGTATGGCGGCAATTACCGCCCCGTTCTGCGTCAGACGTTTCATCCTGCTGCAATCGCAGGCATCGTCATGCTGATGCCTGGCACACAGTATCTGACAACCTATATCATGAGCTTTGTCGCGTCGCTCTTTCCGCACTGGATGGATGCATACGAATCCCTGCTTGAGACGGCAGGTCTCGACGATCAGATCTCCATTCTGATGGTCATCTGCTCTGTCATCTTCGCCCCGTTCTGCGAGGAACTGGTCTTCCGCGGCGTCACCATGCATCAGGCAAAGAAATGTCTGCCTTTCTGGGCAGCCAATCTGCTGCAGGCGCTGCTTTTTGGCATCTTCCACATGAACATGATCCAGGGCATCTACGCATTCTGTCTGGGACTTGTTTTAGGCTATGTCTGCAACCGTGGTGGCAGCATCTATTACTCGCTCCTTTTGCACATGCTGTTTAACTTCTGGGGAACCGTGCTCTCCGGACTCATCCCGTTCGGCGACACGACGTTTTCTCTGATCTTCTGGTTCCTGTTCGGCATCGCCATGACAGTTGGCGGTCTGATCGTCTTTACCTCCGGCATCCGAAAGCTGCAGGCGGCCGGCCGCTCATCGGCTATGCCTCTTTCAGATATTCCTTCAGGAACCGAATAAACGTCTCCATCTCTTCTCTCGTTCCGATGCTGATGCGCAGGTAGTTGTTGATGCGTTCCTTGGTAAAATGACGCACATAGATATGCTCCCTGCGCAGCGCCTCGAACAGTTCTGTTGCCGGCACGCGCTCGTGCGAAGCAAAGATAAAATTGCTCATCGAATCCCCGAACGTAAAACCTAACGCCCGCAGCTCTTTTTTCGTCCACTCTCTCGTCTCGATGATCTTTTTTCTGGTCTCCTCAAAATAAGCACGGTCACGGATCGCCTCCACACCGAGTGCAAGCGCCGTCCGGTTCATCGTATAAGAATTAAACGAATACTTCACGTCATTGATATAGCGGATCAGCTTCGCATTTCCCATCGCATATCCGATGCGCATTCCCGCCATGGAACGCGACTTGGAAAATGTCTGCACGATCAGAAGATTGTCATATTTTTCAATCAGCGGCAGTGCCGACACCCCGCCGAAATCAATATACGCCTCATCCACCACAACGATCACGTCCCGGTTGTGCGCGATGATGTCCTCGATCTTTTCAAGCGGCATCAGAATGCCGGTCGGTGCATTCGGGTTCGGGAATATCACTCCGCCGTTTTCCCCGTAGTAATCCTCCACCCGGATCTCAAACGCGTCATCCAGCGCTTTCGTCTCGTACGGAATCCGCAGCATATCCGCCCACACATCATAGAAAGAGTAAGTGATGTCCGGGAAGAAAACCGGCTTTCCGGAATTAAAGAATGTCAGGAAAACCATTGCCAGCACATCATCCGAGCCGACTCCGACGAATACCTGATCGCTGCACAGTCCGTAATATGACGCAATCGCATCCACAAGCACCTTACAGGTCGGCTCTGGGTACAGGCGCAGCGTATCCGGGTTAAATCCGGCAAGCGCCCTCTGCACCCCCGGCGCGGGCGGATACGGATTCTCATTGGTGTTTAACTTGATCATCCGCTCCTCCTGCGGCTGCTCCCCCGGCACATAAGGCACCACTTTTCTCACATATGACTCCCAGTTCTCCATCCTTTTTCCTCCTACTTGTTCAATCCGTACACTGCCGCCAGCTTCGCAAATGCAGGCAGGGAATGTTCCACGGTCTCATGGGACACACAATATGCGAGACGCACAAACCCCGGACAGCCGAAAGCACTTCCCTTTACCATTAAAAGATTAAATTTCTTTCCCTCGTTTACAAATTCTTCTTCGTTTTCCACCGGCGACTTCACCCACAGATAAAATGCTCCCTCCGGCTTAATGCAGGTAAATCCGAGCTTTGTCAGTCCTTCGTAGAGTCTGCTTCGGTTCTCATCGTAAAATGCAACATCCGTCTTCTCCGCAAGGCAGCGCGCCACGGCTTTCTGAATCAGGGACGGTGCATTGACAAATCCGAGCGTCCGGTTTGAGATCTCAATGCCGCGGATCAGCTCTTCGGCGTCCGCCGCTTCATCCGGCACCACGACATAACCGATACGCTCTCCCGGAAGGGAAAGGGATTTGGAAAAAGAATATCCCACCAGGGTATTGCGGTAATATTTTGTCAGAAAATCCTCCTTATTCCCGTCATACACGAGTTCTCGGTACGGCTCGTCCGAGATCAGGTAAATATCGGTTCCAAATTCAGCCTGCTTTTTCTCTAAAATGGTCCCGATCTGCTCCATCGTCTGCGGCTTGTAGATCACGCCGGTCGGGTTGTTCGGCGTATTCACGATAAGCGCCTTCGTCCGCGCGGTAATCTTTGACTCCAGATCGGCAAGATCCGGCTGAAACGTCTCCAGATTCGGCTGTACAATCACAATCTTTGCATCAAAATTCGCCGCGTACTGGCGATACTCTCCGAAGAACGGTGCAAACACAATGACCTCATCATCCGGATCGAGAATCGTCTTAAAAATGATATTGAGCCCGCCTGCGGCGCCGACTGTCATCACCAGATTGTGCGCCGTAAACTTTGTTCCGAAACGTTCGTTCAAATTCTCTGCGATCGCCTGGCGCACTTCCTCATAGCCTGCATTCGCCATATATCCGTGAATGCCGAGGGAACCTGCCGCACCTTTTTCATCTGCCTCATCCAGAAGGTCGCGGATTGCATCGTTTAACGCCTTCGGCGCCTGGGTTGCCGGATTGCCGAGCGAGAAGTCAAACACATTCTCCTCCCCGTATTTTGCAGCCATCTCCCTGCCCTCATTGAACATGGCGCGGATTGCCGAATTGCCCTCCAGCGCTTTTTGTATCCTCTTTGATACCATAATACCTATCCTCTTTTCTGCGGTCTGCCCCCGCATCGTTTTCTCATTCCTATACTTTACCAAATTACCATGTGAAAGTAAACGGTTATTTTGCAAAAATTTGTTCCATGCACAAGTATAACACATTTATGGGAAATTGAAAAAAAGAACGGACAACTTCCGGGGAAAAAATCCCCGTCCCGTTATCCGTTCTTTTCCTCTCTCTATTCCTATGCGTTCACCGTATCCACAAAGCGCATGAAGGCTGCTCTTCCTTCTTCTGTACACTTGTAGACTCCTGCGTCGGTGAGAACCTCCTTAAATACCAGACCGATCTCTGTCTGAACGATCTCATGCAGCTTCTCCGGTGTGATCTCGCCCTCCAGACCGCTGCCGGCGGTAAAGCCGTACTTCGGAAGAAATTCCTCTACCCAGTCTGCATGCTTTGCCAGCTTCTCGTCTGCGCGGATGTCAGCGCCGTCTAAGATCGCCTGCTCCAGATCCGCCATCTCATCCTTCAAACGTGCCGGGAGCACTGCCAGACCCATAACCTCGATCAGGCCGATATTCTCCTTCTTGATATGATGAAGCTTTGCATGCGGATGATATACGCCGAGCGGATGCTCCTCTGTCGTAATGTTGTTGCGCAGCACAAGATCCAGCTCATACGCATCGCCGCGCCGTCTTGCGATCGGTGTGATTGTATTGTGCGGCTCGCCGTCTGTCTCGGCGTAAACGAATGCCGCCTCGTCCGTGTAGCCTCTCCATGCGAGGAGAATCTTGTCTGCCAGATCGATCAGACGGTCCTTGTCTGCGGCGCTGATACGGATAACGGACATCGGCCATTTTACAATGCCTGCCTTTACATCCTCATATCCTTTGAATGTGATCTCACGCTCTACCGGTGCCTTTGCCATGGCGAACTCATAATGACCGCCCTGGAAATGATCGTGGCTTAAGATGGATCCCCCGACGATCGGCAGATCGGCATTGGAGCCGACAAAATAGTGCGGGAACTGCTGCACGAAATCAAGCAGCTTTCCGAAGGTAGCGCGCTCGATCTTCATCGGTGTGTGGTTTGCGTTGAACACAATGCAGTGCTCGTTGTAGTAAACGTACGGAGAATACTGGAAGAACCATTCGCTCTGGTTGATGGTCACCGGAATGATGCGGTGGTTCTGTCTCGCCGGATGGTTGATGCGTCCTGCATATCCTTCGTTCTCCTTGCACAGGAGGCATTTCGGATAGCCGCTCTGCTTTGCCAGCTTCGCCGCCGCAATCGCCTTCGGGTCCTTCTCCGGCTTCGACAGGTTGATCGTGATATCCAGCGTTCCAAACTCTGTGTCCGCCGTCCATTTCAGATCCTTCTTCACGCGGTATCTGCGGATATAGTCCGTGTCTCTGGACAGCTTGTAAAAATAATCCGTCGCCGCCTGCGGAGACTCCTTCTCATAAAGATCATAGAAACGGCGTACCACCTCGCTCGGTCTTGGAACCAGCATGCTCATGATCTTTGTGTCAAACAGATCGCGGTATGTAATCGTATTGTCCGGAATCAGCATCTGCTCCGCCGCGTAATCGAGCATCTCTGCAAGGATCTGTGGCAATGCCTCCTCGGCGCTCTCCTGCGTCATCGGCGTGCGCTTCTCATAAGCCGCCGTGACTTCATCCTCCAGTTCATCAATGTGAAACAGCTCCAGCAGACGGTTGATCGTAAACCGCTTATCCTGCGGCTCTACGAGTCCCGTCACCAGCCCGTATTCTGTCAGTTCCAATATTCTTTCCTGTATCATGATCCAACCTCGTTTCTAAATATACTCTGCCACTACGCCAATTTTACCGGACCGTCGCCGATCTCTACCACATAGAAATCTGCGGCATAGCCGATCTTGTCCTTATAGGCGGTTCCGACCTTCTCGATAAACGCATCCACCGCGTCATCCTTCACGATGCTGACCGTACATCCGCCGAAGCCTGCGCCCGTCATACGGGAACCGATCACACCGTCGATCTTCCATGCTTCCTCAACCAGGGTATCCAGCTCGATTCCCGTCACCTCGTAATCATCGCGCAGAGATACGTGGGAGTCATTCATCAGCTTTCCGAACAGTGCGACATCGTTGTTCTGCAGTGCCTCCACCGCCTTGATCGTTCTCTGGTTCTCATATACGGCATGTTTTGCACGCTTTTGGCACACCGGACTTGTGATGGCATCCTGATACTGCTCAAACTGCGCTTCTGTCAGATCGCCGAGCGCGTTGATCTTTACCACTTTCTGCAGTTCAGCAAGCGCTGTCTCACACTCACTGCGTCTCTCGTTGTATTTGGAATCACCGAGTCCGCGCTTTTTGTTGCTGCAGGAGATCACAATCTTCGCATTCTCGAGCCTGATCGGCGCATACTCATACTTTAAGGTCGCCGTATCCAGGAAAATCGCATGTCCTGCCTTGCCCATCGCAATGGCGAACTGATCCATAATACCGCAGTTGACGCCGTTGAACTTGTTCTCGGAATACTGGCCGATCAATGCCAGATCCTGATTCGTCACATCAAAGCCGAACATATCACGCAGGATGAATCCGGTCAGCACTTCCACCGATGCGGAAGAAGACAATCCGGAACCGTTCGGAATATTGCCGAACAGCACGAGGTCCATACCGGACTCCACTTTCATGCCCTTCTCGCCGAACGCCCACATCACACCCTTCGGGTAGTTCGTCCAGTCTGCTTCCTTCTCCGGCTTTAAGCCCTCCACGGAAGACTCCAGCACACCGAGATTCTCAAAATTCATGGAATAAAAGCGAAGCTTCTTGTCGTCTCTTTTTCTCGCCACACCGTAGGTACCGATCGTGAGCGCACATGGAAATACATGTCCTCCGTTGTAATCGGTATGCTCACCGATCATATTCACACGTCCCGGTGCGAAATAAACTCCGATCTCTCCCTCATCCCCAAATAATTCTTTAAACTTTGCAAGTACTGGTTCCCAGATCATGCGTTACCTCCTTATACATCATTTTTTCTATGAATGGTTTCTGCTACCGTCCTGTTGTAATTCTATTATAACGTCTCTGTGTTCCTTTGCAATAGACCTTTTTCAAACTGCAACATAATCAAAAAAACATGCAACAAAGTTGCATGTTTTTCTGATCTGTCATTTATCATTTTTCACAATGCCATCAATCACAATCTCCGATCATGCGGCAGCCCCGTTTTTTATACTTCCGGTTTAAAATCACGGATCAGCGAAAGCGTCGGCAGTGCGTTGCCATCGTAGTCAAACAGCGCCTGATTTGCCCACTCGTTTCCACATGGTCCCGGATCGTTCATATATTTTAAGGAGGCCGGTGTTGCCCAGCCGGAGCCCGGTACTGGAATCCATGCCGGCTCCCAGTAGAAGAATCCCTTTCCTTTTCCGCCTTTGATGTGGCTGATGCGGTTCAAGAAATCCTCCATGAAATCGTACTGCCCATGCTTTGTCATCGGATATTCGATCTTCTCCACAAGCGCCGGTCTGGTCGCATATCCCTTGCGCTCTTCATCGGAAAGCTTCTCGTAATTCTTGTAGTCTTCCATCGTATAGCCCATGGAAACCTCGGCAATCACCAGATCCTTGCCGTAGCGCTCTGCAATGTCATTCATGTTGTCGTTTAACATCTGCAGTGATCCGTGCCAGAACGGATAATAGGAAAGTCCGATAATCTCGAAATCCTCCCCCCGCTTTGTAAAATTGTCGAACCACTCGCGGTACAGCGCATTGTTTCCGCCGTTATCCAGATGAATCATCACCGGAATCGCCGCATCCGCTTTCCGCACCGCACGAATTCCCGCATTGACGAACGTCGCAATATTGTCATAGTTCGGGACTTTTCCCTCCGGCCAGAGCAGACCGTTGGAAAGTTCATTTCCCACCTGCACCATGGTAATATTGACGCCGGCATCCAGGAATGTCTGCATGGATTCCAGGGTGTAATCATAGACCGCCTGCTCCAGCTCCTTCACACCGTAATCTGCCCATGCCTTCGGCTTGATCTGTTTGCCCGGGTCTGCCCAGAAATCGCTATAGTGAAAATTGAGAAGCACGCCGAACCCTGCCGCCGTCACACGCTTTGCAATCTCAAGAGAAGTTTTCAAATCATTCTCCCCTGCGCCGTAAGATTCGCCGGTCTCCGACCACGGATCATTCCACAGACGGATACGGATGGTATCAACGTCATAGCTCTTCATGATCGCAAGGAGATCCCGCTCCTCCCCGTTATCGTAATACTTTGCACCACACCGCTCCAGTTCGAGCAGTGTGGACAGATCCATTCCTTTTACAAACTTCATATGCCTCTTCACGAGCACAGATCTCATTCCATGCCCGCTCTCTCCTTTCTGTTTTTTTATATTCCACGGAAACCGAACCGCAGTGTTAACGGCTTTGTCACATCAATGTGATATTCCGGATGAACCGGCGCTCCCCAGCTGTCGTCTCCGCCGACTCCCATCTGTGCCAGCGCTACACGCACAACCGTATAATGGACTTCCGGCAGTTCATATGCATGCATTGCATTTTCCAGTTCATGCGGTGTGTAAGGCAGTGCGGAAAACGACAGTTCATCCCCGGTAAAGAGCATGCCTCTTCCCCTCGCATCCGTCACCTTCGCGTAACGCACGCCTACTTTGTTGCCGCACTCCTGCGGTACCAGATACTGCGCCATATTATCCGCCACGCGGTTCTTATATACACCGAGCTTCGCGCCGCATCTACGGTCCGCATACGTCTCCTGCGGTCCAAGTCCGTACCACTCCAGTCTGTCGTAATCCGCATTCAGCTTAAAGAGCATTCCAAACTCCGGCATATCGCCCAGCTCCTCCACCGGGTCATAGGTCAGCTCGGTCTGCACATACGCATCCGGCGTCACGGTGTAGGTCACGCGGCATTTTGCCTGCGGCGTGGTCGGAAGCAGGTAGGTATATGTGATGGAGACACTGTCTTTCTCCTCTCTCACAACCGGTTCCTCATAATCGAACATGCCCTTGCTGCTCATGCCGGCATACATACTCGCGATCTTCCACTGCGCCATCCGCCCCTGCATGCGGCTTCCGCAGTCATTGTCAATCGGCGCACGCCAGAAATTCGGCATCGGTATCTTCTCAATCAGCTCTTTTCCCATGTAGCGGTAGGACACCAGTCCGCAGCTGTTGTAGGAAAACAGTACGTCAAAATTCTCTCCCTTCACCCCCAGATTCCACTTTCCGCGGATGATCTGAAGTCCCGCCTTACGGTTCGTCACGCACTTTCCTTCATATTCTGCCGCGGCATCGCCGATTGTCCCACCGTTTGCAGGTGATTTTGCCGCAAAAATCTTCTGTCCGAATGCGATCTCATGCCCCGGCTTTGCCCAGAGCAGTTCTTCGCGCAGTACAAACGATACGGTCAGTGCGTATTCCGCCCCGGCTTCCTTTCCCGCATGTTCCAGTTCATCGGCAAAAGCCATGCAGCCCTCCAGTTCCGCCAGAACAAACGTCTTTTCCGAGAGCGGTGCCACAGACAGCGCTATTTTTCTGCGGCCTACCACCACGCCGTTCTTCTCCAGCAGAAGGATGCAGTCATACTCTGCCGTATCGGTAAACAGGTTTTTATTTTTTACCGTAAAACCATCTTCGGTAAAGGATACGCTGATGTTCTGGTAATTGAATTTTACTTCCTGCATCTTCGGTGACTCGGCGCGCCCCTTTGCATAGCAGATGCCGTTGCCGCTGAAATTATAGTCCGTCGGCCGCTCTAAGAAGTCACCGCCGTACGCCTGGAATTCCTTCCCGTAGCGGTCCTTTTTCGTGATGGACTGATCGATGTAATCCCAGATAAATCCGCCCTGATAGCGCGGCTCTGTGTCGGTCAGATCGGTATACTTGTGCATCGCGCCGCAGGAATTGCCCATCGCGTGCGTGTACTCACAGCAGATAAACGGCTTCTCTTTCTGCTCTGCCAGATTTTTCACAATCCGCTCTACCGGCGGGTACATCTGGCTTTCCATATCGCTGCTTCCGTTGTAGCGTCTGTCGTTATAGACTCCCTCGTAGTGAACCAGGCGGCCGGGATCCAGTTCTCTGAACTTCTCGGACATCTGATAAATCACGCTTCCGCCGTAGGACTCATTGCCGCAGGACCAGATTAAGACCGCCGGATGGTTCTTATCCCGCTGGTAGCAGGAATTCACGCGGTCGAGCATTCTTGCCTCCCACTTCGGATTATCCCCCGGCACAATCGTCTGCGGATCGGCAATCTTACGCATCGCCGCCGCATCCCAGCTTCCGTGCGACTCCATATTATTCTCTGCAATCATGTAGAGTCCGTAGATGTCGCAGAGCTCATACAGTCCGACATTGTCCGGATAATGGCACGTACGGATGGAATTGATATTGTTCTGCTTCATGGTCACGACATCGGTGAGCGTCTCCTCCATGCTCACCACACGTCCGGTCAGGGAACTGAATTCGTGGCGGTTCACGCCCTTAAACACAATCCGCTTTCCGTTTAAAAGCATCAGTCCGTCCTTCATCTCGAACCGGCGGAAGCCGATCTTCGACGCGACGACTTCCTGCATCTTCCCTGCCGCATCATACACTTCCATCCGAAGTTCATACAGATACGGTTCCTCTGCACTCCACAGCTTCACATCCGCCACTTCCCGCGAGACATGCAGGACTCCGTCAATCTTCTCCTCCAGAGCAAACACCTCCGTGCCCTCCGGTGTCTCATAGCGGCTCTCCGCCAGATCAAGCCTTCCGCGCTCCACAAGCCGCATGCGCACACTTCCGCTGCCGCAGGAGCAAAGATCCAGTTCCAGCGTACCGCAGGACAGATTCTCCGCCACCTGTGGACGGATCTTAATGTCGCAGAGATGCGTCTTCGGAATCATGTAGAGATAAACGCTGCGGAAAATACCGGAAAACCGGAAGAAATCCTGATCTTCGCACCAGCTTCCGATCGTCCACTTGAAGACCTGCACCGCCAGCTTATTCTCCCCTTCCTTAAGGTAAGGCGTCAGTTCAAATTCGGACGGTGTAAAAGAGTCCTCACTGTATCCGACATATGCTCCGTTCAACCAGAGTGCCATGCCGCTCTCCGCTCCCTGGAACGAGATAAACACACGCTCTCCCAAAAAGGACTCCGGCAATGTGAAATATTTCACATAACTTGCGACCGGATTGAACTTCGTCGGCATCTCGTCCGTCCAGACGTCTTCCCTTCCATCCCACGGATACTGCGTGTTCGCATATTGCGGACTGTCATAGCCTTCCATCTGGATATGTGCCGGCACGCGGATGTCATCCCATCCCCTGCAGTCGTATTCCGGCTTTTCAAATCCATGGATCGTCTGCTCATAGTTTCTCGCATAATGGAACTTCCATGATCCGTCTAAAAACAGGCGGAAACTGCTCTTTCTTCCGAGCGGATCCAGCCACACGTCCGCCTCATCCCAGTTCCGGTACGCCACATGGTCGGAGTGCGCCGCCACGCGGTTCTCCTCGTAATATTCCGGATCACTTAATCTCTCAAACAAAAATTCTCCCATACTGTTCATCCCCCAATTTATGATTGCTGTTATTGCGTTTGTTAAGTTCATTATAGCGAAAAAATGCGCATTTTGTACTTATTTTTCGGCACAAAACGCGCATTTTCCACCATTATTTATTACCATCCTTTTCGCGCGGAAATATTGTAATTTAAAAGCTTTGTCTCGTAATTTTCCGGATTGATTTTCCACTGATAGGGGGATGTGTTTAAAAACTTTTTAAAATTCCGGTTAAATGTGGATGTTGTCGTAAAGCCTACCTTCTGTGCCACAATGTCCATCGAATCCGTCGTCTTTTTCAACAGATCGCATGCCTTCTGAATCCGGACAAGATTGATGTAATCCACCGGAGACATGTTCATACAGGACTCAAACAGCCTTCTGAAATGCGTCTCACTCATATGACATTCCTGCGCCAGCTCCTCCACCCGGATCATGTGCATATATTCCATGCGCACATAGTCGAGTGCCGCCGCAATCTGCGTCACTCCCGAATGTTTCTGCATTTCCACACCCTGCACTTCCTGCTTTGCCTCCTGCTCCTCATTCAGCCGGATAATCTCTATCACAAGAGAATACAACAGACCTCTCACGCTGTCCGTATAATGGCTGCGCCGTTCCCGCATCTCCTCCATGATCTGCCGGACAAGAAACGCGAGATTGTGATTCTCCCATTCATGGAGAAACAGCGCTCTCCGGTTGACTTTCCGGATCAGTTCCCGGCAGAACAGCTCGTTCTTCGGATACATTTCCGCAATAATCTGCGCCGGATCAAAAAACAGATATTCCCAGTAGCTTGGTCCTTCTTTTGTATTGCTGATCGTCACATGAGGATAATTGTTCGGTATAATACTTACCATAGCAGGCTGATAGGGGCGCTGTTCTTCGTCCAGAATCAGTTTCCCCGTACCGTTTCTGCACACTCCGATCTCCATCAGATTGTGAAAATGAAGATGTACCTCATCATGACCATAATCCCGGATCCAGTTTTCTCCAAGAAGTGCCAGAACATATTCATTTTGCGGTATCTCATAGAACCGAAGCTCGATGGTATCTTTCTTCTTTTTCCCCATAATTACTCCATTTTCTCCCCGCTGTGGCAGCGTAAAGCCACTCGCCGTGACAGCTCGATTCCGCTTCGCTCCTTCTCGCTGTGGGCTGTCGCCCTATAGACAAAACCGGCTGCGTCTGAAAGAAAATAAATTTTCTTCTGCCGCAGCCGGCTTTCTCTACACTGCTCGTAGCTTAATCAAAGTCGAACTTGTCGAACCGCTGGTGCATTGCCTTATAGCGGAAGCGGATCATTTCATTTTTCTCCAGGACATCTTCTTCTGTTCCTCTGTACTGGCAGCGGATACAGCTGTAAATACCTGTTTCCTTATTGTAAAACATATCAATGTCCAGATCTCTTAAAAAGCAGGACGGGCATCTATAATTTAATTTGCCTTTGCCAAGTTGAGCCATGTTGCAAATACCTCCTTATCTGAGATTGTTTTTCTGTATCCCAGGGTAAACATCGGTGAGAATGCATATCCCTCTTTTACATATCCTTCCGCGTCTGCGTTGGATGCAGTCATGGATACGCGTGTCTCGATCTCCGGAATCACGGCGCTTACTTCTGTCGCACCCTTGACACCCTCCTCGCGGCACTTATACTCATAATGGATCGTCTTCTCTTCCGGTCCGTCGATCTTTAAGGTGATATGGGACATATCCTCGGAATACTCGGTTGTGCCGTAGCATGCAACCATATACTCGTTTAAGGTAACCTCTGCACTCGGGTCACTCATCTCAAGGATGGTACGCTCGATCTTGATGTTGGAGGAGCCTTCCTCAAAGTACTCTTTTGTCTGAAGCTTTACAGTCAGATCTCTGAACTCGATCGTTACCGGATCCAGTGTCAGGATTCTTGTCTTTCCCTCCTGTGAAAAATGTGCGTGTGTCGGGCAGAGACAGAGATCCACTTCCTCACCCTTGTAGGAAAGCTTTGCACTTCTTACAGTTCCCTCTCCTGCGTAATGTGTGAAGTAACCTGCACGGTACTTCTCCTGAATCAGGAACGGATAAGAGGCATCCTGCACGTGCTTTGTGCCGATACCAACCGGCCACTCCAGCTTCGCTGCATACGGACGAAGGTCAACGATTGCGCCGCCCTGATCCATATTGACGCAGGCTCTCATGTACGGGTCGCAGTACCAGAACAGCTGCTTATCTGATCCGTAGAGGATATCTCTCCAGAGTGCGCACTCCGGCTCATTGTAGTTGCCGGCATCCACGCCCTTCTTCTCGCGGTAGTAATCTGCGAACTCGGACATTGTCATATCGACTAACTTGCCCTCTTTTTTCAGCTTGCCGTAATATGCACAGCCGTCGCTGTAAGACTTGTAGAGAAGCTCATACGGCTGCTCCCAGCGTCCCATCTTGTTCATCCAGCCCGGTCCTACAAACATCATGTTGTATGCATAGCCGTTGTTGTATTTTCCTAACGAACGATACTGATCGATCAGGTTGTACAGATACGGGTACTCCCAGGTCTTTGTATCATAGATCATTCCACGAAGTACATTCTGTGGATGCGTTCCGAAGTTGGAACCGTTACCGTCATAGCATGCGATCAGGTCGCGGGACAGATGCGGGATTGCAACGATACCGCTGTCCTCAGCCGCATTGGCTGCCGGCGCATGTGTATTCTGCTTGGACGGAATCCACGGTGCCCATGGGCCGCCGTCGAATAAGGTGTACCAAGAGTTGTTGCAGGTATGGTAAGCTTTTGGGCCTTCCTCCCAGCAGGTGGCAACCGCACACTTTACGGTCGGATAAGTTGCCTTGATATAGTTGGTCAGATCGGCATCCATGTAGTAGGAACCGGTTGACTCCGGATAGAATCCGAATCTGTCATGGAACTTCTCAAACACATCGTTGACGATGGCTTTCTTGTCCTCCATGGAGAACATCCAGATACAGAAATCCTTGGTCTTGTATTTCTCACGGAACTCCTCACACGGAAGTCCGAGCAAGGATAATGCGATCTCGTCTCCGTATACGTCGTGGTCATGCTTCGCAATCTCCACTGCCTCGTCATTGAAAAGAGATGCGTATGTCATCTGAATGGTTACTTTTAATCCATTCTCATGTGCGAGTCTCTGCTGTGTCTTGAAAATATCCAGAGATTCTGTCAAAAGAGCCTTATCTCCGATGTCCTCTTCCTTTCCCTGTCCTGTGACAGTTGCGGAATACTCCGGAACCATCTCTGGTCTGTGAATCAGATTTAAAATAAATTGATCCATTTTCTTCCTCCTCAATTTCTATATTTCTTTCATTTTTATGGAAAAGATGCCTGGTGCATCCTCACCCGCCTAACTTATGCTGTTTTTGCATTTTTCTGATGCGAAGCTGGAAATACTCAGGCATTGCAGCCAATGCTGCAATGTCTGCAATAGTATTTCCCTTCGCTATTTATCCCTTCACCGAACCACCGGTAATTCCTTCCACATAGAACTTCTGCATGATAACGAACAGGATACCGATCGGGATACCGACCATAACGCCGCCCGCGCAGAATCTTGAGAAGTATGTCGGGATCAGAGTACGATTCAGCATGTTGTAAAGTCCGATCGCAACGGTCCAGTCTGTCGAGATACCGGAGTTTAAGATGATCTTCGCAAAAACGAAATCTGTCCACGGTACCAGGAAAGAACTGATAACAGTATACACAATGATCGGTCTGGAAAGCGGAAGCACGATCGTGAAGAATGTTCTTGCCTCGGAAGCACCCTCCAGATACGCAGCCTCACGCAGGGATGTCGGAATCGTATCAAAGAATCCCTTCGCCACAAGGTAACCCAGTCCGGATGCACCGGAGTACACCAGAATCATACCGATATGGCTGTTGGTTAAGTTGACGGACTTCAAAATAAAGTAAATAGCGATCATGGACAAAAAGCCCGGGAACAGCTGCAGCATAACTGCGATATTCATGAGAGCTTTTCTTCCTTTGAAACGCATGCAGCTCATTGCATAGCTGACCATCAATACAAAAGAAGTTGAAATCAGACATACAAAAATGGCAATAACCAACGTATTCTTAAACCAGATCGGGAACTGTGATACCGTGTCCGGTTCAAAGAGCATACGGGTATAATTGCGGATCGACCATGTCTCCGGGAAGAAGCGGCTCGTGTTCATGCCATCATATCCACTGAACGAGGTTACAATCAGCCACACGATCGGCGTGATCCAGATCACTGCAAGCACAGCAAGCACTACGTGAAGCAAAACGGAATTAACAATTTTTCTCTTTCCCATCATCTGAATGTATCCTCCTTATCTCCTTTAATCAGGAAGTTAAAGGCAAATAATGTAATGACTGCACATACGACAAAGACGCAGATACCGATGACGGATGCCATCTTATAGTTGTACTGCTCACTGGTCAGACGATACAGCCAGGTAACCAGAAGATCAATCTCCTTACCCCAGGAAGCCGCCAGTTTCTGATTGGTCGTTGTGTAAATATCCTGTGTCAGCAGGTAAATTACATTAAAGTTATTGATGTTTGCCGTAAACTGTGTTACGAGGTAAGGTCCTGTGATAAACAGCATATACGGCATTGTGATCTTTCGGAAAATCTGGAACGAGTTTGCTCCGTCAATCTTCGCACTCTCTTTTAACTCTTCCGGAATGTTCATAAGTACACCGGTTGCAATCAGCATCAAATAAGGAACACCTACCCAGATATTGATGACAACGATCGTGATTTTCGCCCAGACCGGGTCGGTCAGAAACGGAATATAATTTGCTTTGATCCAGCCAAGATTCTGTAGCAGATCAACCAGACCGATGTTCTTACAGAATGAGTTGACAATTCCTGTGTTTGCGAAAAAGTTACGCAGCAACAGCAATGTTACAAACTGTGGAACGGAAATAGCTGCAACAAAAAGCGTTCTCCACATCTTTTTTAATTTTGTGTTCTTGTTGTTGATCAGAAGGGCGAGAATAATTCCCCCAAAATAGGTCGTAAATGTGGCAAGCACTGCCCAGAGCAGCGTCCATCCCAGAATTCTCCAGAATGTATATCCGAATGTGGAGGTAATGCTCGTGGTAAACAGGGACTTAAAGTTTGCCAGTCCCACCCAGGTAAACAATGCATTTGGCGGCATATGACTCTTATCATAGTTCGTAAATGCAATGCAGATCATAACGACCAACGGCATGATATTAAAGATAATCACACCCAGAACCGGAAGCGCCAGCAACGTAAAATGGAACTTATCATTCAGCATCTCATTGCAGTCTTCCTTAAATGTATTGATATGCTTTCCCGCTTCAGCGCGAAGCTGTAAGCGGTATGTATTTCTCACGTTTGCCATCCAAAGCAGGATTCCCACAATGAGGAAACTCAGACTGATGACACCGAAGAGCAGAATCAGAAGGGAGTTATCATAATCATTGACCTCATTCTTCATCGTTTCCGGGTTGTACACCATCGCACGCTCTACCGTACCTAAAGTATTCAGCTGGCTGATATATGGCACCCCGATCAATACCGTATATAGAATTAACCCGATTTCCAGTAATGTTACCAGAAATCCCTTGATGATTTGTTTTCTTTTCCAATAACCGGCACCCGCTACGAGTAGCGATGCCTTCACTGCACCGTCCCCTTTGGCGGCAGCCTCACCAAATTCCTTAAAGAATTTTCCGATTGCTCCGAAGAATGCAGCCACCGGATTCTTTTTACTTTCCTTACTATTCATGCAAGCACCCATGCCTTTCCATAACCGCCATTTTCTGTAAAACGGCGTTCTCCTTGTATCTTTGCTGCACGCAGTGCATACCTGTTCTGCGTGTTCTTTGGGTTCTGTTGATATTCAGATGAAGAAAAAGACCCACTCACGATTCCCATCTTCGTATGCGGGCCTTTTTTCTTCATACACTCTTATAAAATCGTGCTACTGATTATTCTGTCGGCTGTGATACAGACTCTACCAGATTATCCAGCAATGTCTGTACATCTGTTCCGTCCGGGTTACCCTGAGCAATGATCTCACCAAATGCTTTGGTCGGATCCCAGTAACCACTGCCTACTGTCTGAACAACACCGTTAGCACCGTTCTGTGCAGTAACTGCTGCGATTGCTACATTTGCTGTAATTTCATCAGACTCACCTGCTGCAATGTTGGACGGTCCAATCTGTCTCTCAGCAAAACGTGTCTCCTGGCTCTGCTCGTTGGTTAAGAACTTTGCTAATTCCATAGCCCAGCCAACCTGTGCGGAGTTTGCGTTAACACCGATCATCTTGTAACCAGCTGCGGAACCCATCGGAACCTGCTCGCCAGCGCATGTGTAAGTCGGAAGTGCGCATGCTGCATATCCGTCGCCGAATGCTTCCTGTACTGCTGCTGCATCCCATGTACCGGAAACGATAGCACCAAGCTCACCAGTTGCGATCTGGTTTGCTGTATCACCGTCTGTGATTGGTAAGAATGCGGAGTTTGTTGCGATTGCAAGCATACCATCTACAACATCGGTACCCTTGATACCGTCAGCAGATGTTCCGTTCCAGTCCATTGCTGTGCTTCCGTCATCGTTTAATGCTGTTGTAAATCCTGCTCCGTAGAAGAAACCTGCATTGTACCAGCCGCTTGCAAGTACCATTCCGGCTTTCTTGCCTGCTGCTGCACAATCGGTAAGGATTGCATCCCAGTTGGTCGGATCTGTTACAACATTGCTGTCATAGTATAAGAAGTATCCGTTATCAGCAGACATCGGGTAAGCATATAATGTACCGTCTACGGTAGCTGCCTCAACCGCACCTGCTACGTTCTCACTGGAGACGGTATCAACATCCTGTACTGCCTGTAATACACCTGCATCTACAAGATCAAACAGCTGATCACTTGCGAATGCGAATACATCTGCTGCTGCTGTCGGATCAACTAAGATATCATCCTTTGCATTTGCCTCAGACTCTACACCAACTGTAATGTCAAATGTCTGATCCGGATTTGCTTCCTTAAACTGCTCAATAAGCTCGTTGGTTAATGTCTGGTCTTCCTCAGCGGCCCATACTCTTAAAGCAATGGTGTCTCCGCTTGCTGCAGGAGCTGCTGCTTCCTCAGTACCTGCTGCTGCGCTGTTGTCTGCTGCTGCATTGCTGTCTGTTGTCTCGCTGCTGCTTCCGCCGCATCCAGCTACCATGGTTGCTACCATGCTCGCACATAATAATGCGCTCAAAACTTTTTTCTTCATTTTGAAAATCCTCCCTTTTCTTTTTCAAAACTTTTTCAGAACGCCGCATGCCCAATTCCGTATCGTACCTGCAGTACTGCGCATCCATTGCGCAATCGGTTGTTCTATGATTAAAGTATATTACGTGCCTGTTTTGATGTCAATGTTTATATTTTATAATAAATTTGCTTTTTTTTTGGCACAAATGCACAAGTTATAAAATGGAATCAACTTTTTGCGGAATCATTTATCATTTTTGTGCAACCGATAAACCCGAATATTCCAAGCATATTCCACTGTTTTCTTTATATTTTCCAACATTTCAGGCGTATATTGAGCGATTTTGCTGATTTTCCCATTCCCTGCACCATTTCCGGCGTGTCAGGCACCGTATTCCGACGCAATCCGCACTGCCCGGTGCGCACTATTTCGTGGATTCCTTGAGTACGACCTCATATGGAAGTAATGTCTTCTGCTTTACCTCCAGTCCCTCCACAAGATCTAAGAGCGTCCGGCACGCCACTTTTCCAAGTTCCTTGGCATCGAAAGCAAGCGAAGTGATTGACGGCACATGGTTCTCGAGAATCGTGCTGTCATAAAAGGATGCCACCCGCACATCCTGCGGCACCCTGACGTGCTGTTCCCGCAGTACCTTTAAAACCCTGCTGGTCACCGCATCGTCCATGCACAGAATGCAGTCCACATTCTGTTCCAGGATCTCCTTTACCGTCCGATCGACGCGCACCCGGTTTTCCGGGCTTAAATACAGCAGATTCTCATCGAGCGTCTCCCCCTGCTGTTCATAGGCGTCCCGGAATCCGAGCAGACGGCTGTGCGTTACCATGTATCCCTCGTCCTCGCCGATCAGTGCAATCCGCTTTAAATTCTTCATTAAAATAATGGATGTCAATTCCCGGCAGGCACTTCTGTGGTTGTGGTCGATCTGGATTACACCCTCATAATTCGTACTTCCTGTCGTCACAAACGGAATATTTTTCTGCTGTAGGAATTCAATCTGTGCATCCTCCAGAAAGGTACGCATCAGAATCACACCATCCACCTTATGATTTGCAACAATCCGCTCCAGCGAAGAAATATCATTCATCTGACACATCGTAAGCAGAATGTCATATCCGACCGTCTCCGCCATCTCCTGAATACCGAATAGGCAGCGCTGGAAGAAATTCCAGTCCACCACTTCATAATCGCGCGGCATCACCACACAGATATTGTACGTTTTCGATTGTGCCAGTCCCTTGGCGATGGCGTTCGGCTTATAATCGTGCTCCTCTATGTATTCCAGAACCCTTTTGCGGGTCTCTTTCCCGATTCTTCCCTTTCCGGATATGGCGCGGGAAACCGTTGTCTTTGAAACCCCTAACGCCTCCGCTACATCCGCAATGGTAATATCTTTTTTCTCTTCCTTCTCCATAGTAACCTCCAACCCCGTACTACCGTCCGGAGTTTCCCTTAATTTTGCGCTTGTTGCGCAATCTTTTTTTATTATCAAACACAATTCCGGAAAAATCAATCCCCTTTTTTACCAAAAATGTGCTCTCATTTTTTGCAGTATTTACGGTGCTTTCTGCTGTTTACAGTCCATTTTTGTGATGGTATAATGAAAAAGCGCAAACGGTTGCACGTTTTTATGTGCCAGCATGCGCAAAACAGCTACTTCTTATAGAAAATTTTAGAAAAGATTGGAGATCACCCGAAATGAGAACAGATCACCTGCTCTTTGGAGCAGCCTACTATCTGGAATATTTGCCGTATGACCGTCTGGAGACAGATATGGAAATGCTGGAGCGTGCCGGCATGAATACCATCCGCATCGCCGAGTCCACCTGGAGCACCTTAGAGCCGTCCGACGGCGTCTTTGACTTTACCTGCATCGACCGCATGGTACAGGCTGCCGCAAAGCATCACCTTTCCGTCATCATCGGAACCCCGACTTACGCGATTCCGACCTGGCTGGCGCGCAAATACCCGGATATTCTCGCCGTCACCGCGAACGGACAGGAGCTCTACGGCCACCGTCAGAACATGGACATTACGCACCCCGGCTACCGTTATCACGCCGAGCGCGTCATCCGCGCCATGATGGAGCACTTAAAGGACGTTCCGAACATCATCGGCTTCCAGCTGGACAACGAGACCAAGAGCTACGGAACGGCCGGTCCGCGGGTTCAGCAGATGTTCGTCGCTTCCCTGAAGAAAAAATACCCGGATATTTTGGATTTCAACCGTGAATTCGGTCTGGATTACTGGAGCAACCGCGTGAACGACTGGGCGGATTTTCCGGATGCGCGCGGTACGATCAACCAGAGTCTTGCCGCAGAATTTCAGCGTTTTCAGCGCTCCCTCGTCACAGAGTTTCTCTTCTGGCAGTCGGACATTATCCGCGAGTACAAACGCGACGACCAGTTCATCACGCAGAATTTTGATTTTGACTGGACCGACCACTCTTACGGCTATCAGCCGGAGGTCGACCAGTATGACGCCGCCCGCTGCATGACCGTGGCAGGCGCCGATATTTACCATCCTTCGCAGGACGACCTGACCGGTACAGAGATCACTGTGTGCGGAAATATTGCGCGCAGCTTAAAGAAGGACAATTATCTGATCTTAGAGACCGAGGCGCAGGGTCTGACCCCGTGGCTCCCCTATCCGGGACAGCTGCGCCTGCAGGCGTACAGCCACCTTGCCAATGGCTCCAACAGCGTGATGTACTGGCACTGGCACTCGATCCACAATGCGATCGAAAGCTACTGGAAAGGCGTGCTCTCCCACGATTTTTCCGAAAATGCCACCTACCGGGAAGCCAGCGAAATCGGCGCGGAGTGGAAGCGCATCGGCACACACCTCATGAATCTGAAAAAGGAAAACCGCGTCGCCATCCTGTTGGACAATCTCTCCCTGGCGGGGCTGCGCCAGTTTCCGCTTGAGACCACCGGTGACCACAGCTACAATGCCGTGATGCGCTGGCTTGCGGACGCCCTGTACCGCAGAAACATCGAGTTTGACATGGTCTCTTCCGGCGAGCGCGATTTTTCCGCGTATGATTTTCTCGTTGTCCCGGCGCTCTATGCCGCATCCGACGATCTCCTCGGCGCGCTCGACCGCTACGTGGCAGAAGGCGGACACCTGATCGCCACTTTCCGCACCGGCTTCGCCGACGAACAGTTGAAAATCCACCACGACGTACAGCCACATCTTCTTGGCAGGTGCCTTGGCATTCACTACGACCAGTTCACCTACCCGAAGAATGTCCGCATCGCCACCACAGACGGCAGGAGCGCCCTCACACACGACTGGATGGAGCTTGTCACCTGCGACACCGCGACGCCGCTCGCGCATTATGACCATCCGTTCTGGGGCAGTTATGCCGCCGTGACCGAGAACGCCTATCAGAAGGGCTCCGCCCTCTACCTCGGCGCTTTCTTCGATGATGAACTGTTGGAGCCGCTGCTCGTATCCTACCTCTCCAGACACGGGTATGAAGGTCTTTCCGAAGACACACCGCAGTTTCCGCTGATCGTAAAGCGCGGCACAAACGATTTTGGCAAAAATCTGTGCTACTACTTCAACTATTCGGACGAACCGCGGACAGTGACCCACACCGGAAATGCGGGCACCGATCTTTTAACCGACACCCCGGTTGCCGCCGGTGCCGTCCTGACACTGGCTCCCTGGGGGCTGGCGGTCGTCGAATCATAGATGCCTAAAAACCCGGTGTATCCCGGGGACACGGCGGAGAAAAGCAGGGACAGGTAAAAACAGAATGGTAAAATGTTCCGGGTGGAACTTGCCGGCGGCGGTTCTGATCGCAAAATCCGGCATTTCTAATCCGCACCGCGCCCGGCATCCCCGATGATCCATGTCTTTCCAAGCTTGGAGCACTCCACGGA
>OHAF01001029.1_pt1 | contig 27433 bp, 25 predicted proteins | sample 1577041 | NCBI WGS metagenome assembly OHAF01 (sample SAMEA3541495, study PRJEB24748) | human gut metagenome | biome: human gut; feature: human-associated habitat; material: faeces | place: China | collected 2012
AGAAGGAATTGCCGTGCAGTAAATATATAAATATTTGCATGGTAATTCCTTTTTGTCTGAAAATATTTCTTAGGGGTGGAAAATTTTTTCATTATTGCAGGAGCAAATGTGAAAAAGTATAATAAATTTAGGTAGAAAAAGAACTTATGATGTAACAGAAAGGGGCGCAAATATGAAAACAGATGTGTTGATTATTGGCGGCGGAGTAATAGGATGTGGAATTGCCCACCAGTTATGTAAGTATAATTTTGATGTTACGTTGGTGGAAAAAGAAGCAGATGTATGCATGGGAACAAGTAAGGCAAACTCTTCTATGCTGCACGATGGTTACAATGTCGACAGAACGAAACTAAAAGGACAGCTGGTTTTAAAAGCTACAAAGGAAATTTATCAGGATCTGGCGAAAGATCTTCACTTTGATTTAAATATCTGTGGATCTCTTTTACCTGGATTTGAAGAAAGCGATTGGGCTGCGATTCATCACCAGTTTGAGATGAGTGCAGATAATGGAATCAGAGGTGTTAGAATTGTAGGTCAGGAGGAACTGCATGAATTAGAACCTCATATGAATCCAGATGCGAAATTTGCTTTATTTAATCCAAATACAGGAGTATTGAATCCTTTTGAATTAACCATAGCACTTGGCGAACATGCGGTACTGAATGGAGCAAAGGTATTATTAAATACAGAAGTAACAGGAATTAACACAGAAGATGGCAAAGTTGTCTCTGTAGAAACGACACAGGGAACAATCGAAACTAAGATTGTAATCAATGCAGCAGGACTTTTCTCTGATAAGGTTGCAGGTATGGTGGAACATGTAGATTATACAGTGAAACCAAGAAAAGGTGTGTATTTCCTGTACGATAAACAGTACGGTGATTTTATTAAACGACCAATTTACAGTGCACCTACAGCAGTTTCAAAAGGTCTGATCATGCTTCCTACGACAGAGGGAAATATTCTTTGCGGTTCTAATGCAATTTTACATGATGACAAAGAAGACCTTTCAACGGATTTGGAATCTCTGAATCACATTTATTCAGAAGCAATTCACAAATATTATCCAGAACTTCCGCGTATGGGAGATGTTACAACAATTTTTGCAGGAAACAGAGCTGTATCGAATACAGAAGATTTTATTATCGGACATTCAAAAACTGTTCGGGGAATGATTAATCTTATTGGTATTCAGTCTCCAGGATTATCTTCTGTTCCGGCAATTGCAGATATGGTGGAAGATCTTGTGAGAGAAGTAGGAGACGATCTTAACTTCAATATTAAGGATGATTATAATCCAAAGAGACCAAAACCGGTTATCTTAAGAGAACTTCCATACGAAGAAAGAGCAAAATTTATTGCAGAAAATCCAGATTACGGAACCATTATTTGTCGATGTGAAACAGTAAGCAAGGGAGAAATCCTTGATGCAATACGAAGACCGATTCCAGCTACCAACCTTGATGCAATCAAACGAAGAGTTCGTGCAGGAATGGGACGATGCCAGGGTGGCTTCTGTGGTCCAAGAGTTGTAGGTATTCTTGAAAAGGAATTAGGAATCTCACCATTAGAAGTTACAAAGAGAGGCAAATCATCTTACATACTTTCTATGAGAGCGAAAGAACTTGCTTTACAGGAAGGAGGAAGCAGCGATGAAAAAGTTATCTTATGATCTGGTAATCATAGGTGGTGGACCTGCCGGATTAGCGGCAGCGTTGGAAGCCAGAAGGAATAATGTAGAAAAAATCCTGGTCTGTGAAAGAGGTTCTAAGCTTGGTGGCATATTGGAGCAGTGTATTCATAATGGATTCGGATTGCAGTATTTTAAAGAAGAACTTACCGGTCCGGAATATGCAACCCGGTTTGCAAAGAAAGTTCTGGCAAGTGATATTGATGTAAAGACAGATACAATGGTACTGGATATCACAGAAGATAAAAAGATTATCGCACAGAATGGGGTGGACGGACTTTTTGAAGTAGAGACAAAAGCGTGCATTCTTGCAATGGGATGCAGGGAGAGAACCCGTGAAGCCATTACAATTCCAGGAGACAGACCATCGGGCGTAATGACAGCAGGTGCAGCACAGAGATATGTAAATGTAAATGGGTATCTACCGGGCAAAGAAATCGTAATTTTAGGTTCTGGTGATATTGGTCTTATTATGGCAAGGCGTATGACTTTTGAAGGAGCTAATGTAAAATGTGTATGTGAAGTAGAACCATTTTCATCCGGACTTGTTCGTAACAAGGTACAGTGTCTTGATGACTTCGGTATTCCACTTTATTTAAGTCATACGGTAACAAAAATTCATGGAAAACAGAGACTGGAAGGCGTTTCTATCGCAAAGGTAGACGAGAGAAAGAATCCGATTCCTGAAACAGAAGTTTATGTACCTTGTGATACCCTTCTTCTTTCCGTAGGGTTAATTCCGGAAAATGAATTATCAAAGAGTGTGGGTGTTACTCTTGACAGAGTTACAAAAGGTGCAACAGTCAATGAAAAACGACTGACTAATATCGACTGGATCTTTGCGTGTGGAAATGTACTGCAGGTACATGATCTTGTTGATAACGTAACAGAAGAAGCAGAAATCGCAGGAAAAGCAGCAGCCGAATATATTCATGGAGAACTGGTGAAACGGGAGAACCCTATAACCGTACAGTCTGGAGATAATATTGGTTACGTAGTTCCACAGAGAATCGATTATGCCAACCCGGATGAAAAGGTTGTTAAATTATACATGCGTGTAAGAAAACCGGATGAGCAGGTTCTTATGGTAGTAAAAGATGATGAAGGTAATGTAGTTGCCAAATTTAAAAAAGATACAATTGCGCCAGGTTCAATGGTATCACTCAGTATACCGTTGATGAAGCTTACGGACACAGTGCACACACTTACCGTGTCTGTTGAAAAACAGGAGGGATGATTATGGACCAGACGAAAATTATCTGTATCGGCTGTCCAAAGGGGTGTCCGATCACTGTAACTTATGAAGATAAAACAATTACAAACATAGAAGGTTTTGGATGTAAAAACGGTGAGAATTATGCAAGAAATGAATTTACTGCACCGGTTCGTGTATTTACGTCCACCGTTAAAGTAGAAAATGGAGAATTTGCATTAGTTCCAGTAAAAACAGCTGGTTCTGTACCAAAAAAGATGTTGATGGAATGTGCAAAGGAGAGCTGCAGAATTACAGTAAAAGCGCCAGTTAGTGTTGGTGATGTTGTCTGTGAAGACTTTTGTGGAACCGGTGTAAAACTGGTAGCAACAAGGGATGTATTATGTCAATAGATAAAAATGCAATAAAGTTGATCGTAACAGATATTGATGGAACTCTGGGTCCTGTAAGTACAGACCGCATTAATGAGGAATATTATGAAGTTATTGCAAAGCTGCAGGACAGAGGAATTATATTTGGAGCAGCCAGTGGAAGACCATGTGATGCTTTGGAACGACTTTTTGCACCGGTAAAAGACAGAATGTTTTTCTTATCGGATAACGGTGCGAGAGGGGTATATCAGGGCAGAGAATTATATGCGGATGCCATGACGCTGGCAGATTGCTTTGCCTTAGTAGAGGATACAAGAAACCTGGAGGGCTGCCAATGTGTATGGCAGACCTCTGGAAAGACATACTTTGAAAAAGGTGATGAAGAAATTTATAAGATTATGACAGAATCAATGCATTATAGTGGAGAATTGGTAAATAATCTTATGGAAGTAACAATACCTGCCTTAAAATATACTGTATACCATCCGGAAGATGCAGAAAAGGCAACAGAAGGAGAATTTTCAGAAAAGTGGAAAGTCGATCATCAGCTTGTCTGTGCAGGTCATAATTTTATGGATGTTATGAATCTGGAAGCAAACAAAGGAAATGGTCTTGCAAAGATACAGGAATATTTGAATATTACAAAAGAAGAAACCATGGCATTTGGAGATAATATTAATGATCTGGAGATGCTTGGGAATGCAGCTTACAGTTATGCGGTAGGTGATGCCAGAGAAGAAGTGCGCCAGGCGGCCCGCTTTACAGCACCACCAATGACCCAGGATGGTGTTTTGCAGATTTTAAAAACACTCCTATGAAAATATTATCAGGGGGCAGAAAATATTTTCCTTCTTGTTTTCAATCAGGAAAGAAATTATAATAAGCTCATAGAGAAGGAAAAATAATAATTATTAATTAAAAAGTATTAGGAGGTAGCAAAATGATTCAACAGGACAGAATGTATAGCCCATTATTAAATCCTTTATACGAAGGATGTGACATGAACGACTTATGTGTAGGAACATATCTGATTGGTGCAACAAAAGAAGAAGAAGCGATTGTTAAAGCTGCCAGTATCGGTATTGAGCAGACGACAGGTTCCTGGATCGATGTTCCGGAAGAAACAGATGAGATGCGAGCAAAATATTGTTCCAAGATTATCGGAATTTATGAAGTACCGGCATTTGAAAACCAGACAAACGTAGACAGACAGGTTGCTCCTGACGGACTTCGTTTCTATGTAATCCGCATTGGATATCCAGTGGCAAATATCGAAGATAATATTCCATTATTAATCGGTTCTATCATGGGAAATATTATGTCAATGCCATACCTCAAATTATTAGATATTGACTTCCCTAAGAAGTATGTTGATAAATTCCAGGGACCGAAATTTGGTATTCAGGGAATCAGAGATATTTTAGGAGCTTATGACCGTCCATTATTAAATAACATGATTAAGCCATGTACAGGATATACTCCAGATGTAGGAGCTAAATTATTCTTCGAAGCAGCAGCAGGTGGCGTTGATGTTATTAAAGATGATGAGTTAATCGGTGGTGATCGTTCCTTCAATAAGTTAGCAGACAGAGTAAAAGCAAATATGGATGCTGCACACAGAGCAGAAGAAGTAAAAGGCGAAAAGACTCTTTATGCATGTAACATTACAGATGAAATTTCAAGATTAAAAGATAATGCAATGACAGTTATCGAAAATGGTGGTAACTGTATCATGTTAGATGTACACGGTGTTGGATACTCCGCAGTAAGAATGCTGGCAGAAGACCCGGACATTACCGTTCCAATTCTTGGACATAGTTGCTTTAATGGCGCATTTACATGTTCTCCTTACCAGGGCATAAGTTCCAAAGTTGTTACAAAGCTTTGTAGAATGGCAGGATGTGATGTTTACCTTACACAGCCTCCTTACGGAAAGTTTGATAACACATTTGATAATTACATCATTAACATGATTACAACAAAGGCAAAATTCTACGATCTGAAACCAATGCTTCCATTCGTAGGTGGTGGAGTTGTTCCTGGACTTGTTCCAAGATTCATGAAAGATGCAGGTAATGATATCCTCTTAGGTGTAGGTGCTGGTATCCACGGTCATGGAATGGGACCTAGAGCTGGAGCAAAAGCTTTCAGAGAAGCGATTGATGCCTGCATGAACGATGTTCCATTAAGAGAAGCAGCAAAGAATAGTCCTGAACTTACATGGTCCATTGAAAAATGGGGTATTTATGGAGAAGATCACAGTAAGGGATTATATGCAATTTAGTAAATATGCAGTCTGACTGTAAATATAGCCATAGAAATAATTAATACATATTTTAATACTGCCATAGTGCTATAAAGTGAAAACACTTTATAGAACATAAGTAAAGCCAAAAGAAACCGTCATAGTGCTGGGTTATCCGTTAAACTATGGCGGTTTCTTTTTGATATAATATTAGAATATTTTTCAAACACGTTCTAGAAATAAAAGGAATGTTAATGAGTATATATTTATGGAAAGTCATTCAATTTTAGAATTCAGTTCCAAATGTAAAAAGACAGAAAACAAAAATAAGGTATTGAAAAATTTTTCAATATTGTCGCAATATAAATAGAAGTGTATTATAAAATATAGAAGGACATCGAAGAGTTGCTATACATTTTAAGGGCAGCTTTTTGTTCATTTTAGGAATAAAAAGCCAGGCACCGACATCATATATAAATTAGAAGGCAATTGTTCACAATATATTTATTCAACTATGAATATAGTAGAAAGGAGAACACATGGGTAAATACTATATTGGGTTTGATGCGGGGACACAGAGTGTAAAGGTTGTTATGTACAGTCTGGAAATGGAATGCATAGCAGAAGCCAATTATCCTACTTTTTTTGAATATCCACATCCTGGATGGGTCCAAATGAATGTAGATGAGTATCTGGAGGCGGTAAAAAAAGGAATCCGGGATGTTGTAAATACTGCAAAAGAAAAGGGAATTGATCCATCAGAGGTACGTGCTATTTTTGGCGATGGAATTATTTGCGGCATTGTAGGTGTAGATGAAAGTGGAGCGGCAATTACACCATATATTAATTATCTGGATTCAAGAACACAGAAGGATACGGAAGAATTAACAGCTAAAAATTTAGATATCTGGGCACGAGAAACAGGAAATGCGGTACCAAACTGTATGTTTCCGGCAATGTTTGCAAGATGGTTTCTGAAAAACAATGAGGCATTTAAAGAAAAAGGAAAGAAATTTATGCATAACGCACCGTATGTTCTTTCGCGACTGGCTGGTTTAAAAGCCGAAGACGCATTTATAGACTGGGGCGCTATGAGTGGCTGGGGTCTCGGCTATAATGTATATAAAAAGGAATGGTCTAAGGAACAGCTTGATATTTTAGGTATTGATATTTCTTATATGCCAAAGATTGTAAAACCATGGGATATTATTGGCGGATTAACAGAAGAAAATGCAGCATTCACCGGACTTCTTGCCGGAACTCCAATTTGCGGAGGTGCAGGGGATACAATGCAGTCGATGATCGGCTGTGGGCTGACAGAAGTAAATCAGGCAGCAGATGTAGCCGGTACCTGTGCGATGTTCTGTGTATCTACAGATGGAATTAAACCTGAATTATCTACACCAGATTCCGGTCTTATCTTTAACAGTGGTACGATGGAAAATACATATTTTTACTGGGGATATATTCGGACAGGTGGTTTATCTTTAAGATGGTACAGGGATAATATCTGTGATAAAGAAGGAGATGGAGAATACTACGATCTTCTTTCTGAAAAAGCAAAAGATGTGCCGGCAGGCTCTAATGGTGTATTATTCCTCCCATACCTGACAGGTGGATATGGTGATTTTGCAAATGCCAGCGGAGCATTTTTAAATATGACCATGGACACAAATCAGGAAGTATTATGGAGAGCGGTACTTGAGGCAATTGGTTATGACTATATCAGTGTGACGGACGTATACCGGGCAGGCGGTGTGTCACTGGATAAAATAACAGTAACAGAGGGTGGAAGCCGCAGTGATTTATGGAATCAGATTAAGGCAGACATGTTAAACAGCACGGTTACTACTTTGAAAAAAGCAGGTGGGGCTGTTATGACGAACGTTGTTGTTGCTGCATATGCAGTAGGAGATATTGATAATTTGAAAGATTCCTTTAATTCCTGGCTGGAAGTTAAGAAAGTATATACACCAGATCCGGAGAATACCAAATATTATCGCAGTATTTATAATATGCAGAATAAGCTGGTTCGTGAAGATATGAAGCCTACATTTGATATGCTTGAAAGGATCAGAGAATATAAATAATAATTTATATAAACATAAAGGAGAAGGAGAGGGTAGTATGTTTGAAGTATCACTGAAAGGACAGGTATGTCTGATTACCGGGGCAACCCGTGGAATTGGGAAGGCAGTAGCATTAACAATGGCAAAAGCGGACTTGATGGGCCTTGTCATAGTAGATATTCAAAAAGATGCCGTCGCAGAAGAAACACAAAAAGAATTACAGTCTATGGGGGTAGATGTAAAATTTGTGACAGGTGATGCATCTTCAGAAGATGTCATTAAAGAAGCAGTAAAAGTTTGCGTGGATAGTTGGGGGAAGATTGATATTCTGGCAAACATTGCAGGTGTTTCTTATATGAGAGGGCTGGAAGATACCACAGTGGAACAGTGGGATAAAGTAATGGCGATTAATTTAAGATCGACATTCCTTACCATGAAATATTGCAGTGAGGTCATGAAAAAACAGGGCTATGGAAGTATTGTCAATACATCATCCATTGCCGGAATTACCGGAGGAAATACAGGACCAGATTATGGAGCTTCCAAAGCTGGAATTATCGCTCTTACAAAGTTTGCTGCAAAGAAACTTGGTCAGTATAACATAAGAGTAAATGCAATTGCACCGGGAACGATAGCTACAGATATGATTCGGAGAAATTACAGTACTCTGACACCGGAACAGTATGAAAAGAAGATGGCCGCAATACCAATGAAGAGAATGGGAGAGCCGGAAGAAGTTGGAAAAGCAGTTCTGTTTCTTGCTTCCGATATGGGAAGTTATATCAGTGGAGAAATCTTGGATGTTACAGGTGCAAGAATGAGTTAGTGTATGGGGTTAAGTTTAACGGCATTTTGCAGGGATATGTCGATAAAAGGGGAAGGAATCGACAGTCTTTTGGCAAAATGCCAATGGGGGTAGGATTATGATAAAATATGTAGCAGGAATCGATGCGGGAACAACTGGTTTAAAAACAATTATATTTGATTTACAGGGAAGAGCAATAGGAAAAGATTATGAAGAGTATCCGTGTATCACTCCAAGAGTAGGATGGGTAGAGCAGGATGTGTATTGCCTTTGGAATGCATTATGCCATACAGTAAAGGGCGCGATTGCAAATGCTGGTGTTGACCCAAAAGAAATAGGATCTGTAGGTATCTCAAGTCAGAGAGGAACTTTTTTTGCTATTGATGAGAACTGGGAACCTCTTCATAACTCTATTGTATGGAGTGATGGTCGTGCTGTAGAAGAAGTACAGTGGATTAAAGAGAATATTGGTGTTGAAAAATACCATAAAATTAGTGGAGCACCAGTAAGTGGAGCATGGTCTTATGCAAAATATAAATGGGTAAGAGATCATCAGCCGGAGCTTTATGAGAAAGCCTGGAAATTTGTAAATGCACAGGAATGGCTATTACATAAACTTGGTTCGGAAGAATTATTTACCGATCCAGCTTCCCTGGCATTAAATGGTATGATGGATGTGGCAACATTAGACTGGTCTAAAGAATTACTGGATGCAATTGATTTTGACATCAATAAACTTCCACCGGTAAAAGAGCCGGCAAGACAGGTAGGAACTGTATCAAAAGAAGCATCAGATCTTACAGGATTTGCAGAAGGAATGGCTATTTGCGTTGGAGGCGGAGATCAGCAGTGTGCAGCAATCGGTTGTGGAGTAACCAAAGAAGGAACAGCTGAGATTACAATAGGAACCGCGTCTGTAATGGTTGCAGCGGTGGATGGAGTAAAGGAAGATCCTGCTCATGAAGTAATTTTCAGTGGACATGCCGTACCAGGACATATGGATATGGAAGGACTTGCTTATGCCACAGGTGTAGCCTTACGTTGGTGGCGAGACATTTATGGTTCACCAGAAGTTACTGTAGCAAAAGCAGCAGATGTGGACCCGTATGATATCATTTGTATGGAAGCAGCAAAATCTCCGGCAGGGTCTCGTGGATACATTTTCTTCCCATTCTTTTCAAGTCAGGTTACACCATATTATCATGATAATGCAAGAGGTGGCTCTTTAGGAATTTCTCTTGCGCATAATCGTGCAGACATGGCAAGAGGCGTTTTAGAAGGCGGTGGATATGAACTTCGAATGATTGTGGAAGCAATGGAGAGGGTTTTAGGGAAACCATTCGATGTAATTCGTCTTTCTGGTGGCGGATCCAAATCTCCATTATGGAGACAAATTCTTGCAGATATTTTTGGAAGACCAGTACAGTGTCTGGAAATGGCAGATTGTGGTGTACTTGGAGCAGCAATTCTTGGAGCGAGTGGAGCAGGTATTTTTGAGAGCCTTCAGGATGCGGTAGATACCATGGTACATCCGACAGAAATGATTACACCTAATATGGAGAATTACAAAATGTACACAGATATGTATGAGATTTTCCGGGATGCATTTTTAGCATGGAGAGATAAAGATATCTATAATCGTTTGAATACTGTTTGTGAAAAATACTGGAATTAAAATACTGGAATTAATATAATAAGTGGAGGTGGTAAAATGATTCAGAGTATTACAATATCTGATTGTGTAGGACCATATTCTCAATGTGTTTTAAAGGGTGATATTCTACAATGTATTGATCATGCAAAACGTCTGGGATATGAAGGCGTGGAAATGCATATGAGAAATGCAAAGCTGAATGATTATCACAGAATCAAAGAGTATGCAGACCGGCTGGATATGAAAGTGACAGGAATCGGAACAGGAATGGCCTGTTATGCAGACGGTCATTACCTGACAAATCCGGATAAAATGGCGCGAAAGGAAGCACAGCAGGTTTTGATTGATTTTCTGGAAGCAGCTCATATACTTGGTGACACAGTTGTATTATTTGGTCTTATGAAGGGACCGTTACCAGATCCGAGAGAGAGGGAAAAATATAAAGACATTTTATTCGAATCACTTCAGCCGGTAATAGAGGCTGCTGAGAAATTTGGAAATGATCTGACGATTGAAGCAATCAACCGTTTTCAGGCAGCCTATTTATGGTCAGCAGATGAAACACTGGAGTTTGTTGAGCGATTTGACAGTAAAAGAGCAACAATTCACTTAGATACATTTCATATTAATATAGAAGATAAAGATATGGAGAGGGCAATCAGAATATGTAAAGACAGACTTGGTTATTTCCACGTATCTGATTCTGACAGGGCCCATCCGGGACATGGACATTTTGATTTTAAAAAATGTATAGAAGTATTATATGATATTGGTTATGATGGAGTACTGGGACATGAATATAATGCAGATCCAGATCCAGTTACCGCGGCAGTGAATGGTTACGAGTTTATAAAACAATATCTGAAATAGTCTGATTCAGTATAGGGTTGATCGGACAAATGAGTTTTTGCGGAGTGTTATGATGAGTACTCCGCTTTTTAATTTATATTTAAATAACAGTTTTTTGGATAGTGGTGGATTATTTTTACAGTTGGTATTATTAAAGCCTGTAGCATTTTTTTATGTGCTCTAAAGTAGTATTGACAGACAAGATAACATTATATATGATGAAAAATAAGAATATTAAATACTATATTTTTGTCTGGTCAAAAGATAAAAAGAAAAAGCTCACCGACAGAAAGGAGCAGAAGATGGAACTTGTAAATGGAAGACCCAAAATAGAAGATGGACGTTTCGATAAGGAAATACGAGTATATGATTTCCTTGATAAGATTGGAGTAGATTATCAACGTGTAGATCATGTTGCAGCAATGAAAATGGAAGAATGTGAAGAAGTGGATAAGACACTTGGCGATGGAACAGCAATTTGTAAAAATCTGTTTTTATGCAACAGGCAGGAAACCGATTTCTACTTATTATTGATTCCGGGAGATAAGAATTTCAAGACAAAATATTTATCATCACAGATTGGATCATCACGCCTGTCATTTGCCAAGGCAGAATACATGGAGAAATATCTTGACATCACACCTGGTTCGGTCAGTATTATGGGTCTGATGAATGATGAGGAAAAGAAAGTACAGCTACTTATAGATGAGGATGTAATGAAATGTGAATACTTCGGATGTCATCCCTGTATTAACACATCCAGCTTAAAGATTAAGATGGAGGATTTAAAGAATAAAATTATTCCGGCATTAGGGCATGAACCGATTTATGTGAAATTGTAGAAAAGCCTTGCAGAAAAAAAGCAGACAATAATTAATAATGAGAAAAATACGATGCATCTGCCAGAAAATATAAAAACAAAAACCCCAGAGTAAATACCCTGAGGTTAAAACGTAATGCGGATAACAAGACTTGAACTTGCATGAGCGTAATGCTCACTAGAACCTGAATCTAGCGCGTCTGCCAATTCCGCCATATCCGCTTACGGATATTAATTCTATCATAAATAAAATATAAATGCAAGGCTTTTTATATATCTTTTTAAATCAATATGGTAGAAAAAGATATATAGAAAAAGCTATATAAGAGAATAAACAGAACATCTTCCGGCTTAAACTCCATCTTACATAGTGATTTATCAAAAACAGAATTTCGAAAGAATAACGGCCCACAAATGTGATGTCGGAGCAAATAAAAATTCAGCGAGCATTTTCTACGCAGTGATTATCTTCCCATTTGTGGGCTGTTATTCTTTCGAAATTCGTCTGTTTTGACAAATCACCCCTTATTCTTTGCGTTAAAGCAGTAGAAGGTGACGGTATCACCAGATTCCAATGTTGCGGTATATCCGGCTACAGCATCCTCAAATAAGTCTTCTTCATCAACTTTATCGTAGGAAATGACAGATGGAATCGTGACAACTCCCTCCTGTCCTGCAAGATTAAACTGAATCTCATCGTCATCTGCATAATAATTAAAGAAGCAGGAATCAAAAGAAATCCAGAAGTTATTGATACGTATATTGCCCATAATTCCGCGGTAATTGCGGAGTAAAGTATGGAATTCAGCGGTTTTAGCCATGAAATGTTCCTCCTGTTTATCGTGCCTGTGGCATAATATTTATATTCTATCATGTTTCGACAATAATTGCTATTTTTAATATATGATGATAAGATAGATAGTAGAGCACAAAACAAATGTACTGGTTATCTATTTGAGAGGAGGTATACATGTGGATGAACAGAGAGGGTTGAGTAAACGTCTGCAAAGAGCAGGTCATATTTTGATTTTATTATGCGTTATTTTAGCAGGGAGCGTTTTTTTTACAAAGGATGTGAATGCGGCGTCATTTTCGAATACACAAAGAGAATATATTAACGTACTGTCAAAGCTGATGATGGAAGGAACGGTGACACAGAATATGGATGTTTACGGTTCGGTCAGTCAGGGTTCTTCAGGAAGGGCATGCCTCCGGGCGGCAGCGATTAATAACAGGGCGGCGATTATGGCGGAACGAATCGATTTCCTTGATTCAAACTGGTCCCAGTATTATGCGGTAGAAAAAGAAGGGAATGCAACGGTATTTAACAGCACGAAGCTTATCAGCAGGACAAAGTTTCAAAGACGTTATAAAAAGATCATCAAAGGTCTGGATGAAGCGTTAGAAACTGTAGAATCTTCTATGACACAGGCAGATAAGGCGATGGCGGTATATACGTATTTTGCAAAGAATACCATATACAGAGAATCTGCAGATGCACATACGGGATATGATGTTCTGGTGAAGCACGTCGGGGTTTGTGATGGTCTTGCGAATGCGTATGCTCTTGCAATGAACACGCTTGGAATTCCATGTGCGGTCGTAAGTAACTATTCGAAGAACCATTCCTGGAACGTTATAAAGTTGAATGGAAAGTGGTACTATGTAGATTTGACGAATGGAGTTGGAACGGGAAAGCATGAAGGTGCTGTGGTTAGTTATGAAAGTTTTCTTGTTGGAAAGAAAGGGTTTTTAAAGACACATCCGGGATACAAGGTGAAAGATTTATATGGTCAGGGTAATTCGAACGATTTGAATATGCGGGGAATTCCGATTTCTAATTCGGATTATATAAAAGATAATAAAGAAATAAAGAATGCACTGAAGGCAAGAACATGTACATTTTACAGAAAAGGTTTCTGGTACTGGATTTCTCAGGATAATTCTTTGAAGTGTTCTACTCTTCAGGGAAAGAAAACAAAAACGGTATACAGTCCTTCCGGAGGCAGATATATTGGATGGATCGAACCGTATAATCATTACATTATATTTTCAATGAATTCAGGTATCTACAAGATGGGATTTGTTAAGAGAAATCCTGTTTTGCTGAGAAAAGTAGATGAGAGGGAAGAAAGTTCGGAAGTTTCAGATCCGTTATGGAAGCTTATATATATTGGACGTTTTACGGTAAATAAACGGGGATATCTTTCTTATTATATCTCGGATTTTCATGGAGTGCGAAAGGGATATTCGAAAGTTTATCTTGGAAAGCGGATAAGAACAGGAGAGCTTACAAAACGAGGAAAGAAGCGCCTTTCTATGCAGGCTGGACAGGTGAGACAGATGACACCAAGCCATATGCATGACCGGGCAGCAAGAACTTCCGGATGGACAAGCGGGAACTCTTCGGTTGTAAGTATCAATAATACCGGATATATGATAGCGAGAAAGGCTGGAGAAACGTACATTTCTGTAAGAATTAACGGAAAGCGCCAGAGGTTTAAAGTAAAGGTTTCGGGATATACTATTACGTATCGGAATGCGGGAGTGAATTCTCCGAAAAATAAGGTGCGGGCTTCTGGTAAAAGTGATATTTTATTAAAAGAACCGATAAGGAGAGGATATTATTTCCGAGGATGGTATGATAAAGAAGGGAATCAGATTAAAGTAATTCCAAAGGGGAATGAAAAGAATATTACAGTATATGCCCGATGGGATAAAATAACTTCAGTGAAATAAGCAGCAAAAAGATTCCGAGAGGTATAAAAATGTACTCTCGGAGTCTTTCTTGCACTTGCTTTTGTGGCTGATTTTCCGCCAGTCGCACCCGAATTTCATCAACGTACGCACCGCGTACGCCTCAAAAATTTGGGCACAACTGACAAAAAATCTTCTCACGAAATCAAGCACAAAAAGATTCCGAGAGTACATAAAAGAGATAGGAGGCACAGATAAGATGGCAGAAAGAGAAACAGAAAGAACGGTTAAAAAAAGAGCGGAAAGTGATCCGGCATACCAGTGGCATATTCAGGATTTATATGCATCAGATGAGGTATGGGAAAAGGATTATGAAGCGCTTTCAGAGCAGGCGAAGGAGCTTGCGGCATATGAAGGAAGACTGAAAGAAGGTTCTGAAGTTTTTGTAGAGTATATGCGTAAAAAAGAAGAAGTCATGAAGAAGTTTGAAGCCATATATGTTTATGCCAATCAGCGATATCATGAAGATACGGGGAATAGTTTTTACCAGGGGCTTGCAGGAAAGGCGCAGGCATTATCTTTACAGCTTGACAGTGCAGTTGTATTTGAAGAGCCGGAACTTTTAGCAATAGGAGAAGGTACGATAGAACTGTGGTTTTCACAGAATCCGGATATGGAATTATACAGAAGATATTTTTATGAATTATTCCGCCAGCAGGAGCATGTTCTTTCCAAAGAAGAAGAGGCGATTCTTGCTGATGTATCCGATATGTCTGCTGATGTGTCGAATATTTTTTCTATGTTTAATAATGCAGATATTCGATTCCCGTCAATCGAGGGAAAAGAAGGCGAGAAGATACCGGTAAGTCATGGAAGATATACTCTTCTTTTAGAGAACAGAGATGTAAATATTCGAAAAAATGCATTTGAGTCGGTCTACTCACAGTATGGACAGTACAGGAATACGTTAGCGGCACTGTATGCGGCTAATCTCAAGAATACAGCGTTTTTTGTAAAGAGAAGACATTATAATTCCTCCTTAGAGATGGCATTAGATGGAGGAGAGATTCCAGTATCTGTGTATACAAACCTGATCGATACAGTACATGAGCATATGGATCTCATGCATCGTTATGTTGCACTCCGCAAAAAGGCATTAAAAGTGTCGGAGCTTCACATGTACGATCTGTATGCACCGATGGTTGAAGAGTTTGAGATGAAAGTCCCGTTTGCACAGGCAAAAGAAATCGTAAAAAAGGGGCTTGCACCATTAGGGGAAGCATACGGGAAGGTTCTCTCCGATGGAATGGAGAATGGCTGGATTGATGTATATGAGAATGAGGGAAAGCGTAGCGGTGCGTATTCCTGGGGAGCATATGGATGTCATCCATTTGTGCTGATGAATTATCAGGACAACTTAAATAATGTATTTACATTAGCGCACGAGATGGGACATTCTATGCACTCTTATTATTCAGATAAGAATCAGCCATATATTTATGCAGGATATCGTATTTTTGTTGCAGAAGTAGCTTCGACATGTAATGAGGCTCTGCTAATGGAATATTTATTAAAGAATACGGAAGATACAAAAGAAAAAATGTATCTGATCAACTATTTCTTAGAACAGTTTAAAGGAACACTGTACCGTCAGACTATGTTTGCGGAGTTTGAGAAGATTACACATGAGATGGCGGCGAAAAAGGAACCTCTTACGGCAGAAGTATTATGTGATATTTATTATAAGCTGAATCAGCAGTATTTTGGAGAAGGTATTGTTATTGATAAAGAAATCGCATTAGAATGGGCGAGAATCCCACACTTCTATACACCATTTTATGTATATCAGTATGCGACAGGTTATTCTGCAGCGATAGCTATTAGTAGAAGGATTTTAAGTGGGGATGAAAAGGCGAAAGAAGGATATTTTAAGTTCCTGAGTGGTGGAAGTTCCATGAATCCGATTGACCTGCTGCGTCTTTGTGATGTTGATATGGCAACGAAAGAGCCAGTAGAGTCTGCATTAAAGCTGTTTGGTGAATTGCTTGATGAGATGGAAGAGATTTTAAAAACACAATAAAGTATTGGGAGAATGAATTTATGTATGAATTTACGTTATTAAAAAGTATGTTTTTTGAGTTAGATAAATATAAAATCGAAGGTGTTACACAGACACAGGAAGGACAGAGAACATTTCACCGGCTGGAAGTCTCTTATGACAGTGTGTCGGAAGTGACATCTATTACTGCAGAAGAACGTATTTTGCCGTATGTAGACAGATATTATCTGTTTATTAATGATGAGAGGGTAGAGACAGATATTCGTGACCCGAAGGTAAAGCAGGTTATTTATGAATTTTATAAGCAGTACCATCCGGAGTATTTAAAAGAAGATTTGCCGGATGATATGACAGATGTGGATATTTTAGAATGTTTTGATGTATTTAAGATGCCAGATTACCGGCCGGAACATGCATTTCCGGGTCTGGTAACCTTAGAAGACCTTAAGAATGGTAATGTTCACGATGAAGATAAACCAAAGTTTGCATTTCCGGGTCTAGAGTTGTATTCTAAGGGGGATACATCAGATGAGGATAAACCAATGGTAGCATCTTTTAAAGGATACACGTCATTTGATGGGGATCGTGAACAGGCGAAAGATAAGATAGAACAGTTAAAGAGTCAGTTCGCTTCTCAGATCGATGCATTAAATGTAGATGAGATCTTGAAAAACTGTTCTGAGAATCAGGAGGAATAGAAAATGTACAGAGAAGTATCAAAGTTGATTTTATATCGTGATTTAGGAGAAGACAGTATTCTTTTAAATCTCGCAGATATTTTTAAGAGATTTGACAGCTGCCATTACAGAGCAGATGAGCTGATTACTGATATTTATAAAGAGATGAAGGCATTGCTTGATCTGGCAACGACATACGGTTTTGATAAAAACTTATGGCATAATTATCTTACATTTGTACTTGTGACGAATGAGAATTCTTTTAGTATGACGAGTGAAAAAGTAGGGGCGAATAACGGGACAGTAAATCATTTTGCAAAGAATGATTTTCAGGTATTTATGAACCTGTTTCACTATGATTTCAGAGCAATCGAGGAGACACTGGGAATCGATTGTTTCCGTACGATCTTAGACTATAAGGCAATCGGCAAGACAGAGCGTATGTATAATAAGAACGTAAGTGAAAAGGTGCGTGCATTATCAGATGAACTTGCAGCAGCAGAAGATGTGGATACTTTTTTTGATGCAGTTGTGAAGTTTTATAAAGATTATGGAGTAGGAATGTTTGGTCTTAACAAAGCGTTCCGTATTGTAGAGAATAACGGAAAGCCAGACTTTGTTCCAATTAACAATTTAGATAAGGTTGTATTAGATGATCTGACAGGATATGAGATTCAGAAGAAGAAGCTGGTAGATAATACAGAAGCTTTTGTTCAGGGAAAAGTAGCAAATAACTGTTTACTTTACGGTGATGCCGGAACCGGTAAGTCTACAAGTATCAAGGCAATCTTAAACCAGTATTATGGCGATGGACTTCGTATGATCGAAATTTATAAACATCAGTTTAAATATCTTTCTGCGATCATCAGCCATATCAAGAATCGAAATTATCGATTTATTATTTACATGGATGATCTTTCCTTCGAGGAATTTGAGATTGAATACAAATATCTGAAGGCTGTTATTGAAGGTGGAATGGAAACGAAACCGGATAATGTTTTAATCTATGCAACATCGAACCGCCGCCATCTGATTCGTGAGACATGGTCAGATCGTTCGGATAAGGACGAAGAACTGCATCGCTCCGATACAGTACAGGAAAAGCTGTCTTTAGCAGCACGTTTTGGTGTAAGTATCAATTACTCCAAGCCAACACAGCAGGAGTATTTCAAGATTGTAACCAATTTGGCAAAGAAATATCCGGAAATTACAATGAGCGACAAGGAATTATGTGCGGAAGCAAACAAGTGGGAACTTTCTCATGGAGGAATTTCCGGACGTACTGCACAGCAGTTCATTAACTACATAGCCGGAAAGTCTGATAAATAAATACAAATAGACAAAAAAAGAACCCTCGGGGAAAGGGTTCTTTTTGTGCCTCTTAGAGGCATTCATTAAAAGGAGGAAGCCCATATAATTCTTCTATACGGGCTTCAAAATATGAAAAAAATCTTTAGCCACAAGAAATAGAGGGATTTCTTTGTTGCTGTCTATACTATAAAGAAAAAATATGTCCGTTTTTTGACGAAAATTTGAACAAAAGGTGAAACACATCGAAAAATATAGATGCTAAAGAATGAGAATAATGAGAAAATAGGAAAAATTATTTTGTAAAGTGCTCAAAATAGCTCGAAAACTCGAAAACAGGAGGAGATATCATGGGTGTTGTAATTGGAAAAATGGATGGGCAGGTAGAAAAAATTTTTTTGGGGAATAATTTAACAAGAAATAAAGAATAAGAAATATACAGAATATGAGTTGGAGTGCTTAACAATGGATTTATTAGCTTATTATGATGACACAGAAATGGACTTGTCAGAAGAAGAAAAAAAGCGTATTCTGGCAGCAGAGAAGAAAAAGCAGGAAGACGATATTATTTTGTAGGAGATTTTTATGAAGATTTCAGTGGCAATGGCATATTATAATGGTGGGATGTATATAGAAGAACAGATGGATACGATTTTGACACAGCTTGGTGAACAGGATGAAGTTATCGTATCTGTTGATGGAGCAAGTGATGGTTCAAAGCCTTTGCTCCTTAAGATGGCAGAAGAGGACAAGCGGATTCATGTTATAAAGGGACCGGGCAAGGGCGTTGTAAAGAACTTTGAGAATGCGATTCGTCATTGCAGTGGAGAGATTATTTATTTATCTGATCAGGACGACATATGGAAGCCAGATAAGGTAAAGAAGGTAAATGAAGCTTTTTTGAATCCAAAGGTGAAGGCAGTTCTTCATGATGCGCAGATTGTGGATGAGTGCGGAAATCCAACTGGTGCAGAAGGCCTTTTTGCGAACAGAGGAAGCAGGAAGGGAATACTCAAGAATCTTGTAAAGAACAGTTATGTCGGATGCTGCATGGCATTTCGTAGGGAGCTGATCCCTGTAATCTGTCCGATACCAAAAGAAATGTACATGCATGATTATTGGATCGGAACTGCTGCGGAGTATATGGGTGAGGTCTGTTTTATAAAGGAACCGTTGATCGATTATCGAAGACATTCTTCGAATGTAACACAGATGACCCATGGAAGTATGAGTTTTATGATAAAGAAGAGAATAGATATCGTGCGATGTCTGGGGCTTTTGAAAAGGCGTGTGAAAGAGGCTGGTGAAGAGATAGAGAAGGTGAATGGATAGAAGATGGTGAAGAAGAAAGAAGAACAAACGACAGGTAAGAATATAGGTAAAAATATGTGCAAGATAGAGCAGAAGCTGCAGAGAAAGCATCTGATAGCCCTTTCTTTTTTCCTTCCGCTTCTTGTTATGACAGGCTGTTGTATTGTATTTGGTGTACAGCCATTTGGAGATAATTCGCTGTTGATCATTGACGGGCTTCACCAGTATATGCCGTTTTACTCTGTGTTGTATGATAAATTAAAAGGTGGGGAAACCCTTTTTTACAGTTTCCGTTCCGGACTGGGAATTAATTTTTTATCGTTATTTTCCTACTATTTGTCCAGTCCATTTAATTTACTGATTTTATTTTTTAAGAAAAGTCAATTAAATATGGCAGTGAGTATGATCATTGTTTTGAAGATCGCATGCAGTGGAATGACTGCGGGTATTTATTTTTCTTCAAAGAGTAAAAAGCAGGGATTTTCCACAGTGATGATTTCGATGGCATATGCTCTTTCAAGTTATATGGTTGGCTATTGCTGGAATGTAATGTGGCTGGATGCCATAATGATATTCCCGATCATTATGATGGGATTGGAGCGGCTCATAGAAAAAAAGGATGGAAGACTGTATTGCATTGCACTGTTTTATGCGCTGTACTGTAATTATTATATCGCCTTTATGATCTGTATTTTTGCAGTGATATGGTATCTTCTCTATTCTTTTAAAAGTATAAAACAGTTTTTCTTCCGAGGGATAGCTTTTGCATTTTATTCTTTTCTGGCGGCAGGCATGGCAGCTATTTTACTCATACCTGCTTATATGGGAATTAAACAGACCGCATCAGGAGAGACAATGCAGCTTCCGGAACATAGCTTCCTGACTAGTGCAGCGGACTTGCTTAATCGGCAGTTTGCTTTGTGGAGTCCGATCAGCCATGACAACTTTGATGGGAATGCCAATCTGTATATTGGAATTTTTTCCGTTCTTGCGGTTGGGCTGTATGTATTAAACGGAGAGATCAAAGTCAGTGAAAAAATTAAAAAAGTACTATTAATCGGTCTTTTTTATCTGAGCTTCAGTGAAATGATTCTCAATTTTATCTGGCATGGTTTTCATGATCAGTATGGAATACCGAATCGTTTTTCTTTCTTACTCGGTTTTGTTCTTCTGTATATGCTATGGGAAGTATTTGAGCATTTAGAAGGAGTAAAAGGCTGGCATGCCGCATTTGCCTGTATGGCGGGAGTTGCACTGATGGCTTATGCGAAGCTAAAAGGAACGCAGGTATTAGAAGATAATGTCTATGGTGTGGCAGGAATGCTCTTACTCCTTTATGGGATGTTGTTATTCTTTTATACGCTGTCACGTAAAAGAAAGTATATATACAAGTTTATTTTCTGTGTAGTGGCAGTGATTGAAATTACAGTAACTGCTTTTATGGGATTTAATGAGAACGGACAGATTTCTGTTTCAAAGTTTTTCTATGGAACAGAAGATATGGAAAAAGCAACGGAATCATTAAAGGATGGAACCTTTTACAGAAGTGAGCTTGCCAGTGCGCTTATGGTAGATGAGAATGCCTGGTATCCGATAAACAGTGTGGGGCTGTTCGGTTCTACAGCGACAGACCGCATGGTAACTATAATGGATAATCTGGGATTTTACACCGGATGTAATGAGTATCTTTATAAAGGAGCGACACCGGTAACGAACTTCCTTCTGAATGTAAAATACCTGTATTACCATCAGGAAGACAGCCTGCAGACAGATTTTCAATATGTAAAGTCAGAAGGTTCTTTTGATATTTATGAGAATCCGGCAAAGGGAATGTCCATTGGATATCTCATGAATCGTTCTGTAAAAGACTGGTATTATGACAGTGCTTATCCTTTTCGGGTACAAAATGATCTCGGTGAGCAGGCATTTGGGGTATCAGAGTTGTTCCATAATATCAGGATTTCAGACCCGAAAACGAATGGCTGTACAGCATCAAGGACAAATGATGGAGAGTACTACTTTGAATATAAGGATTCCCGTCCGGATAACATGACATTTACGATTCCAATAACGAAAGATATAGAGAATCTATATCTTTTCTATGATGGTACGCAGGTAGAGAATGCACAGATCAGCGTAGACGGGGTGAATGTAAAGTCCGGAGATATTGATGGCTATATGCTTCCGATTGGTAAAGCAGCCGCAGGTTCCGAGGTGAAAGTAACCTTTGAATTAAAAGGGGAAACAGAAGATGGCTATGTAAGACTTTCAGTGGCTGATTTTGATCAACAGGCATACAGTAATCTGAAAAAGATTGCTGCAACAAGAGCATTTTCTGTAGATCGTTATTCAGACCGATTGATAGAGGGAAGTGTCAATGCCGCGCAGGATCAGACTTTATTTTTCTCTATTCCATATGACAAAGGATGGAAAGTTACCATAGATGGAAAGGAAACAAAAACACATAAGATTGGAGATGCTTTTCTTGGAGTAAATATTTCTTCCGGAAAACATAAAGTATCTTTAAAATATACTCCGCCGGGATTTACCGTCGGATGGAAGATAACTGTTTTATCAGCAGCTATTTTCCTGATTCTTTGTAAGATAATACATTCTCGGAAGCTTCGTCAGCTTCATGGCAAGTGATTTTGTGAGAAGATTTTGAATGTACAGGATATGCACTCTTGGAACTTTTGATACTTCATCTTGTGAGAAGACTCTGAGAGTACATTGATATAAAAAGGAGGCTTAATTATGTTTAAAAAGAAACTAGTTGCTTTATCAGCGATTATGATAGCAGGACTTATGACATTTCAGGCAAATGTATCCGCAGATGCGGTAGAAGAGAAACCATATTTGTCATTGGGCGCAGATCTTAGTGCCAGTCAGAAGAGTAAAGTACTCGAACTTCTTGGAGTAAAAGAAAATGAGCTGAACCAGTATAAAGTAGTGAAGGTTACGAATAAAGATGAGCATAAGTATCTGGATGATTATCTGGATTCTTCAGTAATCGGTACTCATGCCTTATCTTCTGTTCTTATAGAGAAAAGAGATAAGGGCGAGGGAATTGATGTTACAACAAAGAACATTACGTACTGTACCGCAGGAATGTATGAAAATGCATTAACAACTGCCGGAGTGACCGATGCGAATGTAACTGTAGCCGGACCATTTAATATTACAGGTACGGCAGCATTGGTTGGTGCGATGAATGCATATGAAGATATGACAGGAGAGAATATTTCAAGTGAGAGTAAAGATGCAGCAACGAATGAGCTGGTCGTTACAAGTAAGCTGGCAGACCAGTTGAATGATTCTGAGAAAGCAGAGCAGTTTTTAGCATTAATTAAAGTTCTTTCCGATGATGCAAAAACAAAAGAGGATATTAATACAATTATTGATGAATGTAGTAAAGATCTTGATGTAAATATTACAGATGATCAGCGTGAACAGATTGCTGAATTGATGCAGAAGATTAATAAACTTGATTTAAATGTAAATGACTTAAAAGAACAGGCAAGCAAGATTTACGATAAACTCAGTGAAATGGATATTGATGCCCAGGGTATCTTTGCCAAGATAAAGACGGTATTATCGTCTATTTTTGCAGCGTTAAGTGGCTTACTGCAATAGGTTTACAGGAAGCTATAGAGCCGTACAGCATATAGAAGAATTGCGCCGGGGATTCCAAACAAGGTACAGACGGTACCGGTTATGGGATTAATTCCTACGCCGGTAACGATGTCTCTTGCGGCACAAAAAAAGTTAAAGAAGTAAATAAATCCAAGGCCGGCAGTGCTTCTACCGATAACGAAGAGAAGTGCTGACGGTCTTTTTTTTATGTATGCGATAAAATAACCGGCAAAGCAGGCGACACAAAAGATGAGAAGAATTTGATTCTGGGACATAGTATACCTCCAAAAAGGTTGTTTTTAGATTGTATGAAGAAAAAGCGGAAAATATGAGAGAGGACAAATAAAGTTGATGGAAAATAAAATAAAAAAAGTAAAAATAGTAAAAAACAGGTAGACAAAATACTTGCGATGTGATATATTGATTTTGGAATAACTGTTATATGTTTACATAATATAAATGAAAGCGGAGAGCTTTCGGAAGATTACATAGGAACGTAGGAGGTGTTATAGTATGTGTTTTTCAGATATTCATATGATTATGATCGGAGAGGAAGGGGAATATGGGAGAAGATTGGTGAGATATCTGGAGACACACCTTTCTACTGCGATACGGGTATATCATTTTACAACAACAGAAAGTTTTTTAGCTTTTAAGGAGAGGGCAGACATTTATCTTTTAGATGAAGCTTTTTTTCAGAGGCTTTCCGAGGAGAAGCAGAATGTGTTGCTAAGAGAGAAGCGGCTGATCTTGCTGACTGTACAGGAAGAGGAAGGCACTTTTTGCAAGTATCATAATCCGAAGGAACTGTTAGACAGACTGAGACGGTTTTCAGATGAGATGGAAGATCTAGCTAGTAGAGAAGACAGAAGAGAAGAAGAAAGAGTGGAAGGGAGAGAGGAGGGAAGAGAGACTGCAAGAACAAGATTAACCATGATATATTCTCCGGTTTATGAAGAGAAACTTAAGGAGATCGCGCGGTCTTTTATGAAGGAAGGAGATGTATATATCGGTGCGGAAGACCTGGGATATAAGGAGAATATTTCAGCATATGGGCAGGGAAGTGATATGGGAGATCTGTGTTACTATATTCATCTGCGTGAAGAGCATGTCATGGATAGGATGCGGGACATGCTGGTAAGAGAAGAGGATATCGAAGTGTTACATCCTCCGGATATGTATTTTTATTTACGGGAACTGACGAAGGAAGATTATACATGGTTTTTTGACAAGGTAAGGAAGGAGGGGACATACAGGGAAGTATTTTGGGGAGCCGGAATGGGCTTTGTATCAGACCTGGATATACTGCGCTGTTTTGACAGGATTATTTTGCTGGATTCGAGAGAGAATATACGTCTGAATCTCTTCTGTGACCGCTTAGAAAAAGTGCTGAATCTCAGAAGTTTTCATCAGGGGGCAGCAGAGCAGAAGGAGCAGTGTCAGGAGTCTTTTCATCAGAATACTTTGTGGCAGGAATCTGTGAATTCTCGTAGGGAAGCTTCTGGTCAGGAATCATGGAAACGTGTATACAGGGAGGATATTTTGAATGGAACTGCCTGGTAGGAGAGAACTTCGGGAACAGATTTTACATCAGATGGATGGAAGAACGTCTTATGTCAGTGATGCAGATGTATATAGAGAGATCGATAAGGCTATTTTGCGTTCAGGACATAGTGGATATGGAACACTTTCGGAGAAGGAAGAGCTAAGAAGGCAGATGTTTTCCTCCATCCGGGGTTTTGATGTTCTTGAGAAGTATTTAGAAGACAGCAGTATCAGTGAGATTATGGTTATAGGAGCTTCTCACATTTTTGTGGAGCAGAATGGCAGGGTAAGAAGAACAAGAGACCATTTTTTTGAAGAAGCCGATGTATATCGGCTAATCGAACAGATTGTAGCGCCGACAAACAGGATAGTGAATGAAGCTTCTCCTATTGTGGACAGCCGCCTTCCGGACGGTTCAAGAGTGCATATCGTATTACCGCCCATATCTTTGGAGGGTCCGGTTATCACTATTCGAAAGTTTTTAAAGGGAGGAATGACCATTGCAAGATTACTCGCTTTTGGAGAATTTCCCGAAGCGCTTACAGGGATACTTTCTGCTTTGGTGAAGGGAAAGTACAATATTTTGATCAGTGGGGCGACAAACTCAGGGAAGTCTTCACTCTTGAATGCACTTGCAGAATATATAGGACAGGAGGAACGAGTGATCACAATAGAAGATTCAGCGGAACTCCAATTGTTTCATGTTGATAATCTTGTGCGGTTAGAGACAAGGAATGCAAATGTGGAGGGAGCGAATGAGATTACGATGCAGGATCTGATCAAGGCTTCTTTGCGAATGCGTCCGGACCGAATTATTGTTGGTGAAGTTCGCGGTGCGGAAGCGATGTCGATGCTTCAGGCGTTATCTACAGGGCACAGTGGATCGTTTTCTTCAATCCATGCGAATTCCTGCCGGGATGCGCTCCGGCGTCTTGAAACGATGGTCCTTATGGGAATGGATATGCCGCTTGGAGCAATTCAGGGTTTGATTGCTTCTTCTGTAGATATTCTTATACATTTGGGAAGATGTCTGAACGGAGAGAGAAAGATATTAGAGATAAGTGAGATTAAAGATTACAGCCGGACAGAGTATGAAACGCATACATTGTTTCAGTATGATAAAGATCATGGATTAGAGATTCGGGAAGATCTGTTCCATGTAGAGAAGCTTAAAGATTATGGACAGTATGAGAAGTATTGTGAGGCGGTGAAGTTGTTTCGTGAAGGAAGGGCAGAACAGAAGAAGGCGAGGACGTAATCTCAGCAGTATAACTTCAGACAGAATCAATCTGGATAAGTGCAAGGAGAATGTAATCTTTTTTCTGGCAGGAGAGCTGGGATTATTGCTGCTGAATATATTGTGCTATGGAGGTATGTACTGGATGATTCCGGAACAGGTATTAATGGTTCCCTGTTTTAAAATCTTGAAAGAAAGGAAGAAAAAGAAGGAACAGCAGCTATATCAGAAAGGGTTTCAAGATCTGCTGCAGTCACTGCTGACTTCTCTTCAGGCAGGATATTCTCTTAATAATTCCTGCAGGATCGCACTAAGAGAGCTGGAAAGTCTATATGAAGGGGAGCAGAATCCGATGCTTGGGCAGATGAGAAGAATCGTGCAGGGAATTGATCTGCATATTGCGTTAGAACAGCTTTTTATGGATTTTGCGGAGCGTACGAATCTGGAGGAAGCGAGACAGTTTGCGGTTGTGATAGAGATTGTGCAAAGTACAGGTGGGAACGTAGTGGAGATTTTGAAAAGGACAATGCAGCACTTGAAGTATAAGATGGATACGGAAGAAGAGATTCGGGTTCTTCTTAGCGGAAAGCTTTTTGAGAAGAATATTATGTTGTCTATGCCGTTTTTTATTTTGGTATATCTTCGCTTGGCAAACCCGGAATATGTTGCCTGTTTTTATAAATCCGCTGCGGGGCATCTGATTATGTCAGCGATGATTGGTATTACAGTAGCATGCTTTTTCTGGTCAGATAAAATTATGGATATTCAATTTTAAGATAGTATACAGGAGTTTCAGAATCCGTTGTTTTGGTATTCACAGATAAGGAAGAATCACCAAAATATGATCAGCATCAGTGGAGGCGGAAATCTTTATGTCAGAACGATTTTTATATACTATTTGGAACAGGCTTCCTTTTCGTTTTAGACAGCGCCTGAAGCAGAATGTAAAAAGAAATATGCAGGAACAATATGCAGAGTCAGAACAGGAATTATATAAAAGGACAGAGCAGTTTCTTTTAAAACAGGGAAAGATTATACTTACAGAAGTTATGATTGGAGGGCTGTTGTTAGCGGTTGTTCTTGCCTGGCATATTTTCAAGCCGGATTATATTTTGCTAAAGCGCAATCCCTTTGGACAGGGGACAAAGGAAGTCCAGATTTCTTTACAAAAAGGTAATAAGAAAAAACAGATACAGGCTGAATAAGATAGCTCAAGTTCCGGAAGTGAATTTACGCTGTCTGAACCGGTA
>OHAF01001034.1_pt1 | contig 27299 bp, 28 predicted proteins | sample 1577041 | NCBI WGS metagenome assembly OHAF01 (sample SAMEA3541495, study PRJEB24748) | human gut metagenome | biome: human gut; feature: human-associated habitat; material: faeces | place: China | collected 2012
GGTTTTCCAGTTCTTTTTTCCATTCACCAGGAATGGCAATATTGATCTGAACATTATTCGTTCTAGGTCTACCCATGATATCAACTCCGAACTATTTCTACATATATTATATACTTTTAATACGCATTATACAATACAAAAAGTGGCTTTCATCCCCACAGCAAGCTATGGAGTTTTCGCCACTTAATTATAACTCCACTGATATCTAAATTATAGTAGGTTTCCTTCCCGCTTGGACCATAGAATACGCCAGCACTTGGTGTCAATCCATTTTGACTTCCAATGTACTGCATTAAAGATGGCTGTGCATTCACTGCTTTTGAAACAGCATCGTAATTTTGTTGCACAAAATTTACATCCCTTAAAAGTTGCGGTTGCTCCAAAATCATTTCATCTACACTTTTTGGCTCTTGTTTCTCATTAGATTCCTTTTCGATATCTTGAATCCGTTTTCCAAATTCTTCCTTTAAATTGTTCGTTTCCTCTGTCGTATTCTCACGCATCAAAACATTTGAGTCTGCTTGATTTTGTTTGGCATGCACTTTGTTTTCTTCCCCCTAGGCTTCATAAAATACGAAGCGTTGCTGTACAAGAAAATGAATACAACATCTTAAACTATACTTTTTTTGTAAAAAACGCAAATTTTGACATAAAAACGGGCCGTTTTCACCTAAAAGTGGTGAGCACGACCCATTTATTGTACTATTTACTATGTTCTTCCTCATTAATTGTGGCATCAATCATTTTCTGTGCCCAAATCGGATATATATCACGAATAAAGTGAACACCATCTGCCTGATAATATTTTGGATTTCCATCATCTGTAACACTTGTTACATCAATGTATGTCCAGCCATTCTTTTCGCACATTGCCTTAAGCTGTGTATTATATTCATTTGCCTTGCCCCATCTAGGATTTTCAGCCAAAGTTTCAGCCGTAGGCGGAATAATGGAATTAATAAACACATGAGCTTTTGGAACTATTTTTAATACTTCTTTCACCTTTTCTTCATATAAGTCTGCATAGGTACCGCCTTCTTTTTTAAGGTCCAACCCCATATCATTTACACCATATGAAAAATATAGATTTGATGGATTGATTTGCTTAACTTGATCATTAAAGTCCGTAATATTCAAGATTGTATTTCCGGCAGCCGCAAATACGCTGTTCCAAGGTAAAAATCCATAGGAACCAAATCCATAAACACGTGAATCTCCGTACAATACATAATCATCAAACATAGAAAATACATCGATTTTTCCTTCTTTGATCAAAGTTGTTTTTTCTTCAATTCTTTTGTTTGTTAATTTCTTAGACAGTTTTTTTGTCTTAAGCGCTTCCTGCTCTTTAATATAAGCAACCCCTTCGCTCGTATGTTCCTTTGATGTAAAGGTAACTATCAATAAAATCACAACTAAAAAAAGAACTGCTCCAATAATAATTTTCTTCTTCATTTCCTATCCCCTTCGATGTGATTATAGCACAATAAATTCAGTATCGTTCATAATTCATCTTATTTAAATTTACCATAAACAGTGCTCCAATTTTATGCTACAATCAAGGCACGGAAAGGGATTTTTAGGTTAAGGGGAAATGAAAAAGAATATATATACTATTTGTAAAGCAATCGTTTTAATTTGTCTTATTATTCTTGTCGCATCCAATTTCAAAGTGGATAAAGATAGTAAAGCGTCTATGGAAACGGTACAAAATAAGACGATTGAAAAAGTAAATCTAGATGGATTTACACAGTTGGATAACTTAAATATAAAGAGATTTTTAGGCTTAGATCCATCGCAATACGATGGTAGTGTTTACTATAAGTCAGATGATGCCATGTCAGCCAGAGAGTTTATTATCGTTAAATTTAAGGATCATTCTCAACAAGATGCATTTAAAGAAACAATCGAAAAACGAATCAACTCACAAAAAGGAATTTTTGAAGGCTATGCACCGGATCAGGCAGAGTTATTAAAAAATGCCGTTATTGATATTCATGGCAATTATGCGCTTTATGCAGTAAAAGAAGATGCAGCGACAATGAATGATCAGTTCTTAAAGGCATTGAGTGAGGGGGAATAAAATATGGTATTTACGGATTTATTATTTTTATTTTGTTTCTTACCCATCAGTGTTCTACTCTATAAAGTCGCAAAGAACATTAAGATTCAAAATATTCTATTAGTTGTACTTAGCTTATTGTTTTATGCATGGGGCAATCCTGTGCACGTCATACTTTTGATTCTATCTATTTTATGGAACTACTTTACAGCGCTTGAATTAAATGAACAGGAAGATGAAAAAGCACGCAAAATCATTTTGATTGTCGCCATTGTTGTTGATTTACTATTATTAGGTGTCTATAAATATACTGGTTTTGTGATGAATATCCTTCATATTCAATCAAGTATTCAAATTGCACTTCCAGTCGGACTTTCATTCTTTACCTTTAGTGAACTATCTTACTTATTTGATGTATATAACAATAAGAGTGAACCACAAAGAAACTTGATTTCCTATTCATTATATGTAAGCTTCTTTGGAAAAATCAGTATGGGACCCATCGTCTCTTATCATGATATGGAAGCACAATTAAATGATAGAACTGTATCAAAAGCGCAATTTGCGAGTGGTGTTGTTTTATTCAGTAAGGGTTTGATCAAAAAAGTCTTATTTGCGGATCAATTGTCTTATGTTTACTCTGTTTTACAAAACAATCAATCTGTCATGGGCGTTTGGCTTTTGGCAATTTGTTATATGTTGCAAATCTATTTTGATTTTTCTGGCTATTCCGATATGGCCATTGGATTATCGAGATTCTTTGGATTTGATTTTGCGCCAAACTTCGAACATCCATATACAGCCATATCTGTACAGGACTTCTGGAGAAAATGGCACATTTCTTTATCAAGATGGTTTAGAGATTATTTATATATTCCTCTAGGAGGAAATCGTGTTGATCAAAACACATATATTCGTAATATTTTCATTGTATGGTTTAGTACAGGACTTTGGCATGGTGCAAACTGGACATTTATTGTCTGGGGTATCTATTATGGATGCTTCTTATTGTTAGAAAAGTTCTTCTTAAAAGAAAAGTTAGAAAAACTTCCAACTTTCATCTCACATATTTATACACTATTTGTCGTGTTGATTGGTTGGGTATTCTTTATGAGTCCAAGTCTAGGCAGCGCTTTTTCTGTTATTGGAAAAATGTTTGGCATCGGTGCTAGTGCATTTGTTGATAATCAAGCGGCCTTTATGTTTAAATCATACTTGATTCTATTTATACTAGCCATTATTTTCAGTACTAAAGTATATGACAATCTACAAATCTTCTTCTACAATCAATACAAAATGAAAACTGTATATACAACATGGGCTTTTTATATCATCATGTTGATTATTTGTATCGCATTTATCGTAGGTGGAACATACCATTCCTTCCTATACTTTGCGTTCTAGAAAGCCAGGTGAAAAGTTATGAAGCAGAAATATTCAGCCATTATGGCTTCTAGTCTTACAAAAGTTATCAGTATTGCCGTTGTCGTCATCATGATTCTTAATATTGTCATTCCTGACCAAAAACAATCAGAAACTGAAAACCGACCTCTACAAACATTTCCAGCTTGGAATGTAGAACATGTATTGTCAGGACAATATGGTAAGGATCTAAACACTTGGTTTTCTGATCAATTTGTTTTTAGAGATCAAAATATTCACATTAAATACTTAATTCAAAAATTTACCGGTGTGAAAGAAATTCAAGGTGTGTATTTGACAAAGCGTGGTTTAATCGAAAAGACAGCTGAAGTCAACAAAGAACAATTGGATCGCAATTTAAATGCGATCAATACTTTGAAACAAAACTATCCAGATTTAAATGTAGGTTTTATGTTAGCACCAAATGCCGTCAGTATTGAACGTGACAGTCTTCCTAAGTCAGCTGATGCCTTGAATCAAAATAAACAAATGGATGATATCTATAATCGTATTGATGATTCGATCAAAAAAATTGATGTGCGCTCTACTTTAGAAAAACATAAAGATGAATATTTATACTATAAGAGTGATCATCACTGGACATCATTGGCATCTTATTATTCATATCAAACATTAGCATCTTCATTTAAATTAGATAAAACAAAAAAATCGGATTATACAATCTACCCTGTATCCAATTCTTTTGAGGGTACTTTGGCAAATAAAACGGGTAGTCTAAAAATCAAAGATGAAATTGATATCTACGTTCCTAAAACAGAAACGGATTATGTAGTTACGGATGAATCCACAAACAAGAAATCGAGAACGATTTATCATTCTGAAGCTTTAGAAACAAAAGATAATTATGCCGTCTTTATGGGTGGCAATAAATCTTTGTTCCATATCAATATCGATAATGATTCAAAGAAACATTTATTGTTGATTAAAGACTCATATGCGAATAGTTTAATTCCATTCTTGATTCCAGAATATGAATCAATTACGGTTGTAGATCCACGATATTATTTCGATGATTACACTCGATTGATTCAAAATGATTTAATTACTGACGTATTGTTTATGTACAATTCAAATACATTTGTACAAGATACATCCTTAGCCGACATGTTACAGGCACAATAATTTAAGGGCAGGAAATTTAAAAATTTCCTGCCTCCTTTTCTTATGGCATACAAGCATATCCAAGATACGTAATAAAGTAAATCACATATCTAACCACACACTTCAAAATAAAATCCATAATCCGTATTTCGATAGCTGTAATCTTCTAGCATTTCCACATTTGTATTCCAATCCACATATACAACTCTGTCCTTGCCCATAAAACGATTTAAACAATAGGTTTCAAACGTATTTCTTAAGCTTCTACAAAAATCCTTGATCTCTTCAATACCGGCCTCTCTATATGTACATGTAGTTACATCTAATATTGTTAGATCATGAATATCCTTCTGCATGATTTCATAAACTGGATAACAACAATTCTTTTTCTTGGTTCTTTCATGATATTCATATACCGCATTCCCATATAGCTGGCAGTGTTTAAGATTTGTTCCACTTCTCTTTTTCTCTACATGATACACATCATATACGCTCATGACTTTTTCATTTTCAATCTGCCTATATACATAACGAGACAATACCTTTAAACAACGATCAATATTTCCAAAGCTGTTCTCCACTTCCTTGAACACAATATCATTTTTATGATTCCCTGTTCCCTTACCATTCTTGTCCTTGCGAGTCCCCTTATTAAACTAATGCATATACTTTTGTACACCTGCCACTGACTTTTGATTCATCATTTTTTTCTCTTAATTGTTCCATAGTTTTTTACCCTTAGATAAGCTTTCTTATCTTCCCTTCACTATGGAGACGTAAAAGTTTTTAATTTGGTTCAAAAAAATAAAAAAAGCATAAACAAATAATTTGCCTATGCCATTGATCATCAACGAATCTTTAAATTATGCGCATCCTACAATAGGAATCAAAACACCTAAAACAAACACAACTAACATCACTGCACCGGATGCATTTCTACCTAAATAGAATCTGTGAATACCCATCATTCCTAAGAATAATACCAATAATGAGGCTACCCATTTTTTCTTTTCTGATAGTAAATTTTCATTCATTTTCCTTTCCTTTGACATCTATAGAATACTAAAGAATGAAATATATAAATCAAAATAATTGCCATTAAAAATGACTCTCATTAAAGAGAGCCAATTATTTTCTTCTAAATACATCCATCAAATCCCTAAACCATTTCAACTCATCCCTACTCGCATTCTCAAAACCATGTCCACTATGAGTTGCAATATACAGCTTACCATCCATATTTAGATTAAGGGCAAATTTACGAAATGGACCATTTGTCAAAGTCATGATTTTCTTTAAACAACTCGAATCCAATATTTTAAGAGCCTCTTCTTGATCCCCACAACTTAAATTAAACTTCTTATCAAAAGCATCATTACCTGTTTTAATAGTTTGTTCATCCAATAAACTATGAGGATATATAGTTAGCCAAGTACTAAACTTGTAATCCAGATTGCATAACATCCATTGATCTTCATAAATTTGTTTCTCATTCTTCTCCCACAAACCAGTCTCATCACGCAAAACTTCTGTCACATCTGTAAGTTTAATAGTACATAACTCTACATCTAGACCTTTATATTTACCTTGTACATATCCACTGCCACTACAATAATCATGTTTAGGCAAAGGAATATTCGTATCTGATACATCCAACAAATGGGAAACAGGATCTACCTCTACATCATCAAAGAACTCATGAAATACTTGTTTATTCTTTGAATTATTACCGTTTTCCTTTGACACTTGACCTAACCCAAGAAAAATAGCTCCAACAAGAATCAATACAAGATTGCCCCCAAACACAATACCAATTCACACTATTCCAAGGCCTAACATAGATAATATCTTTTTGCCCATAACACTATCCCCCTGTTTTCTTTATCTTAACAAGCCCACTCATTCATCTCAAATAATCCCCTAAATTTGCCACAATAACGATAAAGAAGGCCAATTACTGGCCTTCACATTAATTTCTCTTGAAAGTGGAAAATGCAGGGGTTTGATCTTGCATTTTGCGGCATTAGAAGCTACCGCCACCACCACCATACGTGTCGCCACTACTACTAGTATATGTGCTACTTCCACCACTCGAACTATCATCGTCGTCAGATTTGATTCGATTACGAGTTATCGTGTGATACAAGAAGTAGTCATGAGACTCTTTCATCTTCAACGTATTTTTCTTCATATAGTTATGTGCCTTGTCTTCAAAACTAACAGAATGAAGTTGTTCACGCTTTTTACTAACCACAAAGACTGCACAGACAAAACCTACTAAAAGACTTATTGGAACACAGTACCATGGAAGCCATTTAAACGGCATATTTCCAACATCATAAGGCTTACCATTATGTGCTTTTTCTACAAACTTTTCGCAAAGACTACCAAACGTTGTAAAAGCCTTCATGTACTTCTCTTTTTTAAAAGAAGGGCCTAGCTTTTCACTAATATAACTAATTCCGGCATCCGTAAATGCTGTAATACCATAACCATGAGTAGCCATCCAAAACTTACGTGTTTCCATGTTGACCACTAAAAGAATTCCATCTTTATTTTTACCCTGACCATACTCGAGCGCTCCATACATCGTCATCGCATAATCAAGAAGTGCCTTACCACCCGTATCTTTTGTAGTCAATATCGCAACATCTAAACCTTGACGCTTACCAATTTGGGTTAAAGTATCATTTAACTCTTTTCTTTCATCCTCAGTTAATAAACGCGCATCATCATTCACAAATCTTAGTCCATCTTGTAATGAAGTAAGACCACTTAAAGCTTGCGCATACTCTTCGGAAAGATTAGGTGCTCTAGTAATATAGTCATCGCAAAGTCTTGCGTATGTTTCAAATGCATCCGCATATTCTTTACTACTTAAATAAGGCGCAAACTCACTACCAATCGTACTAATGTCTTCTGACGAAATAGCAGTAGTACCTTTTCCATAAGTAGACATCCACCACTTGCGAACTTCCATGTTGACTACTAACAAGACACCATCATCACCATAACCACGCTCTTTATACTTTGACTTTGCGTAGTCTTCTATCGATTTATCACCCATATCATTCGCAGTGATAACACCAACATCTACACCTTGTCTTTCACTGATTTCAGTTAAAGTATCATTTAATTCCTGCTGTTCACTTACAGTTAATAAGTCTGCATTATCCTCTACATATCTTAGATCTTCACTCGCAAAAACCGGGAAGCACATCATAAGTGCAAGTAGAAGAGATGAACATAAAATACTAAGCTTTTTCATAAACAACCTCCTACTTTCCCCCAACTCAAAATCAATATTACGATATAAGTTAAAACACTTCCAAGAAGCGTAACCACTACATAGTATAAGTAAACTAGGCTCTTATTTTCTGGAAGATTACCTACAAATTTACCCGTTTGACCATTCATCGCAAAACTGTAGCTTTCACCCTTCCACTTCGTATTTAAAATCCACACTGGATACAACGCATATTTTGCCGTACCATTCTGAATCTGAACTGCACTATCCTCACAAGTAACCGTGTCATACTTACCGCAATTGGTCATAAACGCATCTTCCGTAGACTTCTTTACACGGGTATTGGCACGATCAATACTTGAATCGGCATCCACATCATATTTATCGGCTAAAAACCCTGCTAAATAAGCCGTCTGAAAATCCACCGCATCTTTTAAGTCATAAGGCTCAATAGACTCCATCATATCATCTGGCATCTTGCTCGAACCATCCACAGGAATGTTTTCAAATCTTACATGCCCCTTACGATATAAACGATAGTATTTGGTTTCCGTATAATCATATTCTGAGTCCGACCACATACGAACCTTTGTCGCATTATAACGAACCTCACCATCGGCATCTGCATCAAACAACCAGAAAGGCACATATACACCTTTGATTTCTTCAATATGATTTTCGGATTTGAATTCTTTAGGCAATAAAGTCTTACCCTTATAGTGCTGTTTCAAACCTTCCTTAGCCGCCTTTTTATCCAATTTAAACGGAATCACTAAATCTGGCTTTAAGACACCGCCCAATTTTTCCTTTACGACAATCGGACTTCCACAAAACGGACAAGATGCAGCCGCCATATTTTCATCCGCAACAATTTCACCACCACACGAATTACAAACATATGTCAATAATCCATCAGTTTCATTTTCTGCCCACTCTTGACCTGGCTTCACATCCCACTCAAATTGATCTTCTTCCTCAATCTTTACAGAATCATATTGCTGAAGTGTTTCCAGAGAAAATTCTGTATCACAATAAGGACACTTCATCTTCTGAAGTTTTGTATCAAACGAAATGGCACCGTTACAACAAGGGCATTTAAACTCTTGTAAAGCACTCATAATTAATCCCCTCTATTCTATGTCATTATCATCAAATGGGTCACCACACTCCGGACAGAATTTAGGTGGATGATGCGGATCCTCAGGTTGCCAACCACACTTATCACAACGATACAATGGTTCGTTTGCCGGTTTTTTTGCACCACACTCCGTACAGAATTTACCCTTATTTACAGTACCACAAGTCGGACAAGCCCATCCCTCATCACTAGGCTTAGGCGTTCCACACTCCGGACAGAATTTACCACTTGCTAGATGTCCACAAGTTGGACAAGTCCAGCCATCTGCCTTTGCCTCAGGCGTAGGTGCAGGAGTCGGTGTTGGAGTTGGATCAGGAGCTGGTTGAGCAGCAGTACCCGCCGCATATAAGTTTTGCGCATTAATACCACCCTGATTCATGGCCATACCCATACCCATAAATCCAGTCATTGCACCAGACGCATTATTTGCAGCATCCTTCATAGCTGTAGCTTGGGCACCAACCAAACGACTTGCCGCAACCGTTTGATTCATCGTCATCGCATTTTCTTCCCACTCTGTAATCTTCTTTTCTTGATCCTCAGGAATACTCAAAGAGTTAATATTGAAAGATACAACTTCCAAGCCACGCTTAGCACGCCAAATATCACTCAACTCATCATTTAAAGCTGCCGCAACATCCATTGTGTGAGCTGGAATCTCATAATACATCACACGATCCGCACTCAATTTTGCCAAGGCAGGCTGCAAAGCCGTCATCAATTCACCCTTAAGTTTGCCCTCAATGGTTTCAGACTCAAAATCCTCTGCCACATTTCCACAAACATTCGTATAGAATAAGATTGGATCGGCCACACGATATGTAAAGTTACCGTTACAACGTAATTTTACAGACAACTTGAAGCCCAATTCTTCATTCACAACCACTCTAAATGGAATTGGAGTCGCCGTTCCATATAGAACTTCGCCCATTTCTTTTGTGTTCACATAATACACTCTTTGATCCTTAGCCGTATCTCCACCAAAAGTGAAACGCTTAGCCATTGTTGAGAAAGAATCCTTAATACTTTGACCTAAGCTTCCCGCAAAGATAGAAGGTTCACTTGAAGAATCATACACAAATTCTCCTGGTGTTGCACAAAGCTCAACAACACGACCCTGATCCACAATCAACATACATTGACCATCCGCAACCGCAATCACACTACCATTTGAAATGATATTGTCACTTCCTTTATTACTCGACTTTTTACCCGTCCTTTTAGAACCCTTACGAACCAATACATCCTGCTCTAATGCATCACAATAAAAGTACTCCTTCCATTGATCGCCAAAAACAGAACCAACAGCTCCAGCACCTGCTTTAATTAATCCCATATTATTTACCTACCATTCTTCTATTGTTTTTACTTGTATTTCTTTTACAATCGCTCTTACTAAAGAATCAAATTCATTCGATTTACTCAGAATTTCGATTCTCAATACACCACTTGATATATCTGGATAGTCCACAAGATATGTACGTTTTATATAATTACCATCCTCTTCCTCATATATACATGTCTTATAAGCAAGTATCTCTACATCTTTATAATCTAGATTTTCAAACTCAACATGAACCACTTCATCATAAGACATCGCATTGTTTCGAATATAAGGAATAGTATCCACAAACACTAAAATATCCGTATTCTGACCAAAAATGCGATACATCATACCAGACGCAACAACTTTACTTTTATACGAAACCTTCTCATCCTCTACAAGAAAATAAGCATCCATATTCGAAAGAGTGAATGTACAAGCCAATCCTTGTACACTCATCTCTTTTCTTTTGGCATATCCATCATTTGGATTCGACATAAAGTACAATTATTCAACATCTAAAAGTTCAACAACTTTGAACTCTTTAATAATCGCTTCTGCCAATTCATCTGAAATATCATTATCATCATATTCATTGACTTCAATACAAACGATTCCATTTGGAAGATCTGGATGTTCAATATAATATTCTTTCTTTACGTCATCCTCATCCGATAAATCTGCAACTAAAGCTCTATAGCCACCGACTTTTGTCTCTGTATATTCAGCTTCCCCATTCAAATCTTTTGTCGCAAGTTCCTCAATAGTATATCCATCACTCCATTCTGCAAAGGCATCATCTCCTACATAGACTAAAAGAACCGGAAGATAATCATCATAAACTTCATATTTTGTGCTTCCAAGTGATAATTCCGTATTATAAACAGGCTTTTCTAAACCCTTCACCAAATAGAAAGAATCCAAGTTTGGCAATTTAAAATTACAAGCTAGACCCTCCGTTTCATACTCTTTTCGATCCGCAAACTTCTGCTCCTCTTTCTTCTCTACCGTTTTTGTACCATCCGTCTTTGTAGTCGTACCACCATCACTTGCACCACACGCAACTAGACTCAAGCCCATACCAAGCACAAACAGACTTGTTAATAACTTATTATTTTTCATATTATGTTCTCCTATTATTATTTAATTTCTACCTTCAATTGCTGCAAAGCCGCCAATAATATATCTTCTAATCCCGTCGTGTCATCCGAATTATCACGAAGTGTTACAGAACATGACAATATTACATTTTTATCGCCCACTGGATAATTTAACTTATACCTATACGTCGTATCATTGGCACTATTCCAATAATTCGTGTAGCTTGTAGAACGATATCCAGAATATTCACCCAATGTATACTCTGTGAATGGTTCTTCTCCTTTACTTAAATGTTCATTATGGAATACGATAGCCTCTTCAAGCGTATCACTTGAATCCGTACATATATTAACGTAGATTGAACGATCTGGATCTTTTCGACTCAATGTATAGCCAATGTTTCCCTTATCTTGTTTCCCCTTAATCGTGTCATACTTTTCACTTGGCGTATAGAACGAAGTCAAATCCCTTGGTAAAGTTAATTTTGCACGAGACGATTCACCAACAATTTCCTTGCTGTTTTCATCCACCTTCTCTTCTTTAACTTCCTGCTTTACTTCCTCTTTCTTTTCTTCCTTCACCTTTTCTAGCTTCATATTCTTAATGATAGCCTTCGCAAAAGGTTCTAAGTCAGAAGTATCCTTTTCTTTATCATTCTTCTGGTTGATCTCAATAGAAACGACCTTATTGATATCCTCGACTGGATAATCTACGTAATAGTGAAGTCTAGTATTTTCAACTGTCCCCAGATTGATGGTGTGACTATACGCATCAAAGCCCTCAAACGTACAAGGCTTATACTTTTTATCCTCATAGTTTTCACCATACATTGAATTCTGTTGATCCGCACTCTTTTCAGCAGAGCTAGACGATAATAATTTAATTTCAGCATTCAACTCATACTTATTCTCTTCATTTAAACACTTATAGACAATCGAACCATTATCCTTTAACATACTCTCCATTTTACCTACACCCTCTCTAGATGAAGTAAAATAAGGAGATAGATTTTTAGGAACACTCAATTTAGCCGTTCGATCCTGCGTATCCATTCGTTTCTCTTCTTTTTTCTTTTCTGCTACCTTAGCCTCTTCTTTTTTAGACTCAGGCTTATCACTTGAACAAGCCACTAAACTAAGTCCCATACCCAAAGCCAAGAAGATAGTTAATAACTTATTCCCATTCATATTATTCTCCTATTAATTCAATCTTTAAATTATGTACCACATCCAGCAACAATGGCTCTAGCAAGGAAGTATCGTCATCATCACGTAATTCTTCACGAATGGTTAGTACGACATCTTGACCATCCACTAGATAATCAAGCACATAATGATATTCAATCGATTTATCACTTGACACCACATACTTATATCCAGAATATTCACCTACAGTACATGGCTCATACATTTTTGATTCATCCTTACAAACCTTGTTGTGAGAAATACTGGCAGCCTCTGCTGAATCCCAGCCATCCGTTCCAATTGAGAAATGAATGGTAAACGTACGATCTTTCGCATACAATGAATAACCAAGAACATTCGATTCTTCCATATAGCTATATCTAGAAATTTCTCTAGCTGGTGTATGGAAAGAAGTCAAATCTTTAGGTAAAGTAACTCTTACCTTTTTATTCGCATAACTAATAATCGTACTATCCTTTTCTTTTTCTTCCTCAGCTGCCTTAGCCTTTTCTTCTTCCTTCTTCTCTTCTTTTAATTTTTCTTCTTTTTCTTCAGCCGCCTTAGTCTCTTCTATTTTCTTTTCTTCTACCTTTTCTTCTGGCTCATTAGATGAACAAGCCACTAAACTAAGTCCTAACCCCAAGACTAAGAAACCAGTTAATAACTTATTCCTTTTCACTCTGATCACCTACTCTTCCATACAAATTTCCAAAACGATATTATCCAAAATCGCTCTTGTTACCTCATCCAAATCATTGACTCCTTCTTGTTCTACATAAATTTGTAAAACAACATTATCTTCACCAACCGGATAATCGATCAACATCTTAGAATAGGTTTTATCAGACGAATCATATACCGTTGTTTTCTTATAACCCGAATACTTACCAATCGTAAATGCCTTATATTGATCTGCCTCATCTTCAAAACCCGCATTCAAGACATCCGCCGTTTCCTTGGCCGCCTTACGATAATCGCAATCAATTGAAATTCGCGTGATATACGTACGATCATCCGAATGTAAATCATATTTAAGAATACGACCACCCTCTAGCTTACCCGATATATCTAAGCCTTCTTGTTTCGGTGTATAAACCGACAATAAATCTGGCATTGTCATCTTAATGAAATAGCCATTCATTTGTGCGACTCCAGTCATTTCGCCAATCTTTACCTTCTCTTCTTTTTTCACTTGTGAAGACCTTGGTTCTTCTGGCTTTTTTGCACAAGAAACTAGGCTTAAGCCTATACCTAGCGCAAGCAAGATCTTAGCTAACTTATGATTCATAGGCTTACTCACATTTCTTCTTTTCGACTTTTACATTATCTAAAATTGCAGTAATAATAGCTTCTGTATCTGAATCATCCGCTTCATCTTTTAGCTTTTCAACAACAACCTTAATTGTTCCTTTAAAACCATCTCGATCCAAATTGAAATACATATTGTACGTTACATAATCATCATAAGAATAATCCGAAATCTTATTTACACCTGTATAATTTCCAACCTGATAAGCCTTATAAAGCTTACTCTCATCTTCCTCACCTTTATTGAAGATTTCAGCCACTTCATCCGCTGTCGCATCTGCATTTGCTTCAATAGCCGCAATCTTTTTCGTATCGGCTTCTTTATTTTCAAAGCTATAGCGAATAAAGGAATCATTGACAATCTCTCCTGTAACCTTTACACCATCTGCTGGCGTATAAATCGTTGTGAAATCTTGAGGCATTGTGATGATGATCTCATACTTCTTATTACAGTTTTTACTTACTACAAAATTCGTTGCCTTTTCTTCCTTCTTCTCTTCTTTCTTTTCTTCCTTCTTATTTTCTACAACCCTAGTATCATCCTTTTTTTCTTCTGGCACATTGGATGAACAAGCAGCCAAGCTTAAGCCCATACCAACAACTAACAAGCCTTTTACAAAGTTTGTGTTCATGACTACTTAACCTCAACTTTCATATTGCCTAAAATAGCCTTCATTGCTACTTCCATATCCGCTGTATCCGTATCATTGAATTGTTCTACAGTCACAGACATCACTACATTAGATCCATCTGCACTTGCAAAATCCAACAACAAGTTATCTTTACATTTGAAGCTAGGATTTTCACTTGTAGTCACTTTTCTAAAACCATTGAAATCACCCACCGTGCTAGGCTTATATTGTTTCGATTCATCATCCTTGAATCCTTCATTAATACGATTCGCATAGGCTTCTGCACTCTCAGCACTGATTGGCTTTACATAAATAGCCATTTTAAAATCACCAAATTCATCTTCAAGCGTATATGAGATTTGTTGCTCATTTACTTCTGTTTTAACTTCTAAACCATCTCTACTTGGTGTATAGAATGAAGTAAGCTGTGGAATTGTGACTGTATATGTCTTACTAGAAATTTCTCTTACTAATACAGCATCCGTACTTTCTTCTTTCTTTTCTTCTTTCTTCTCTTCTTTTTTCTCTTCCTTCTTTTCTACAACCTTTGTATCTTCTGGCTTTTCACTTGAACAAGCTGTTAATCCAAAAAACATACTTAGTGCTAGTGCACTCGCAAACAATTTTTTATTATTCATATTGATACTCCAATTCTAATTTGTCATGATCAAACATATTTTTGATCTCTAATTTTTCATATAACGGCATTACTTTACAATACGATAAGACTTGTTGATTATAGTCATCATATCCATACACAAATCCATCTTCTTCCATACCTACACTAAACAATAGGCCAGAATGCGAATTCTCTTGATCCTGCATTGTATACAAACCATTCTCATCGATTTGAAGTGTTACACTCTCATTTGTATACGTACCCTCAAGACTTTTAAACGGCTGATTTCTCAATGCATCAAATAAATCAATCAACTGATCCTTTTCTGTCAGTGCCTGCCCACTACGAAGGCTTTTTACTTTATCTAACCCATATAATGGTCCTTGACTACAAACACGCTCAATCGGCAAGCCATCCTCAATCGCAATCACTTCCACCAAACCATTTGTCGTTAGCGCAAAACCATAAGTGACACCCGGACCTATTTCATACACATGGACTTGTTTATACTCATTAAAACAACCATGAACCTTATACGTTTTATCCGTTCCACTATAGTAAAGCGATAGCTTATTATTCTTTAATGTCATAGTCATCTGGTCAAATGTGGAAGAATCTTCTATCTTATAAGACTTCTTGCGACTTGGCCTATACAAAACCATCTTTGTTCCAGAACCAAAATTTGTGGCGATAGGAATCAATACATTCAATTTTCCTTTGTGGTAAAACACATCCAGATTTGAAGGCAACAAACCAATTGTTTGAGCTCTTAACTCCTTTACATTGTCATAATATTCATTGGCATATTCCTGATCAAAAGCCTGTGCAGCCCATACCTTCATATCTTTTTGACTGATTTTATATTTCTTATACAACTTTTTATTCGAAACACGCTTCTTCGTTTTAGAATCAAAATGATACACCTTATACCTAGGATATTCCGTCTCTACTTCTTCCTTAATAACTAAACTCAATAGATTTGAATGTGTATACACATCATAACTAACCTTTGTGTACGGTAACGTATACCCTTCTTCTTTTGCCTCATCTAAAGAATCTATCAAATCCTTGTATTCATTTTTGATTGTCTGATTCAACTTCTTTGCGGATTTTGAATCACAATGAATATAAGGTAAGGAAATGTCGTACTTACCAACATTTCCCCATCCATCCTTATATTCTTCATGAATATTGTAGAAATCTGAAATATATACCTCTTCATTAGGTTGTGATTTACAACCTGTAAACATTAGATTCAAACTAAGAAACAAGACCGAACAAAATTTAGTCCAGATCATAGTTTGCAAGAGCTTGATCGGCTGCATCCTTAAACTGTGTACGATCTCCAATGATCGTTGCCCCAAACGCATCCACTGTCGCTTTCGCTTTTTCTTCTAAATTTTCCCCATTCTTTTTAGCTTTCGCTAAATCCCACATACTCTTTGTTGCCTTAAATTGAGTTACAGACTTTTTAATTCCACTTCTAAACGAATCATCTAAGCCAAACAGTTTATTTAGATAATCTACACATTGATGACATCTTGTTTCATCATCAAATGGAATATAGACATCATTTAAACCTTTTGTATGTACAAAGCCTAAGTGAACACACTTTTTATCTTTATCCGAACCACTCATTCTAGCTGGCATATTTTCGGTTTTATAAATCTGAAGATTTTCTAAACGATATACACACGCATATGTTTTTGTATTAAACAAACCTCCACGAGCTTCAATAACCGCAACCAAACCTAGACTTGGTGCAATATAAATAGGGCCAAAAGACTGCATCTTTTGATTTTTATCACGCGTTTTTTTCAAAGGTTCCATTAAATCTTGCCAAATCTTTGTACCCACCTCAGTTTGATGAATATGGTCCTTGACATTATCTAAATCTGAATGAACATAATCATAATATTTTAATCCCTTTGCACGACAACCCTTTGTACAAATATAATTTCCATCCATTAATTTCTGTGATTGTAAAACATTAATTGTAGCACCACAAATTGCACATGTATTTGCCATATATGATTCCTCCTTTTCTGTGCATTATTATGATTCAAGCGCATCCTTTAATGCGTTTGCCACCTGTAAAGATTCCTGATACTTTTCGTTTGACTGTACCATTACTTCTTTATCCTGCATTTCTGAAATGATCTTGACATCCTCTTTGGTAATCTTCAAAGAAATCATTTTGATGAATGGATGATTCATTTGAATATTTACCTTGAATTGGTACGTAAATTCGTATCTTGCTGGTTTATAGGAACATGTCTTTCCTTTCCTATTTGTGAAATGAAGTTCTCGCTTATTCTCTTCAATTTCTACCAAAACATTTTGAATGTCACTTAAGTCAAACACATCTGGATTTTCATCACTAAGCTTTGTTGCCTTTGTCACGACAAACCAGTTGTGCTTTCGATCAACCATTACCTTTGGATATTCACCAAACGTTTCAGCTGCCACAAACACTCTGACTCTTTGTGCGTTTTCTTCACGATATGTTAGCTGACCTTTGATCTGTGTTATTGTTGTGTTTTTGTAGTCTGTGAATAATGGTGACATTTTTTTCTTACAGTCATTACAGATCGTACCATCCGCACATTTATAACCTTCCATCAATGCCATCTTCTTTTTACACACATCACATTCCTTTTTAGAAAACAACCCCATTCCTTTTCCTCCTTTCCTTATTTGATTGACTTTTCATTATGTGCTATATTGTCTTTAGAAAGCACTTTCAATCTTATGTAATCAACTTACATTTTCATTATAGAAAGTATTATAAAATTTACCCCACCCCAAAACTTAAAAAGGGTGGGAACTGCTGTAAATAAAGGGGAAAATCATGAAAAAAGTTATAAAATATTTATTAGTATTTGGTCTAGGCCTATGCAATCTATATGGGTGTTCATCAAAATCTTTACTCGATAAAGATAACCCCGTGACCCTGACAATGTGGCATGTTTATGGAGAACAAGCTAATTCTCCAATGAATCAATTGATTGCTGAATTCAATGAAACAGAAGGCAAGGACAAGGGCATTATAATTAATGTCACAAAAATAACCAATGCGAGTAAAATTGGTTCTGAGCTTGAAGAAAGTTTATCTAAAGAACCAGGTGCAGATCCAATGCCAGATCTTTATACAGGACATATTCATAATGCCAAACAGGTAGGCTTAGATAAGAGTGTTGTATGGAATGATGTATTTACAGAGAAGGAAATTTCAAATTTTGTTGATGAGTTTTTAGATGCTGGAATGCTAGAGGATAAGCTTGTGGATCTTCCATTATCAAAATCAACAATCGTTTTATTTATGAATGGTACACAATTTGAAAAGTTTTCTAACGATACCGCTGTTTCATTAAATGATTTTGACACTTGGAATCAAACGTTTGATGTAGCCGAAAAATATTATGAATGGTCAAATGGAAAGCCGTTATTATGCTTTGATTATCTATTAAATTCCATTGAATCTTATGCAATCGCATTAGGCTCTAAACATATGTTTAATGAGAATGGCTGGTATAATACGGACGATAAAGAATTTCAAAAAGCCTTTAGAACCTTTCTAGAACCATTGATCAAAGGCCATATTTCTGCTTCAGATTTCTATTCAAGCACAGAACTTACAACCGGAGAAACACTCATTGGTGTATCCAGCAGTGCAGCCTATCTCTATTTAAATGACATCGTTACATATCCAGATAATACAACGGAACCATTAAATGCGATTGCCCTGCCTTATCCAAAGGCCGATAAAGACCATGCCCTCATGACACAAGCTGGTGTTGGATTATGTGCCTATAAGACTACAGAACAAAAACAAGAAGCCGCTAGTGTCTTTGCACATTGGCTTGTGGAACCAAAACGAAACATGGACTTTGTGATCCAAGCAGGTTACATGCCAGTCACAAAAAAAGCATTTAAAAACTTAAAAAATGAAAAGTTTGAAGATGAAGAAACACAATCTTTATACAATACACTCACCGAAATGAAATCCGACTATACCGTTATTTCTAGAGAGGTTCCAAATGCGATTTCTAGAAAGGCCTATGCATTTTATGATCAAGTAAGAAGCCACCAACAAGAATGGCAAGCAAGATATGAAGCTGGAGAAGACATCGATGTACTTGTACAAGAGGCAATGGACATATTAAAAAGTCTTTCTTGAGGTTAGCCTATGCAATTAAGTTTTAAATCAAAAGAAAGATCCATGAAACGAAAGCTTTTCGTATATATGTTCTTTCTAGTGACTACCATCAGTATTACTTTATTAATGGGACTCTTCCTATTTGGTCGACTTGGAACAACAGAGCAAGACTTTCATAAAAAACTATCCATTCAAAGTGAATACTTCACAAAGAATATGGAATCCTATTGGGATGATCTTGCCTCTATGAATATCGCTCTAGGCGAAACTATGCAAAATACTTTAGAAACAAACCTTGAAAAACAAGGTTTGACATTTAGTCAGCTACAAGATAATCCAAATGCTCTTTATGCATTAGAAAACGATATGATTCAGCCTTTAGGACAATATCTTGAACGATCTAATTGTTCAGGAGCTTATGTACAACTAGATACGACAATCAATTCCACTTTGGATAATGCGCAGACACAACGAAGTGGTGTGTATCTTCAAAAAACGACAATGTCCTATTCAAAGGAAGACTTAATTTTGTATCGTGGCATCGCAAATATAGGAAAAAAACATGGCATCATGCCACATCGTAAATGGAGACAGGAATTTGATATTACACTTGTACCCGATTATGAAGAATTAAAAAAAGGGAACTTTGATTATTCCCTATCAAATATTATTCAATTGCCATACACAGGTGAAAGAATCGCCCTATTACGTGTTCCTTTAGTTGGAAAGGATGGTACCTTCTATGGTCTTTGTGGTTTTGAAATTTCACAAAGCTGGTTTAAATTTGCGCATCCCCAGCCCTCAACTCTCAACCATTTAACGTGTCTTTTAGTGCCAGACTCCGATTCAATCATCACAAATGAAGGCTTTAGTACGGGAAGCCAAAACGGATTCTATTATATGCCAAATGGAGATCTTTCCATTAAGCCTATTGGCAACAACTTATTGAGAATCATAAGTAAAAATCGTAATTATATTGGAGTTAAGAATACTGTCAAAATTTCTAAGAATCAAACCTATTCGACATATGTTATGATTTTGGATTCTGACTACAATCGAGCCATCGCAAAAAGTAATATTGAATTATTCTTCTTTACCATTGTCCTATTATTATTTGTATTTTTAGGATGCTCCTTCTTCAGTCAAAGATACCTGTCCCCAATTCTAAAAGGATTAGAACAGCTGCGTAAAGACAATAAAAACAGTATGCGCTATGATGTACAAGAAATTGATGATCTTTTGGATTTCTTATCTTCAAAAGACTATGAAGTTGAGAATAAAATGTTGACGCTTGAGCTAGAAATGCAGGAAAATCGCAAGAAGCTTGAACAGATTGAAAATGAACATGAAGCCATTCAAAAGGAATATGACAGAGCTAAAAAAGAAGTGGAGCGGTTAACGACAAAACGTATCGATGATATTGATGAGGATGAATATAAACGTTTCTTAGAATGTCTTGCGACTTTAACACGTAAAGAAAAAGAGATTTTAAATCTCTATGTGAAGGGATATTCAAGTAAGGATATTCTAGAAACATTAAATATTACGGACAATACATTAAAGTATCACAATCGTAATATTTATAGTAAGCTTGGTGTAAAATCAAGAAAACAATTATTGATGTACATGACATTATTAAACAACAAAAGGAGCTAAATCAGCTCCTTTTACTATACATAGCGCTTTAAATAATCCACATCTAGAACTAGGATTTTATGATATACCATTGTTATGACACCTTGTTGTCTTAATCCACGTAAGATACGATTTACACTATTTCTTGTAGATACACCGCAAAAACCTGCAATATCATCATTTGTGACTTGAAGATCAATAAAGATCTCCTTCTTAACTTTTCTTCCGAATAATTCAACCAGATAATAAATAAAAGCACACACGGCACCATTTTTACCATTCATAGTCATTAATTGCTGGCGATAAATGGCTTCCGACAACTTCTTACGATAATATGCATCCATATAATCTCTCAACTCTTTGTTTTCACTTAAAAATTTTGAAAACAATTTGCGATTCACATGATAGAATACAGCCGCATCACTTTCAATACGAATATGAAAAGATGCTGAAGTAACCTTTTTTATTTCATCTTTCAAAAGTGAAAGCACATCAAAACCTTTTAAATACATAATGTTAAATTCACGACCATCACTTAATATAATACTCATTTTTACTATTCCATCTTTTAATATATAAATATCTGCCTGATCATGACCATCTATCATTAAATATGAATACTTCTTTTTTTCGATCGTCGCAAGATTCTTCCCCTCAAAAAAATCTAATACAAACTCACTCATAAATTACCCTTTCTAACTCGTTGTCTATTGAATCATAATTAACATACGTCATTCATTAACGTTTGTTATAGATGAATCTAACAATAAAGCTATATATTTAATATATCATATTCTATCCACTCTTGACTAAATTCAGTTAATTTTTACAAACACTTACTAAAATGTACAAACGTTACAAAATATCAATATTTTCTCCAGACAAAGCCTTATTCATACTTCTTACAGCACAGAATTTTCCACACATACTACAAGTATCACTGTGATCTTCTTCTGGCATACGAGATTGACGAATTGCTTTTGCCGTTTTTGGATCTAGCGCACACTCAAATTGAGCATCCCAATCTAGATTCTTTCTTGCATCAGCCATCTTGTCATCAATATCTCTAGCTCCAGGAACACCTTTGGCAATATCTGCTGCATGGGCTGCAATCTTAGAGGCAATAATACCTTGTTTTGTGTCTTCTACATTTGGTAAAGCCAAATGTTCTGCAGGCGTTACATAACACAAGAAAGCTGCACCCGACATAGCTGCAACAGCACCACCGATAGCGGCCGTAATATGATCATAGCCTGGCGCAATATCTGTAACTAATGGGCCTAACACATAGAATGGAGCTCCCATACAGATTTGTTGCTGAACTTGCATATTTGCAGCTACTTGATTCAAAGGAACATGTCCAGGTCCTTCAACAATCACTTGAACATTATGATCCCATGCACGTTTTGTTAGTTCTCCCAAACGCACCAATTCTTCAATTTGACACACATCTGTCGCATCTGCTAAACATCCTGGACGACAAGCATCTCCTAAAGAAATCGTTACATCATATTTTTCGCAAATATCCAAGATTTCATCATAAAATTCATAGAATGGATTTTCTTCCCCCGTCATTGACATCCACGCAAACACTAAACTTCCTCCACGAGAAACGATATTCATTTTACGTTTATGTTTTTTAATTTGATCAATCGTTTTTCTTGTGATTCCACAATGCAAAGTCACAAAGTCAACACCATCTTTGGCATGCAACTCAATCACATCCAAAAAGTCTTTGGCAGTTAATGTGTTTAAATCTCTTTGATAATGAATCACACTATCATATACAGGAACTGTACCAATCATAGCTGGACATTCGGATGTTAATTTTTGACGGAATGGTTGTGTATTTCCATGACTTGATAAATCCATAATAGATTCAGCACCTAAGTCTACAGCAGCCATAACCTTTTTCATTTCTACATCATAATCTTTACAATCTCTAGAAACACCTAAGTTGACATTGATCTTTGTTCGTAGCATGCTACCAACGCCTTCAGGATCTAATGATTTGTGGTTTTTATTAGCCGGAATAACGACCTTTCCACAAGCCACTAACGCTCTTAGTTCTTCCTCTGTCATTTTTTCTTTTTGGGCTACAATTTTCATTTCTGGCGTAATAATACCTTTACGCGCAGCATCCATCTGAGTGGTATATGTAGCGCCTGTACTTACTGTACTTTCATTTGTGTTCATTTTTAATTCTCCTTTTCAAATGATTTTTTAACGTGACAAAAAGTGGTGCTCCCATCTTGCCACAAAAAAAAGTGAGCAACCAATATAGGTATACTCACACTAAAAAAGACAAAGTATTTCCCTACGTTGGCATTATCCAAATCAGGTTATAGGTCGAAAGTCATACTTTCCTCTCAGCCTGTACTACAAGCTCCCTTTTTTTATTTACATTAAAGTTATACACCATTTCTAAAAGATAGTAAAGTTGCATAATATTTATTTTCGAACCGGCTTTTCTTCCTTATCCCAAACACCAATTCCAGTGATTGCGCAAATCATTGAGAAAACGGGAACAATAAAGATAAACCAAGCATATGGAATATATGCCGTACTACATCCAAGCACACCCATGACATAAATTGTCGCAACACCCCAAGGAACGATTGGCGCTGATAAAGTACCAGAATCTTCTAGCGTTCTTGATAATACTTTACGCGAAATATTCATATCTTCATATGTAGATTCAAAAGTCTGTTCCGTTACAATAATAGATACAGTTTGTCCACCTGCTGTTAAAAAATTTACAATGTAACAATATACCAAAGTGACAAACACCAATACAGTACGATTCTTTATGAACTTCAATAAAACATTTTTAGCTAAAACATCCAAAATACCAGAAGACGTAATGACAGCGCCCATTACACTTGCCACCATAAATGTAACCAACAATTCTGACATTGAAAGAACACCACCACGATTTAACATTGGATCTACTATAGATACACCTGTTTCAATACTAAAACCATTAAAAGCATAATTCATTAAATCTACAAAATTTACACCTTGAAACACCATCGCAAAAATAGCCGATACTACAACTGCAAGTCCCATACCTAACAAAGATGGAAGTTTAAATACAGAAATCAAAATAACTAAAATTGCTGGTAAAATCAATAAAATATTAATTGTGAAATGTTGACTTAAAGTATCCATAATTAATTTTTGTTGGGCAAGATCCATACTTCCACCACTATAATAAAGCCCCGCAATTGTAAATAATACTAAGGCAACTACAGCTGCTGGAAGCGTAGTGTACTGCATAGAATGAATATGATCATATAAAGGCACTTTACTTACACCACTTGCCAAATTGGTCGTATCGGATAATGGAGACATCTTATCCCCTAACCATGCACCAGAAACAACAGCACCCACTACCAATGGTACTGGAATACTAGTCGTAGAGGCAATTCCTACCATCGCAAGACCCATTGTGGCAACTGAACCAAATGAAGTTCCCGTAAACTCACTTGTAAGTGCACAAAGCACAAAAGCTAGTGGTACTAATATTTTTGGAGATACAACTTGCATACCATAATACATTAATGTGGGAACAGTCCCACCAGCCATCCAAATTCCTACAAGCATACCCACCATAATCACAATTAAAAATGTAGGCATACATTCTGCGGCCGTTTTAATTATATTTTGTTCCACTTCATTCCATGGAATATTCAACAATCGAGTTGTGATCACAGATACAATAACACCCGAAAAAACAGATAGTGTTGTATTACATCCCATGTTGATCATAATAATAAGTACGGCAATAATTACCAAAAATGAAACAATCGCAAATAGTGTTGTTGGCTCTTTTCTTTCATGATTCATATCAAATTCCTTCACTTTCTTTATAATAATTCTTCTTTCAAAAAGTCTAGAGCACCTTGCATTCTAGCTTCTCTAAACGCAAACGATTTAAATCTGTGCTCTGCCCCTTTGACAATAATACATTTTGCTCTTTCCTTAAAAATTTCTTTATATTTATAACTACATTCACAAGAAGCCGTAATATCTTGATCTCCATGTATCGTACATACATTCTTATCAAACAAACTTGCTTCTGAATATGGATCTAATGTACAAGCGTCCTGATAAAACTTCAGGCTCAATTTTAACCCTTCTACATCGGCACATCCATCTTTTTCAATGTTCGAAACATCTTGATTGCACAAAGTTTTATGCTCCTTTAAGTTATAAACTAAATCTGGAGCGGGACACCACAAGGATAAAGCTCGAATCTGATCTTTACACTTTCCTGCCACCATACTGGCTACACACCCTCCTAGACTACATCCATGAAGTGCAATTTTTTTAGTATCGACAAAATCCAAGGATCGAACATATCTCAACATGGCTTGTGCATCTAAAATTTCACTTGAAACGGTCATATCTTCAAATCTTCCATCACTTTCACCACTGCCATTCATATCAAAACGAACACTGGCAATACCAGCATCACATAGTCTTAAAGACAATTCATTATGTACAAAATTAATTTCATTTCGATCATCACAAAAACCATGAAGAAGAATGACCATAGGCACTTTTTGACTTACATCATTTGGAATATGAAGCATACCACGAAGTGTTAAACCATCTCGCTTGATTTCTACATACTTCTGCATATATATTTCCCTCCGTTTCGGGTATAATACCACAAAAACAACAAAATGTTTACTATTTTTTTACACATGTACTCATCGTAGATACAAATTAACCTCTTTGTTCACAAAGAGGTTATTTTTTTCTGAAAATAGTTGCACTATAACCAGTAATTTTCTTACTTTCATACATTGCAGAATCCGCTCTACAATATAATTCATCAAAACTTAAATCTTCTTTTCCATCAAAGAAACATGCACCAAGACTTAATACAATTGGATGATTTTGTATAGATTCAACATGGATCTGTTTCAAATTTTCAAATAAACGTTTAAAGAAAGAATTTGCACACTTACGATTTGTAACTCCCGGAATATATAACGCAAACTCATCTCCGCCCAAACGCATGACTATATCTTTATCACGACATGATTTTTGAAGCGTATGTGCAATCGCGATAATAACCTCATCACCCGCCATATGCCCATATGTATCATTAATCGATTTAAATTTATCACAATCCACTAGACACATCATGCCACTAATTTTATTATCCAAAACACGCTCAATCATCTTTTCTCCACTTCGACGATTTGAAACACCCGTCATCGTATCCGTTTGAGCTAGATATAATAATTTATCTTCTCTTCTCTTTTGTTCGTCAATACATTCCACACAATATAATACATGTAATAAACGACCATCCTCATCATAGTCTACTGGAATATAACGTCCACGACACCAACCAGAAATATTACCATAGAAAACACTATCAATTGATTTTTTTCCTTGAAGTCTTTCATCTAATGTTTCTAGATCCATAAACTCAATTTCTCGATCCACATAATCTTGTTGACAAAACTCTTTATGAATCTTATAAATATGATCACTAAAACAATCCTCTACATCATTTATTTTGTCGACTTGTAAATATTTAAGGATTTCCGGTTCCGTTTTCACAATATGATATTTCTGCGTCTTTACATTAATATAGTGCATTGAAGTATAAATTTGGGCCAATGCCGAATATCCACTCAATTTAGCCTCTTGTTTGGACTTATTTTGAGAATTACGAATCTTTAAAAAAGATACAACCAACGTTGCGATTATGTCCAAAAATATTGTCAGACTTGAATGTTTATCAAGCGGCGGATTATCAACACCAAAGAATCCACTAATTTCATCTTTATAGCGAATAGGACAAACCACTAGACGTGTAACATTTTGTACTTTCAACGTATTATACGTATACGCATGATCCTTTTTAATTGTTTCTACATCTTGAATGATCACATCTTCTTTCTTGTCAAAAGCTTTATACCACCAATCAATAATATCCATGTCCACACCTTGTAAAAAATCAATTTCCGGTTGGATACCTTCACTACACCATTCATACGTATTATTTGTCACATGTTCTTTTTTATTATCTTCAAAAATATAAATACGATCACACCCAATGTGTTTTCCAAAAAAACGAATAAACTCATTGATCTGCTCATCCGGTGTATCAAACATAAGTGCAGAACGTAAGGCTTCATTGATGACCAATTCATAGCGCATGATTGCCTGCATAAGTTACCTGCCTTTCTTTAAGAAACATTTCAATTATCTAACCACATTATATCTTTTAAACGGTTATACATTAGTTATATTTTATAAAAAATTGGCTCTTCATCAATAAATGTGGGTAGATTTATATAGAAAAATAAGAATAAATACT
>OHAF01001049.1_pt1 | contig 27050 bp, 28 predicted proteins | sample 1577041 | NCBI WGS metagenome assembly OHAF01 (sample SAMEA3541495, study PRJEB24748) | human gut metagenome | biome: human gut; feature: human-associated habitat; material: faeces | place: China | collected 2012
CGGATGATGCCAAGGCCCGAGCACGGCACATCGCAGATGACGACGTCAAAACGCCCCGCCCATTCCTCGCGGAACGCGCGGCCGTCGACGGCGGCGGTCTCGATGCACGTGATGCCGAGGCGCTGCGCGCCCTCGCGGATGCGCTTCAATTTGTTTTCATGTAGATCGCACGAGAGGATGCTCCCTTCGTTTTCCATCGCGAATGCCGCGGCGAACGACTTGCCGCCCGGAGCGGCGCAGACGTCCAGCACCCTCTGCCCGCGCGCAAAGTCCGCGGCGCAGACGATCAGGTGTGCCGCTGCGTCCTGTACGGTGAAGCGGCCATTGTAGAAAGCGCTGAGCGTCGTCAAATCACCCGTGCCGGAAAGCTCCAAGCATCCGGGCACCCACGGGTGCGGCGTGACGCAGACGCCCTCGCCGCGAAGCTCGTCGACAAGCGCTTTTTCATTCGTTTTGAGCGGGTTGACCTGTACGCTGATGGGCGAAGCCTCGTTGTCGATGCGAAGAAACGCTTCCGCTTCCTCGACGCCGAGGAGAGACACGAGCTTTTTCACGAGCCACTGCGGGTGGCTGTAGGCGACGCTCAATCGTGCGATATTCCCCTCCGGCAGCGGCGGGAGATTCGACTTATTCTGCGCGACCTTGCGCAGCACGGCGTTGACGAGCCCGCTCGCGGCGCTCCGTCCGTTCGTGCGGCAGAGCTCCACGGACTCGCTGACAGCGGCGTGGTCGGGTACCTTGTCCAGAAATAAGATCTGGTACGCGCCGATGCGCAGAATGTCGGCAAGTGGCGGCTGCAAATGGTCGAGCTTCTGCGTGCAGTAGGTGCTCAAATACCAGTTCAGCAGAAGCTCGTTCTGCATCACGCCGTAGACGATGCGGCTGCAAAGCGCCGCGTCCTGAGCACTCAGTGCGCACTTGCCGAGCTGCGCCTTCAGTGCGGCGTCCGCCCACGCACCGTTGCGGCGGCAGGCGACCAGAACGGAGAGGGCGCATTCGCGCGCGTTTGCGGTATTTCCCTTACGCATCGAGGACCGTCCCCGCGGCGATGCGCTTGCCGTTCAGAAAAGCGTTCGCTGCCATGCGCTTGCCGCCGTCGGGCTGCAGCTCCGTGATGAGAATGCTTTTGCCGTCGCCGCAGGCGGCTTCGATGCCCTTTTTGCGCGCGCACAGCGTGCCGGGTACGTCCTTCGTTTCGCCGAGCGGCACGGCACGGAAAATTTTCGTGTTCGCGCCGAGAATGCTCGCCGCGGCGCAGGGCCACGGGATTAGCGCGCGGATCTGGTCGATGATCTGCGTGCTGCTTCTCGTCCAATCGATGGGCGAAAGCTCGCGCGAGAGCATGGGCGCATACGTCGCCTGCGACTCATCCTGCGGCACGCGCTGGGCCGTGCCGTTTTGAATCTCAACGATGGCCTCAGCGATCGCATCCGCGCCGAGCACAGAGAGCTCTTTGAACAGGTCCTCCGCCGTCTCGTCGGGGCGGATGGCCTGCTTTTTGACTAAGATCATATCGCCCGCGTCGCACTCTTTCGCCATGTGCATCACGGTCACGCCGGTCTCCTTTTCGCCGTCTAAGATGGCGCGGTTGATCGGCGCTGCGCCGCGGTACTTCGGCAGGATGGACGCGTGTGCGTTGATGCAGCCATGCACCGGCACGGCGAGCATTTCCTCCGGTAGGATGCGACCATAGGCCGCGACGACCGCGAGCTCGGGCGCGAGGGTCTTGAAATCCTCAAGCGCCGTGCCGTCGCGCATCGTCACCGGCTGAAAAACGGGGATATTCTGCGACAAAGCATATTCCTTTACAGGGCTTGGCGTGACTTTGTTTCGGTTGCGCGGCTTGTCCGGCTGCGTGAAAACGCCGCACACGTCGTGCCCGTCCGCGACCAGACGCTCTAAGATCGTGCGCGCAAAGTCGGGCGTGCCCATGAAGACGATCCTCATTCCTCGTCCAGCTCCTTTTCCTGCTCGCGGATATACTGCTCCAGCTCCTCGTCGGTGAGGACTTTGCAGTGCTCGGTGTAGAGGTGGCCGTCGAGATGCTCGATCTCGTGGCAGAAGCAGCGCGCGGTCAGCTCTTCGTCCTCAACTTCAAACTCCGTGCCGTAGCGGTCCTGCGCGCGCACGCGCACGACCATCGGGCGTGTGACGATGCCGTACTTGCCCGGCACGCTCAGGCAGCCCTCGAGGCCCGTCTGCTCGCCCTCGGTCTTGATGATCTCGGGGTTGATGAGCTCGATGATCTCGCCCTGCTCATCCTCCACGATGCAGACGCGGCGCAGGATGCCGACCTGCGGGGCGGCGAGGCCGACGCCACCGGCCTCCTCCAGTGTGTCCGCCATGTCGTCGAGCAGCTCATGCAGCCGGTCGTTGAATTCCGTCACGGGGCGGCAGACCTTTGTAAGGCAGGGATCGCCCACTTCGTGGATCTTGCGAATAGCCATAATTTCATCCTCTTTTCTCTATTGTAAAGCATTGCAGTCGGCAAAAATGTCGAGACCGCGGTTTTCTTTTCTTGCGTAAAATGCCAGCAGATATTCGCTGACGGTGCGCCGCAGCACGCTGCCGCCCTTGCCGCACAGGTAGACGCAATAGCGATAGCGGTTGTTGACCTTCATGACCGGCGCGCCCGCGGGGCCGAGCACTTCAACATCGAGCCCGCTCAGCGGCGGCTGGGAAGAGGCGTAGCGCAGTGCGTCGCACAGTGCGCGGGCAGCGGCGATGACGCGCAGCTCATCAAGGCCTGAGACCGTCAGCGTGAACAGATCTGAAAACGGCGGATAGCGCCGCAGCGAGCGCATGCGCAGCTCGTTTTGGTAAAACGTCTCATAATCCTGCTTCGCCGCGGCCTGAATGACCTCGTTTTCGGGATGGTAGGTCTGGATGACCGCGCGGCCCGGGCGCTCGCCGCGTCCGGCCCTGCCGACGACCTGCGCCAGCAGGCTGTACGTCCGCTCGGCGGCGTGGTAGTTCTGCGCGTAGAGCGAAAGGTCCGCGTCCAGCACGCCCACGAGCGTCACGTTTTCAAAATCCAGCCCCTTGGCGACCATCTGCGTGCCAAGAAGGATGGGGATATTCTTTTCTTCAAATTCGCGCAGCAGCGCTTCATGTCCGCGTGACGCGCCGACGGTGTCGGCGTCCATGCGCAGCACCTTGGTCTTCGGGAACAGGTCAAAAAGCTCCTGCTCGACCTTCTGCGTGCCGGAGCCGACGCGCTTCATCAGTCCCCCGCACTCAGTGCACTTGTCCATCACGGCCTCGGAATGCCCGCAGTAGTGGCACATCAGCCGTTCGTTGGCAGAATGGTACGTCATCGGCACGCTGCACCGCGGACACTGCGGCACATAGCCGCATTCGCCGCACAGCAGCATCCGCGCGCTGCCGCGCCGGTTGAGAAACAGAATGCTCTGCTCGCCGCGTTCGATATTTTTTTCAAGCTCTGCGCGCAGCGCATGACCGATCGAGGCCTCATTCCCCAGTCGCAGCTCGTCCTTCATGTCGGCAATCAGCACCTTGGGCAGCGGTAGATCGTTGAACCGACTGTGAAGCAAAAACACTTGATAGCGTCCGTTTTTGGCGGCGTATGCCGTTTCAATCGTCGGCGTGGCCGAGCCGAGCAGCAGCAGCGCGTCATTCTGCGCGCAGCGGAACTGCGCGACGTCGCGCGCGTGGTAGCGCGGCGGATTTTCGGACTGATAACTCGTCTCCTGCTCTTCATCCAAAATGATGAGCCCGAGGTTTTGCAGCGGTGCAACCACCGCGCTGCGCGTGCCCAGCACGACGCGCACCTCACCGCGGCGGATGCGCTTCCATTGGTCGTAGCGTTCGGTGAGCGGCAGCGCGCTGTGCAGCATCGCGACGTCGCTGCCGAACTGCGCCGTAAAGCGGCGCAGCATTTGCGGCGTCAGCGCGATCTCAGGCACGAGCAGCATGGCGGTCTTGCCGCACGTGAGCGCTTCTTCGATGAGCCTGATATAGACCTGCGTCTTGCCGCTGGCGGTCACGCCATGCAGCAGCGCGGCGCTGCCGCCCTCGCGGCCTAAGAGCGTACAGAGGCCGTCGAAAGCGGCCTGCTGTTCGCCGTTGAGCACAATGTCCTCGCGCGCGGGCGCATTATCATAGCGGCTGACGCGCAGCACCTCGCGCTCGGAGAATTCGACAAGACCGGCCTTTTTGAGGCCGCGCAGCGTTTGCATCGTCGCGCCGGTGTAGTAGCTGATCTCGCTGCTGGATAGGCACCCCTCGCGGCTGAGAAGCTCGACGACCGCATAGCGCACGGGTGCGCTGCGGCGCTTGGGCTCGACCGCGGCGAGCGCGTCCTCCGCGCTGACACAGAGCGACACCATGCGCACGGACTTATCCTGCAAGCGCTGGCGCAGCTTTGTTTCGCGCACGGCGAGGCCGCAGGCTTCAAGCGAGCGGAGCGCCTTTGCCGTCTTTTCGCCGCCAAGCTCATCGAGCGCGCCGCGCTCGATCTCCTTGGCGCTGAGCATGGCGCGCAGCAGCGTTTCCTCAAGGGAATCCGGCGCGACGGACGAGAGCGCGTCCTCCGCGCTGATCTCGCCGTTCACATGCCACAGCTCGCGGTACTGGAGCCACACGCCACCGGGCAGGATCGTCTTGATCGCGTCGTAATACGTGCAGAAATAGCGTGCTTTCATCCACCGCACAAGGCGGATGTCCTTTGCATCCAGCAGCGGCGCATCGTCGAGAAGAGCGTCGATGGGCTTGAGCGGCGACGTCGCCGCCTCGCGCCCGACTTCGAGCAAAAAGCCCTCCACGCGCCTGTTTCCGCGCCCAAAGGGGATCGTCACGCGCTTGCCGGCCTCGGCGCTGCCGATGAGCTCGTCCGGCACAAGGTAGGTGTAGAGCCGGTCGGCGGCATAAGGAACGGAAGAGACTGCGACGCGAGCAAGCATTTTCTCTGTCATACAGTCTCCCCCTTTGCGTTATTCAAGACTTACTTTGCGATGTGCGTGTCGATATTCTCTGCGGTGAGCTTACCGGCAGCGACCTCATTGATGGCCGTGGTGACCGGCTTTTCGCAGAGGGGATAACCCTCCTCGTCGGCCTGCTCGGCGATCTGGCGGGCGCGGCGCGCGACCACGTTGACGAGCAGATAACGGTTCTCAACGTACTTGTTGAGCAGACTCATAGCGGGATAAAGCATCATAATAGTTTACTTCCTTCTGCCTTCTCGGCTAATTTTTTGAACTTATTCAGACAAGATAGCCATGCGCTCGGCGGGCTTGCAGTGCTCGGCGAGCATGATGGCGTTGATCTCGCGCACGGCGCGTTCCACCGTGTCGTTGATGACGAAATAATCGTAAGTGTTGGCGGTCTGAAGCTCGACCTTTGCGCGCACGAGGCGCTTTTGCACCTTTTCGGGGCTGTCGGTGCCGCGGCTCGTCAGGCGTTCTTCAAGCGCCTGCCACGAAGGCGGCGCGATGAAGATGCGAACGACATCGGGGCGCTTATGCACGACCTGCAAGGCGCCCTGTACCTCGATATCGAGGACGACGTCCTTCCCCTGCTCCATGGCCTCGTCGACAAACTTCTTCGGCGTGCCGTAGAAGTTGCCAACGTACTCGGCATACTCCAAAAAGGCGTCTTCCGAGATCATTTTGCGGAACTCGTCGACATCGGTAAAGTGATAGTGGACGCCGTCTATCTCGCCCGGACGCGGCGGGCGCGTCGTGGCGGAAACGGAGAAATAAAGATCGTCGCGATCCTGAAATAACTCCTTGAGCACCGTGCTCTTGCCCACTCCGGATGGGCCGGAGATGATGAATGTTTTCCCCTTGTACATGATTTTCTATGCTTCCTCCTCCATGGCGAGCGTTTCCACGCCCAGCCTTGCGATCAGCTTGTCAGCGGCGATGGCCGAGAGCACCACATGGTCGCTGTCCATGATGAACACCGACGCGGTCTTGCGGCCGTAGGTCGCGTCGATCAGCATGCCGCGCTCGCGCGACTCCTGAATGAGGCGCTTGATCGGCGCGCTGTCAGGGCTGACGACGGCGATCAGGCGCTCGGCGGACACCATGTTGCCAAATCCGATGTTCAGCAGCTTCATTTGCTTCGCCCCTTACTCGATGTTCTGCACCTGCTCGCGGATCTTTTCGACCTCCGCCTTGAGCGCGACCACATCGCGCGCGATGGCGACATCGTTGCACTTTGAGCCGATGGTGTTGCTCTCGCGGTTGACCTCCTGAATAAGAAAGTCCATCTTGCGGCCCATGGGTTCGTCGGAGAGCAGCATGTCGCGCAGCTGCGACACGTGCGAGCGCAGACGCACGGTCTCCTCGTCCACGGCAATCTTGTCGGCGTAGATGGCGGCCTCGGTCAGGATGCGCGATTCGTCGATCGTCGTGCTCTGCAAAACCTCCTGCATGCGCGCGGTCAGCTTTTCGCGGTACTCGCGCACCGTTTCGGGCGAGCGCTCCTCGACCTTGCCGGTGAGTGTTTCGATGGTCGTGAGCCTGCCGCCGATGTCCTCGGCGAGCTTCTTCCCCTCCGTCGCGCGCATCTGGTTATAGGACGCGAGCGCTTCGTCGAGCACCTCGCAGATGTCCGCGCCGACAGACTCTAAGTCCTCCTCCGCCTTCGTGACGGTCAGCACGTCCGGGATGCGGGCGAAGTCCGCCACGTAGGACTGCTTTTGAAGGTAATTCCCGCCGTCGATCTCATAGAGCTTGCGCAGCGCCTCTAAGTAGCTGCGGGCCAGACCCTCGTTGACCACGACGACCTCTTCATCCGCGCCGGTCGAGTCGATGGTGACGAACACATCGACCTTGCCGCGCGAGATGGCCTTCTGCACGCGCCCCTTGATGGCGTCCTCTGCGAAGATGTAGGCGCGCGGCAGCTTCACCGTGCAGTCAAGATAGCGGTTGTTGACAGAGCGCACCTCGACGGTGATATCGCGATTGGAGAGCGTTTTTTTGGCTCTTCCATAGCCAGTCATACTTTTGACCACGATTCTTCTCCTCCATGATATAGTAAAAACACAAAACTGAAAAGTACAGGATTAAACAAAAATCAGTAGTAAATGCAGGGCAGCAAATAGCATCCGCCGCCGCTAAAGAGCGTGCAGCACGACCATGCCGCGCAGCAGCGCAGACACGCGCTGTCATCAAAATTGGCCGTGTGGACCGAGCGGAAGCCGTTGGGCCGGTAGCCCGCCCCCGTCAGCGCAGAGAGCGCGTTCTGATATTCTGGATTGTTCGGGTCCATCTGCACGGCGGTCTCCATATAGCGCTTGGCCTCGTCCATCCAGCCGCGCCGCGAGCAGACCACGCCCATCAGGAAGTTCCACTCCGCGTTATGGTCGCTCACGCCGCTTAAGAGACGCTCAGCGAGCGAGATATCGCCGCGGTTGATCGCCATGCGCACCTGATTGAGCGAGCCCGCTCCATAGGCGCCGCCGTAAGCGGAGTTGCCATAGCTATTCCCGCTGCCGTAGCCGTAGGAGTGGCTCTGCGAGGCGGCGGAAGACGCCTTGCGCTGCTTCTGAATCTGGTCATAGGCCTCGTTGATCTCTTTCATTTTTTCCTGCGCGAGATCGGCCAGCGGGTTATCGTGGTAATTGTCCGGGTGGTATTTGCGGGCAAGGTCGCGGTAAGCGCGCTTGACCTCCTCGTCAGTCGCCGTCGGCGGGATATTTAGGATCTGATAGGGGTCATTCATACGGTTTCCTCGTTTTTCTCCGCCTTGATGCGGAAGTGTATTCTGCGCGGGGGCTTATGATACGTGCCCTTGAGAACGGCGCTGCCAATCCCGTAAAGGCTCTCGTAAAAAATGCTGTCTAAAATGCTTGTCCACACGCCGCAGGAGAGCAGCGCGTAAGCGCTCGCCATGCGATGCACGGAGAGGTCGAGCGAGGTGGCCACGGCTTCCCTGCTCTGCTCGTCCAGCTTGTCGCCATCAAGCTCATAGCGATAGCGCAGCGGATTGTAGCAATTCGAGTGCGCGTCCTTTTCAAAGTCATCTGCCGCGTCGACCAAGTAGATCCAGCGGCCGAGGTGGTAGAAAATTTCCTTCATCACGCGCCGCTGCATCTCGTCATCGACACAGTCGGCGATGTCCGCCATCAGCGCGGCGAAAGGCTCGGCGGCCTGATCAAGCGAGGCGCAGTGCTCCCGCTCGCGCTCGTGCAGATCATTCAAGTGCCGCTGCACGGAGGCGTCAAATTCCGGCACGAACGTCCTCGCCTTGCGGTAAGCGCCGCGCAGCAAAAGCGCCGCGAGCCGGTATGGGATGGCTTTGAAAAAGCCGTGGTCTTCAATATGGTCGCGAAGCTGCCACCAGGCGAGCACCAGACTGTGGTCTGCCGCCGTTTCGAGCGCGACGGTGTGCGCCATGACGCACTGTGCCTTGCACGGATGCGCCGCGCAGCGGCAGCTCTCGCATTCCGGCTCCTGCGCGTCGGAGAGCAGGATAGCAAGGAACGTGAAGTCGAAATTCAGCACAAAGCGGGCGGCAAAGCCGTACTTTCGCCCGAGCTCTTGGCACAGCCCGCAGTAAACGGACTGGAAGCGCGCTTCGTCCTGCTCGCTGAGGTGCGGCTTGGACGGCCTGATGTAACCAAACATGCCTTAGAAAAGACGCACGATGGTGAACGTCAGCTTGCCGTTTTTCTTCGTGCGGCGGTCGCAGATGATCGCGGGGATGATGCCGATCAAAAATGCCGCGATGGCGACGGCGTAGCGCAGTCCCTCGCTTTGAAGCGCGCCGGTCGCGAAGTAGCCGACAAGAAACAGCACGATCGGCAGAAGATAGACGAGGAGCATCACGCCGAGCAGATTCTTCGTGCTGCTCTCGACCACGACCTTTTGTCCCACTTCGGCGCGGGCGTCGTTGCGCGCGACAGCGCGCACGCTTGCACCCGATACGCCGCAGCCCGCACACTCTTCACAGTCGTGGCCGCAGGCGGACTTGCGCGGGACGGAGATCTCCGCCATGCCGCCGGGAAGGATTTTTTCTACTGTTGCGATCTGAGTCATGCTGTCTCCTTTTGCGAATTGGCTTAGCTGATGTGAACGGTGACCTCGTAAGTGCCGACCGCGCCCACGTCGTAGCCGCTCACCTCGATGCGGGCGGGAACGGTGTAGCTGCCGCTGTCGGCGGCGATGTCGGATAGGTCTGCAATGACGTGGACCTCGCGCCCGTAGATGGCCTCAAGGTCGCTTGCGGAGCCTCGCAGCGTGACGGGCAGTGACGAGGTCACGACGGTGACGGTGTGGTCGCCTGAGAAATTCTCGTAGCTGAAGTGCGTCGCCTCGACCTCTTTCGTGCTGATGTCACCGCTGCTGATCGTGAGCGTGGCGCTCGTGATCCCACTTAAGTTGTTCACCCCGTCGGGAATGAGAATGTCATAGGTCAGCGTCTCCGAGCCCTGCACGTCCTCAAGCGCGAGCGTGCCGAGCGAGATCTCGCTGATGCCCGCCATCTGCGTCGCATCACCGGAAAGGGTGATGCTGCTGTGGCTGAGCGTATAGGTGTAATTCTCGAGCCGCGAGCCCGCGGATTCGATAAAGTTGACGGTCAGCGGAACGTCCTTCACCTTGAGCACCGGCATCGTCACCTGCACGTTTTCACTCATGGGATGGATGTTCTTGCTCTCAATGAGCTGGTCGTTGAAGTCATAGAGCTCATAGTCGAGCAGCTCCACGACCGTGGAGGATGCATTTTCGATGTCGAGCGTGACCTGCGCGTAGCTGATCTGCATGATGTCAGCCTGCTGGCCGCGCACCTCGAGCGTTTCGGGCAGCATCTCGACCGTGCCGGCGATGTAGCCCTCGGCCACATTGCCGACGACCTTGCAGCGGATCTCGATGTCCTTCTTGTTGAGCTCGCCGATCTCGACCTGAACGGTGCGGATGGTCGGCGATTCGACCTTCACGCTGCTCGACGAGACCTTCGAAGGGTACAGGATCGTGTAGCTGACGGACTGCTTGCCCGCGTAGGTGATGGTCGAAAGGTCGCTCACGAGCCGCAGCTCGCTCGTGTCAAAGTCGTAGACGACGTTGCGCGGCATCTGGAGCTTTAAATCGACGGTGATATCCTCGTCCCCACTGATGCGCATGAGGCCCTTGTCGGCAAGCGACGTGTCCTCGTTGAGAAATTCGATCGGCACGTCATGGACGTACACGGTCACGGATTCCTTGTTGTTCACGTAGAACCAGATCGTTGCCGCGATGAGGATGGACAATGCAACGTAGAAGATCTTGCGGCGCTTACTTTTCATCGTCCTTGTCCCCCTTTCCGGCACTGAGGAGCTTCAAGAGCTTCATGTGGAGCTTGTCGTCCTGTTCGGTGGGCTCCTGCGGGACAAGCTCATTGATGAGCAGCTTTTCGAGCGTCTCGGGCATCAGGTGGCGCTTTAAGAGGCCACCGATGGCGACGGAGATCGTCCCCGTCTCCTCCGAGACGATGACGACGACCGCGTCGGAATTCTCGCTCATGCCGATGCCCGCACGGTGACGCATGCCAAGGTCGCGGCTCAGGTTCACGTTTTTCGAGAGCGGCAGCATGCAACCGCCCGCGAGCAGCCGCCCGTCACGCATGATGACCGCGCCATCGTGCATGGCCGCCTTAACGAAGAAAATATTTTTGAGAAGCTCGCTGCTCACGCGCGCGTCGACGATCGTGCCCGTGCGGGCGATGTCGTCCAGCGCCATTTCACGCTCGAAGACGATGAGAACGCCCGTGCGCGTTTTGGACATTTCCGTGCAGGCGAGCACCGTCTGCGCGATGGCGTTTTCAATGGCCGAGACCTGCTGCGTGCGCGCGAAGGGGTTGAACGAGCGCCAGCGGCTCGAGCCGAGCTGGTCGATGAGGCGGCGGATCTCGGGCTGGAAGAGCACGATGAGCGCCAGCGCACCGAGCGAGAGAATATGGCTCAAAAGGAAGTAAATTCCGTTGAGCGAGAACGCGTCCGAGAGCATCAGTGCCAGCAGAAACAGCAAAATCACCTTGCCGACGCTCTCGACCTTCGACGTGCCGACGAGCTTTAAAAGCCAATAGATCGCATACGCCATCAGCGCGATATCAAGATAGTCCGAGATCCTGAGCGTGAGCACATAGCGCCACGCGCCTTCCAGAATGGGCATGACAAATTCCATAGGCACGCTCCCCTTAAGCAATAGTTATTACTTATTCTAATATGAAACACTCCAAATTGCAACGGTAGAGCGATGAATTTTCTATGAAATCTCAGTTTTTTGCCTGACCTGCCGCGATCGCGCGCAGAGAGGAAAGAAACGTGTCGATCTCGCTTTCGCGATTAAAGGCGGAAACGCTCAGCCGCACCGTTCCGTCGGGCAAAGTGCCCACCGTTTTGTGCGCGAACGGCGCACAGTGCAGCCCCGCGCGCAGCGCGATACCGCGCTTTGCCATCTCCTCGGCAACACTTTCTGGCGAAAGGCCGTCCACCGTGAACGATAAGACCCCTGCCTGCAAGCTTGCCTCCAGCGAGAGAAATCCGTGTACATTTGGAATTTTGCCGAGGCCCTCTCCTGCTCGACGGATGAGCGCGCGGCTGTGGTGCAGGATGCGCTCCGGGCGCTGCGCGCGCACGAAGGCGATGCCCGCTTCGAGCCCCGCGATGCCAGGAACGTTGTGCGTCCCTGCCTCCAGACGGTCGGGAAGAAAGTCCGGCATGCTCTGGCGCAGCGATTCGCTGCCTGTGCCGCCCTCAATGAGCGGGAGCGCGTCGCTGCCGCAGAGCAGCAGCCCCGTCCCCTGCGGGCCGTAAAGTCCTTTATGCCCCGGCATGGCAAGGAATGCGGGCGCGAGCGCGGAAAAGTCGATCGGCAGCGAGCCCGCGGATTGAGACGCGTCGATGATGAGCGGCACGCTTGCGCCGCGGCAGAGCTGCGCGATGCGCTCAATTGGTAAAATAGCGCCGAAGACATTGGAGACATGCGTGCAGATAACGGTATCGGGCTCATGCGCAAGCGCGCGCTCGAAGGCTTCGACCGTCTCCTGCGGCGAAAAAAGCGGCGCGGCGGCGACGATGACCTCCGCGCCCAGCGCGTGCAGCGGCCGCGTGACGGCGTTGTGCTCATAGCCTGAGACGACGACCCGCCCGCACGGGCGGACAAGGCTCTTGATGGCGATGTTCAGTCCATGCGTCGCGTTCATCGTGAAAACGACCTGCTCGCTCGACGGCACGGAGAAGAGCTCCGCGGCTGCGCTGCGGCAGCGAAACAGCAGCTCGTCGGCCTGCTGCGCCGCGGCATACCCGCCGCGCCCGGGCGAGCTCATCGTGCACATCGCCCGCACGACGGCCCGCTGCACCGCAGCGGGCTTTTGAAACGTCGTGGCGGCGCTGTCGAGATAGATCATAGCGCCACCTCTTGCATGCCGTCATCCGAGGCGAAAAGCACCTTGACCGGCAGCACGCCGCCCGCGCGGCAGGCCTGCATGGCGCGCGCCGCGTGGCGGCGCGGGATTTCCAGCGTATAGCCGCAGCCGCGCTCGGTGATCGCAGCGCCCGCGCGGCGGATTTTGGCAGAGATACCCGCGTCGCTCAAAAGCCGCGCCATGCGCTGGGCATGGGTGACTGAGCGCGCGGCAAAGAGATAATAGTCCATACCGATTCCCCCTCACAGCATGATATGCGTGCGCGGCGGCGGTGTGCGGGCGAAAAGGGACGGGCGCTCAGGAAAAGCGTCCGTCCGAAGCGGTTTTGATTCAGTTGTCCGCGCGCTCAAGGAGCGCGATAGCGTGGGCGGCCATCCCCTCGCCGCTGCCGGTGAAGCCGAGGTGTTCCTCAGTCGTGGCTTTCACGCTCACGCGCGAGACATCGATCTGGAGCTCGCGAGCGATATTCGAGCGCATCTGCTCGCGGTACGGTGCGAGTTTAGGTGCCTGCGCCAGGATCGTTGCGTCAATGTTGACGACATCGTACCCCGCGGCGGCGAGGTGCAGCTTCACCCGCCGCAGCAGCTCTAAGCTCGAGATGCCAGCAAACTCGTCGGCGGAATCGGGAAAGAGCTTGCCGATATCGCCGAGCGCCGCCGCGCCGAGCAGCGCGTCCATCACGGCGTGGGTCAGTACGTCAGCGTCCGAATGGCCGAGCAGGCCCTTTTCGTAGGGGATTGTCACGCCGCCTAAAATCAGTGCGCGGCCCTCGGTCAGGCGGTGCACGTCGTAGCCGTGCCCGATGCGTAAATTCGTCATGGTATGGGTCCTTTCTTCAAGAAAAGGCAGAGGGGAAAGGTTCATTCCCCTCTGCGCTGTAAAATTGCTTCTGCGATCGCAAGGTCGACCGGCGTGGTGATCTTGATGTTTTCCTCGCTGCCCTCTATCAAGTGGACTTCCTTGCCCATCCGCTCCACAGCGGAGCAATCGTCCGTGATGGCTGCGCCACCCGTAATCGCGGACTGGAGCGCCGCCTTCAAAAGGTCGGCGGCGAAGACCTGCGGCGTCTGCACGGCGAAGAGCGCGCTGCGATCGGGCGTGCGCTCGACGATACCGTCGTGCGCAACTTTGATGGTGTCTCGCACCGGAATGGCGGGCGCGGCGGCGAGGTAAATCTTTGCCGCGTCAAGCACTTCGTCGATGAGCTCGACGGTGACGAGCGGACGCGCACCGTCCTGCACGGCGAAAAATTCCGTCTCGGGCGAGGCCTCGAGCGCCGCGCGCAGCACGGACTCTGTCCGCGTTGCGCCGCCGACGATGACCTTTACGGGTTTTCTGAGGCCAAAGGTCTTGCAGAGCTCAGCATAAGGCAGCAGCTCGTCCTCCCGCGCGGCGATGACGATCTCGTCGATGCCCTCCACGCGGTCGATCGTGAGCAGTGTGCGCACAAGGACAGGGATGCCGTCAAGGGTTTGCAACAGCTTGTTCTCCCCGCCGTAGCGCGTGGAGCTTCCGGCGGCCGCAATCAGCGCGGCGCAGTACGGGTGAGTGCGCTTTTGGCGCTTGCCGAACATCTTTTGCAGCAGGCTCATGGACTCAATCGCTCTCCTTTAACAGCATCGCGGCGTTGACGCGCCCCTCAGCCTCGGGATACTCCACGTCTTCTGCCAGGACGATCTCTGATACGAGGATCTGCTTGGCAATGTGCAGCATCTTGCGCTCGCCGTTGGATAGTCCGCGCGTGCTGTCGCGATGCATCAGCGCCTTGATGACGGCGCTGACCTCGTCGAGATTGCCGCTTTTCAGGCGATCCATATTCTCGCGGTAGCGGTGGTTCCAGTTCGCCGTCATGTCGACGCCGAGCTTGGGAATGCGCGCGATGACCTCTTCGATCTCGCTTCTCGTCTTGATGGCGCGGATGCCGATGGCCGTGGAATTCTCGGTCGGGATCTTGAGCGTTAGCCCGGAAATGGGCATTTTGAAGACGTAAAAATCCATTGCTTTGCCGCTGATCTTTTCGCGGACAATGCTGTCGATCACACCGGCGCCGTGCATCGGGTGCACGACCTTATCTCCCACTTGAAACATTCTATGCCCACCTCCCTTCAGGCAGAATGCCAATCCGGCATTCGCCCCGGTTTTCCGTGCGATGGAAAAGAAAAACAGCACAAACACACAAGAGGAAACAATTCCCCATACATAGTATAACGTACTTTGCCATCATTTTCAAGCGATTTTTGATGAAATATCGCATAAAAATGGAAACACACCGTATTTTCGAAAAAACAGGGGCTCCCCTTTTCAGGAGAGCCCCCGTGACGGAAGAACGATTTTTGCTTACTTATTGCTGCGGCGCCAGATGTGCATCTTCTCCGCGTCGGCGATGAGCTGCTCGCGGAAGTCGGGATGCGCGATGCCGATGAGCGCCTCGGCACGCTGCCAGGTCGAAAGGCCCTTGAGGTTGACCATGCCATACTCGGTGACGATGTAGTGCGTGCAGGAGCGCGGGTCGGTGCAGATGGAGCCGGGCGTCAGCGTGGGGACGATGCGGCTCTTGACCGTGCCGTCCTTGCCCGTGACGGTCGAGGACATGCAGATGAAGCTCTTGCCGCCCTTGGAGAGGTACGCGCCCATCGCAAAGTCGAGCTGGCCGCCCGTGCCGGAGATGTGCTTGATGCCCGCGGACTCGGCGTTGACCTGACCGAAGAGGTCGCAGTCGATGGCGTTGTTGATGGAGATGAAGTTGTCGATCATAGAGATGACGTGCACGTCGTTCGTGTAATCGACCGGTGCGCCCATGACCTCGGGATTGCGATCCATGTAGTCATAGAGCTTCTGCGTGCCGGCGGCGAAGGCAAAGACCTGACGGCCCTTGTCGAGCTGCTTGTGCTTGCCGGTGATCTTGCCGGCGAGGGCCATGTCGACAAAGCCGTCGACATACATTTCGGTGTGAACGGACAGGTCCTTGAGGTCAGACTGGGCGATCATCGAGCCGATGGTGTTGGGCATGCCGCCGATGCCGAGCTGGAGGCACGCGCCATTCGGGATCTCAGGCACGACAAGGTTGGCGACCGCAGTGTCGACCTCGGTGGGGGCGCCGCCCGCGCCGAGCTGCGCAACAGGAGGATTCTCCCCTTCCACAACCATGTCGACGTCCTTGATGTTGATCTCGCAGCCGTTGAGGCCGTAGACCCAGGGAAGGTTCTCGTTGACCTCGACGATGACGGTCTTGGCGGAATCCAGCATGTCGGCTAAGTGAGAGCACGCGAGAGCGTAGCTGAAGTTGCCGTGCTTATCCATCGGCGTGACTTGGATCATCGCAACATCAACCGTGGCGTTGCCGTCGCGGTAGAAGCGCGGCAGCTCGCTGTAGCGCATGGGGATGAAATAGCCCATGCCCTTGGAGATAATCTTGCGGTCGATGCCGCTGCAATGCCAGGAGTTCCAGGTGAAGTGCTCACCGGCGTCCTCGGCCTTGCAGATCTCGGGCATCCACATCGTCACGCCGCCGCGGACCTTGACGTCCTTGAGCTCATTCTGGCGTGCGGCCAGAGCCTTGTCGAGCGTGTAGGGATGGTTGGTGCACCAGCCGTAGTCGACCCAGTCGCCGCTCTTGACGACCTTGACGGCTTCCGCGGCAGAGGTCAGCTTCTTCTGATAAAGCGCTGCGTAATCCATGGATAATTCCTCCTGTATGTATGTGAATTTGATTATCATTTCGGAACTATGTCGAAACTTTAACAATTATAGCATACCGATCGCCGTTTGCAAAGTCTTTCTTACGTGTCAGCGTAAAAAAGAACGTAAAAAAGAGACAGGCCGGAGCCTGTCTCTTTTCAGTTCGGAAAAATTACTCCTCGACAGGAGCCTCTTCCTCGCCGCTGAGCAGCGCGCGGATGCTGAGGGAGATCTTCTTCTTCTCCTCGTCGATGGCGGTAATCTTCGCGTCGACCATCTGGCCTTCGGACAGGACGTCGGAGGGCTTGTCGATGCGGCGGTCAGCGATCTGGGAGATATGGATCAGGCCGTCCACGCCGGGAACGACTTCAGCGAAAGCGCCGAAGGTCATCAGCTTGACGATGCGGACGTTGGCAACGTCGCCGACCTTGTAGGTGTTCATGAACACATCCCAGGGGTTCTGGGTGCGATCCTTGACGCCGAGGGAAATCTTGCGCTTCTCGGGGTCGAAGGAGATGACGTACACGTCGAGGTGATCGCCGATGGAGACGACCTCGGCAGGGTTCTTGATGCGGCTCCAGCTCAGCTCGGAGATGTGAACCATGCCGTCCACGCCGCCGATGTCGACGAACACGCCGTAAGAGGTCATGGACTTGACAACGCCGTCATAGTGCTTGCCGACCTCGATGCCTTCCCAGATGGCGGCCTGAGCAGCCTGACGCTCCTCGTTCAGCACGGACTTGATGGAGCCGACGACGCGGCGGCGGGCACGGTTGACCTCGGTCACGCGGAGCTTGACCTTCTGCTTGACCATCTGGCCAAGGTCGGAGTCCTTGGGCATGCCGCTCTGAGAAGCGGGCACGAACACGCGCACGCCCTTGACAGAAACGACAATGCCGCCCTTGTTCACTTCGGTCACGGTGCCTTCGAGAACGGTCTTGTCCTCAACGGCGGTCTCAATGTCTTCCCAGAGTTTGACAGCGTCGAGACGCTTCTTGGAGAGGGTGGCGTAGCCTTCCACGTCGTTGACGCGGACAACGTAAGCCTCGATCTCGTCGCCGACCTTGACGACGTCCTCGGGCTTGACGTCGGGGTCGCTGCTCAGCTCAGAAACAGGGATATAGCCTGCCTGCTTGCAGCCGACGTCGACCTGGATCTCGGTCGTGCCGATGGCGGTCACGATACCGGTCACCTTATCTCCTGTATTTAGAGTCTTGAAAGATTTTTCAAGCAGTTCTTCAAAGGATTCGCTGGTTTCAGGGGTAGTGGTGTTGATGTTTTCTTCCGTCATTGTTGTTAATACCTCCATAATGATACTCGCAGGAGTAGATGCGCCGGCTGTCAGTCCCGCCACACGGCATCCGGAAAAGAATTCCGGTGAGAGCTCGTCTGCGGATTCGATCTGGAGGACTTTTCCGCAGTTCTCTCTGCAAATCTCGGTCAAATGCCTTGTGTTGGCGCTTCTTCGGTCGCCCACAACTACCATCGCGTCTACCTTGGCGGAAAGTTCTGCTGCCTCAGTTTGACGTTTCTGCGTAGCATTGCATATTGTATCATTGATTTTCAGATTTGTACACTGTTTTTTTAGAAATTTCACGCAACTTTCCCAAAGCGCACGAATGCAGGTCGTTTGCGCCAGCGTGATACTGGGTAAATGGGCAAAATCGGGGTGTTCCTGCAAGTATTTTTGCGCTTCCTGCACATTTTCAAAAATCAGCGGGTCGCTGCACCATCCTGCGATGCCCTGCACCTCGGGATGATGGCGCTCACCGATCAGGATGACGCGGCGTCCCTCGTGCTCTGCCTCCTGTGCAAGCTTTCGGATGCGCTCGACATGCGGGCACACGGCGCTCACGACCTCTGCCCCGCACTCTCGCAGCGCATCAAGCGTCGCTCTCGGCTCGCCGTGGGCGCGGATGAGCACGGTCTCCCCCGCCTTTGCCTGGTCGGGTGACGTGATGAGGCGCATGCCAAGGTCTTCGATCTCGCGCACGACGCCCGCGTTGTGCACGATGCTGCCGAGCATCGCGCCGCCGCGCGCTTTTGCCGTTTCGCGCGCAAGGTTGACCGCGCGCTCCACGCCATAGCAGAAGCCCGCGGTCTCAGCTAAGATGACCTTCACAGCGGCGCGCCTCCCACCTGCTGGCCGCCGAGCGCGTAGGCCTGACGCAGCATTTCGTCGGCGATGGCCTGCAATTCTTCGGACGTGCCGCGGCGGCCCGTGACCTCGGGCACATACGGCTCGCCGAAGATGATGCGCGTCTTACGGAAGGGCTTTTTCTGCCCGTCGCAGAACACCGGCACGAGCGTCGCACCCGTGCGCACGCCGATCATCGCGATGCCCGCGTGCGCGTGCGCGGGGAGTCCGTCGTGATAGCCGACGCCGCCCCGGATCGTCGTCCCCTCGGGGAAGATCAGAAGATTCTCACCCTTGTGGAGCACCTGCATCGCGGTCTTGATGGACTGGATATCCTTGCCGTCGCGCTGGACGGGAAATGCGCCGAGCGTGCGGATGAGCCACGCGAGCGCGCGGTTGTCGAAGAGCTCGGCCTTGGCCATAAAGTGCAGATGGTAGTCGAGCGGCAGGCACAGGCCGATGAGCACGGGGTCTAAGTCCGTTGAATGGTTCGGGCACAGCAGCACGCTGTGCTTGGGCAGATTTTCAAGTCCCTTGACGTCCACGCGGTAGATCCACAAAAGCACCCGACCGATGATCCAGATAAACGCAAAAAAGATACGGTGCATCATTTCAATTTCTCCTGAATGAGATTCAGCAGCGCCCGCTCGCTCTCTTCAAAGTTGAGCTTCGACGTGTCGAGCCGCACGGCGTCCGCCGCCTCGCGCAGCGGGGCGATGTCGCGGTGCATGTCCTGATAGTCGCGCTCGTTGATCTCGCGCAGTACCTCTTCATACGCCTTGGGCGTGCCGCGCTCGGAGAGCTCGAGGCAGCGGCGGCGCGCGCGCTCCTCGGCCGAAGCCGTCAGGTAAATTTTGAGGTCGGCGTCCGGCAGAACGACTGTGCCGATGTCGCGCCCGTCCATGATGACGCTTCTCTTGCGCGCGATATCGCGCTGCATCTCAAGAAGGTATGCGCGCACGCACGGCAGCGCCGAGACGTTCGAGGCGTACATCGAAATTTCCGGCAGACGGATCTCGGTGCTGACGTCTTTACCGTCAAGCAGCATCTTCTGCCCTCCTGTCTCGTCAAATGCCATGTCGATCTGAATTTCTTTCAGCAGCGGCGCGATCTGCGCTTCGTCCTTTGCGTCCAGTCCGCGGGAAAACGCCGCGTAGCCGATGGTGCGGTAGATCGCACCCGTGTCGACATGCAGAATGTTCAATTTCTTGGCGACGGCCTTGGCGAGCGTACTCTTGCCCGCGCCGCCGGGGCCGTCAATGGCAATGGAAAAATGCTCTTTCATCTGTTTGATTCTTCTCTCTTACAATAAATATGTGCTTACTGCGTCAGCAGTGCGTCCGCGGCAGCCTCGCCCGCGGCCTTGCCGGTCGCCCAGGCGATTTGCAGATTGTAGCCGCCCGTGTAGGCGTCTACGTCGATGATCTCGCCGGCAAAGTACAGGCCGCCGATCTTTTTCGACGCCATGGTCTTCGGATCGATCTCCCCCACCTTGACGCCGCCGGAGGTGATGATCGCATTTTCGACCGGCATCGGCGCGGTGACGTTGACCGTCCAGCGCTTTAAGAGCGTGCGGATGGTCTCGCGCTGGGCACGCGTGATATCGTGCACCTTTTCGTGCGGCGGGATGCCCGAGCGGTCGATGAATTCGTCGATCATCTTCTGCGGCAGAAGCGCGCCGAGCACGTTGCAGTAGTCGCTGTTTGCGTGCTTTTCAAAATCCGACAGCAGGCGCTTGTCGAGCATTTGTTCGTCGAGCGCGGGCTTGAGGTCGATCTCCAGCCGGTACTGCTTTTTGTCGAAATGCCGCATGTGCGCGCTGGCCGACAGGATGAGCGGCCCGCTCACGCCGAAGTGCGTGAACAGCATTTCGCCGAAATCCGAGTGGATCTTTTTGTTGTTTTCATATACCGTCAGCGCGACGTTGCGCAGGCTCAGCCCTTGCAGCACCGCGCATTCGCGCGCCTCAAGCGGCACGAGCGAGCCGCGCAGCGGCGTGACTGTGTGGCCGAGCGCTTCCGCCATGCGGAAGCCGTCGCCCGTCGAGCCCGTCGCGGGATAGGACAGCCCGCCCGTCGCCAGAATGACGGCGGAGGCGGTGTAGTCCCCTTTTTCGCCCTTGACGGCGGCGACATGGCCGTCTTCGACCGAAATACCGAGCGCGCGGTCGCGCACGAGCTTGACGTGCAGACGCTTGAGCTCGCGCTCAAGCGCCGCTGTGATGTCGAATGACCGGTCGGACACGGGAAACACGCGCTTGCCGCGCTCGACCTTGAGCGGCACACCGAGCCCCTCGAAAAAATCGATGGCGTCGTGCCCGTCGAAGCGGGAAAACACGGAGTATAAAAACCGCGGGTTCTGCGGCACGTGGGCGAGCAGCTCTTCACAAGTGCTGTCGTTCGTCACGTTGCAGCGGCCCTTGCCGGTGATGTTCACCTTTTTGCCGAGACGCTCGTTTGGATCGAGCAGCGTCACGTGCGCACCCTTGCGCGCGGCGCAGATCGCGGCCATCATGCCGCCCGCGCCGCCGCCGATGACAACGATCGCCTTATTCATCTTCGATCTTGCCGAAAATGTCGAAGCGCTCCCAGATGTGCTCGAGTTCGGAGAACGTCGCAGAGATGTCTGCGCCCTTCTTGTTGGCAACGGCCAGAATGAGTGCGTTGAGCATGCTCATGGGCGCCGCCAGCGAGTCGACGAACGAAATCATCTCGCTGCGCACGAGCAGCGAATTGCTGGACATCTGGTTGATGGGCGACATCTCGCTGTCCGTCACGCCGACGATCGTCGCGCCGCGGTCGCGCGAAAACTGGATAGTCTTGAGCGCAAGCTCGCTGTAACGCGGGAAGCAGATACCGATGACCACATCGTCTTTGGAGACGCGGAAGAGCTGGTCGAACGAGCCGGCCGCGCCGCCGTTGACCAGAGTGACGTTGTCGAAGATCAGGCGGAAATAGAAGTTTAAGTACCCTGCCAGAAACGAGGACGAACGGAAGCCCACGATGTAGATGCGGCGCGCGCCGATGATCGTGTCGACCACGCGCTCAAATTCCGCGCCGTCGGTCTGGTCGATGGCCATGCGAATCTTCTCCATGTCGCGCTGCAGGACGTTCGTCATCAGATCGGACCCTGCGAGCTCGCCGTCCGACGCCTGAATGCGCTGGATGCTCGTGAGCTTGCCGCGAATCATCTCCTGCAATGCACGCTGCATGCTCGGATACCCCTCGTAGCCGAGCTGGGTGGCAAAGCGCACGACGGTCGACTCGCTGACCTGCACGGTCTTGCCGAGCTTGCTGGCCGTCATAAACGCGGCCTTGTCGTAGTTTTCCAGAATGAAGCGGGCGATGAGCTTTTGCCCCTTGGAAAAGCTGCTCATGTTCTTTTCGATATTATGTAAGATATTCTTCGTCATAAAATCGTCCTCTGTTACTTTGATTTTGTTGCTTGGAGCTCCTGCTCCGTAAGATCGCGCCACGCGCCGACGGGAAGAGCCCCGAGTTTGAACGCGTGCTCCTGCACGCGCTTTAGGCGCTTGACGTGTAATCCGGCGGCGGCGCACATGCGCCGGATCTGCCGGTTTCTTCCTTCATGGATGGTGATGGAGAGAACGGCGGTGTCCCTCCCCTGCCGCAGCACGCGCACCTGCGCGGGCCGGATGGGCTCGCCGTCGAGCTGTGTCATGGAAGCGAGCGCTTCTGCCGCTCCCCTGACCTCGCCCGCGACGCTGACCTCGTAGACCTTGTTGACCTCGTAGCGCGGGTGCAGAAGATGCTGCATCCATTCGCCGTCGTTCGTCAAAAGCAGCAGTCCCTCGGAGTCGAGGTCGAGCCGACCGACGGGATAGACGCGCTCGCCGCAGTCTCTGACGAGCTCGGCGACGGTCTTTCGCCCTTTTTCGTCAGAGAGCGTGCAGACATAGCCGCGCGGCTTGTTGAGCATCAGGTAGCGCTTCTGCCCCTCCTGTGTGAGCGGCCTGCCGTCGACGGTAATTTCGTCGACTTCGGGGTCGGCCTTCTGCCCGAGAAGCGCAGTCTTGCCGTTCACGTGCACGCGTCCCGCGGCGATATACTGCTCGGCGGTGCGCCGGGAGCAGAGCCCCGATTCGGCGATGAGCTTTTGAATTCTTGCTTCGGCCAGGTCGATCCCTCCTTTACTTTGCCGACAGAAATTGCCAGAGCTTTTCCGCCAGCGACTTATTTTTGCTTGTTTTGCTCTTTGTTTCCTGCGCCTGTACGCTGCACGCGCTGACAAGGTCAACTCTTCCGACCTCAGTCTCGCCGCAGGAGATGACGAGCGTGCCGAACGTTTGTCCCTTCCGCACAGGGGCGGAGACGGTTTGCGGCAGCTCGGCGCGCACGCTCAATGCTTCATTTTCCGCGGTGGGATAGCGAAAGCTCTCCGCCGCCACGGCGGACACACTCTGCCCGTCGACGCTTACGCTGCCGTAGGCCTTGCCTTTTTTGGCACCGCTTGAGAGCGCATACGCCGAAAAGCCGTAGTCGTAGAGTGCCGCGTGATCCGCCCAATCGCTGCCGTCGTGCAGCGTGACGGCGATCAGGCGCATCCCACCGCGCTCGGCACAGGTGACGAGTGTGCGCCCCGCGTCGCCGGTGTAGCCGGTCTTGAGACCGACGCAGCCGGAGTACGACGCGAGCAGCTTATTGTGGTTCGTCATCGTGCGCGTGCCGACGCTCGCCGTGCGCGTCGAGACGATGCGCGCGAACGTCGGGTTCTGCATGGCGTAGACCGCAAGGCGCGCCATATCAAGGGCACAGGAGCCGTGCCCCGCTTCGTCAAGCCCGCTCGGGTTAGCAAATGACGTGTGCTCCATGCCGAGGGCTTTCGCCTTTTCGTTCATCCATCGGACAAACTGCGCGCTGCCGCCGTTCCCGCCGCAGTGGGCGGCGATGCACTCTGCCGCGTCGTTGCCGGACGGCAGCATCAGACCGTAGAGAAGTTCCTCCATCGTGAGCGTTTCGCCCTCGAGAAGGTACATCGACGAGCCCTCGCGCAAGTGCTCGCGTTTGACCGTGACTTGCTCCGTGAGTTCGCTGTGCTCCAGCGCGACTAAGCAGGTCATGATCTTCGTCGTGCTCGCGATGCTGCGCTCCTGCGTTTCATTGCGCGACGCCAGCACCCGCCCGCTGCCCGCCTCCATCAAAATGAACGCGGCGGCGGCAGTTTCAGGCGCGGCAGCCTGACAGGTCAAACTGCTTGACAGGCAGGAAACAGCAAGGAAAACGGCAAATACGCATCGGGCAAAACGCGGCATGGGATCACTCCTTCATTCGGAATGCCCCTATTATGCCCGAAATCAGTAGATATCTTTCTCTTCTCTCTTCTTGTCCACGAAATTCTGCACGCGGTCGAGCACTTCCGGCACAAGATCAAGCACGCGGTCGACCGTTGCCGCCGCAGGAATGGCCACGGGCATCACGCGCGTCAGACCGTCCTTGACGACGAGGAACGCGACGGGGTCTACCTTGACGCCCGCGCCCGCGCCGCCGCCGAAGTGTGCGGTGTCGGTCTTGCCGTAGTCGCCGCCGCCCGCGCCGAAGCCGAAGCTCACGCGCGAAACGGGAATGACGGTCACGCCGTCGGGCGTTTGGATCGGCTCTCCGATGATGGTGTTGGAATCGACCATATCACGGATCTTATCCATCGTGGTGTCCATGAGATCGTTGAGCGGGGTCTTCTTTTCGATGTTTTCCATGAGGTTCATCCTTTCTTTTTATGCGGTCAGTTTTTCACTGTGTTCACTGTTTTGCGGAGTGCTCTCCGTTGGTTTTTCCGCGGGAGCGTCGTTTTTATGCGCCTTTTTATAGCGCAGGTACCATTTGAGCATCGGAATGAGCAGCGCAAGTGCGATGTGCAGCCCGTCGCGGATGCGAAGCGACAGGCCAACGGCACCCACTGCGTGCGTCTTTTCAGAGCTGTAGTCCATGCGCAGGTGCAGTGAGGGATCAGGGATATGGAAGAGGTCTTCAAGGTGCGGCATCACACCCCACATCGCGGCGCTCGCATAGCCGTAGGTCTGCGCGATATCCGCGGGGTCCGTGCCGCCGAAGACGACGAGAATTTCCAGCGGGTCGATGCGAAGGCGCTTGCAGGTGCGTTTCGCTGTCTCCTTGAGCGCCGAGAGCGCCGTCGTGATGAGGTCCCTGAGCTCCTCTTTTGTCGGCTTGGGGAGCGAGGGCTTTTTCTTTTGCTTCGCCTCTTCTCCCTCTGACTTTGGCTTCTTCTCCTTTGCCTTTTTTTTCGGTGTTTCTTTCTTTTCCTTTGCTGGCAGCAGCGTGAAGCGGAACGGGCCGACCGAAAGCTGCACGCGCAGCTCGTCGCCGAACTGCATCAGCGCGCCCACGCGCAGAAAGCCGATCAAAATAAAAATGAGCAGGATGATGCCAATTACCTTCAGCGCAGTCAATCGACCACCTCCCTCTTTTTACGCTTCACGCGGTTTTTATGCTTTACGCGGTCAGTGTTCCCCGTTTTTGGGAACGCTGCCTTCTTTTTCCGTCATGGCGCTGGGGTCGAGGATCGTGCCGTCCTCCGTCATGCGGAGCTGACCGTCGGCCTCAAGACCCGGCATCTCCGGCAGCTCCTCGAGCGAACCCAAGTGGAAGTCGCGCAAAAACTTTTTCGTCGTGCGGTACAGCCTCGGCCGTCCGGGGACCTGCAAGCGTCCGCACTCTTCGATAAGCCCGCGCTCAAGCAGCAGCCCTACGGTGTACGAGCTGTCCACGCCGCGCACCTGATCAATGTAGGCGCGGGTCGTGGGCTGGTAGTAGGCGATGATCGTCAGCACCTCCAGCGCGGGCTGAGAGAGCTTGGCGGTCTTGCGGATCTCAAACGCCTTGCGGATGACGTCGGCATAGTCCGGCGACGAGCAGAGCTGATAGCTGTCCTCCATGCGGACGAGCCGGATGCCGCGGCGCTCAAAGGCGTAGTAATCGCCGAGCTTTTGCAATACCTGTTCCGCGGTCGGACGGTCCAAATCGAGCGCAAGGCAGATGCGGTCGATGGGAAGCGGTTCGCCGCTGGCGAACAAAATGCCCTCGATGGCCGACTCGACCTCGCGCAGGTCCAAAGATTCCAAAGACATAGCGTTCCTCGCTTTTTACAGATTGATACGGTCGGGGGCGTCGTCCCCGCACTCCACGGTGCAGTCCGTGTCAGAACCGGCCAGATGGATGACCTTTTCGCGGCAGAGCTCCAAAACGGCGATAAACGTCGCCACGATCTCGCTGCGGCTGCGGCTGCCGCGGAACAGCAGCTTGAAGCGCGTCATGCCGAATTCCTTGAGCCGGTGCAGAATTTCCTCCGCCTTGCCCTTGACGGGATACGGCTCGCGGCGCACGATCTCGCTCAGCGCGGCGCTCGGCGGCGCGGCCAGCTTCTCTCCACGCTCCATGATCGTCTGCATGGCAAGCACGAGGTCAGCCTTTTCGTGGCTGTACTCGTAAATTTTGCCGCGCTGCATGGGCTCGGGCTGGCGCGTCATGATGCTGCGGCCAAACTCGCCCATCGGGCCGAGCGTTTCGGTCAGCGTCTTGATGCGAAGGTACGTGTCCTTTTGCTGGCGCTCTTTGAGCGAGGCGATGAGTTCGTCCATCTCGCTCTGCGCCTGCTCATCCTCAAGCGAGAGCAGCATGCGCGTTTTGATGTACATTAAATGTGCCGCCATCGTGATGAATTCGCTCGCGACCTCGAGATCGAGCTGCTTTCGCTGCTCGAGATACGCAAGGTACTGGTCCAGGATCAGCGCGATGGGAATGTCCTGGATCTCTATTTTATTTTTCGACAGCAGGAAGAGAATGAGGTCGAGCGGCCCTTCAAAGTCCTGCAGCGTCTCCGCGCTGCGCTCGTGCACCACGCCCTCCAGCTTGAAAACGGGATTGTCCATGACATTCCTCTCACTTTATCAATATACGATCCAGTTGACCAGAAGCTCGTACACGCGGTAGATGCCCTCGCTGAGGATATTGTCTCCCACGCCGAGCCAGACGAGCACAAAAAGAACAAGCATGCCGTATTTTTCATACCGCATCAGCGTCATGTACGCGCGGTCGGGCAGAAAGGCGAAGAGCACCTTCGACCCGTCGAGCGGCGAGATGGGGACGAGGTTGAAAAGCCCCAGACCGACGCTCATGTACGCCGTCATCGCAAGGAAATTCAAAAGGCCGCTGCAAAACGCGGTATCGACATAGTGCGCGATCGTGATGCGCGCGCCGAGCAAGAGCAGCATTGCCAGCAGCAGATTCGACACCGGCCCCGCCAGCGCTGTGATGGCCATACCCTGCTTCGGCTTTTTGAAATACCGCATGTCGACCGGCACGGGCTTTGCCCAGCCGAAGCCGACGAGCAGCATGGCAGCCAAGCCGAACCAGTCGATATGGTGCAGCGGATTTAAGCTCAAGCGGTGCTCGCGCTTGGCCGTCGGATCGCCGAGGGCATAGGCTGCAAGACCGTGACAGGTCTCGTGCACCGTCAAGCATAAAAAGACGCCGAGCACGCGCAAAAGCGCGTCGGTCAGCGAGCCCCAGTCGATGGACTGGAGCAATTCCTGAAAACTGTTCACGCAATTTCTCCGTAAAAAATATGCAAATCGCGAAGACTTGCATTGCATTCTGTCCCTATTATAACAGCCCTTTTCCCACATGACAAGGGATTTTGCAATTTTTGCTGCATTTTGCTTTCAAAAATTGACACATTTTTCTCTGTCAAATTGCGAAAAATGACAAAAAGCGTCCCAACCGCATGGTTGGGACGCTTTGCAGGATAGAATATCCGGTTATTTCTTGAGGCGCTTGTCGCTCTTGGTCGCAAGGTGCGTGCCCAAGGACTGGAAGATCTGCACCAGAATGAT
>OHAF01001065.1_pt1 | contig 26776 bp, 22 predicted proteins | sample 1577041 | NCBI WGS metagenome assembly OHAF01 (sample SAMEA3541495, study PRJEB24748) | human gut metagenome | biome: human gut; feature: human-associated habitat; material: faeces | place: China | collected 2012
GCCTGCTTCACACGCAGGAGGTCACTGGTTCGAGTCCAGCAGTCTCCACCAAAAACAAAAGCACGACGAAAGTCGTGCTTTTGTTTTTGAATTCCAAGGGAAATTGCCTTCTTTATCATTCCGTGTTATCATGTCATTTGAGGAGGCGATTTTCATGTCATTGCTGTACTTTTCAGACATATTGCGAAAAGCAGGATTAGACCCCGCCAAGGTAAAATTGATTCGCCATTCCCGCTCTGATGCCGATTTCAACAGTTGCTACCAAAAAGGTCCGGAAATGATTCAGGAATACACCAGAGTTCAAAAGCCAGATTTCAGCAAAGGATATGATTATTGGTGTGTTTTCATCAGTGAGTCCAGCACAACTGCGCGCTTCTTTGCCTGCTACCGTGTTAATGGCTCCGTTCCTGACACCCCCGCACTCAAGCCTTTCGGTTTTCCTATTGAAAGCTGGTTTCACGGAAATTTATCTTATTTCGACTTGGAGCCTGTTTCCCTTTTTGAAGAATATGAAAACCGACTGGTCATTGAATGGGGCAAGTCTGCGCTCGCCTGGCATCAGAAAGGCACTTCCGAAAAGCCTGTTTTGGCTATCGAATCTTTCGCAAAGCCGTTTATCGGTTACGAAAACGTCATCCTCTCCTACGATGAATTAAAAGCTGTTGTTGAAAACAGACTTGACTACTCTTTGTGGCAGTCTGCACTTTCTTCCGTCAACGCTGTTTATCTGATCGTCGACACGGAAACGGGACAACAGTATGTCGGCTCCGCATACGGAGAAAATGGTCTGCTGGGTCGTTGGAGCTGCTATATCAGCACGCTGCACGGCGGCAACAAATTGATGAAAGAGGTGCTTTGCTCCCATCCCGACCGCTACCAATCTTTTCAGTTCTCCATTTTACAAATTCTTCCCAAAACGATCACGCAAGACGAAATTATCCACATCGAATCTCTCTGGAAGAAAAAATTGCTGTCTGCTCGCTTTGGCATGAACGAAAACTGACGAAAGGAGCCTTTCATTATGACAAATGCATCTGATATGGCAAAATTGAAGGAGCGTATCGACTCCGAGGCTCGCGCCTGCTGTCGGATCACCAATCAGGACCTTGTCTGCCGGGACAGTATGTATGCCTTTGATGACAATATCATCTTCGGAAACACCTCTCGCTGCCGCTTTTATAATCCAAAGCTGAACTCTGTAGTGAACGGGGGAGCCTGCGAAAAATATCGCCACAATTAAAACTGTGCATTATCATGTCAAATAAAAAAGAGACGCTTTCGCGTCTCTTTTTTCATTACCTCTCCTGCACCTTTTTGCCGCTGATGTGGTCGATGCTGATACGGAACATCTGGACGGCCTTGCCGGAGGCGGCGACTTCGTCGTCGACCATTTTCTCGGTGGGGTAGTATTTCATCGCGAACTTTTTGCACAGCGCGTCGCTCTCGCCGCGGTCCGCGACGAGATGGCAGCGGCCAAAGACGACGGCGCTCTTCAAAAACGGGGCCCAGGCCTCGTCCGTTTCGACGGTCTCGTCGCCGTACACAGTGAAGCAGACCTTGTCGCTCCTCTTGAGCGCGTCCACCTTGTGGCCGACCTTGGAGCCGTGGAAAATGATCTCCTGCGCGCTCTCGTTGTACAGGTAGTTGATGGGCACCGCGTAGGGGTAGCCGTCGTCTCCGCTGACGGCCAGCACGCCGCGGCGAGCCTCGTGCAGGAGCTTTTTCGCCTCCTCCACGCTGATCTCGTTTGCCTTTTTGCGAACAGGTCTGAACATGGTCTCGTCCTCCTCATACTGCCGACCGTGTCGGCTATTTCTCGCCGCCATTATACCGGTTTTCCCCCGATATTGCAACGGGGAAGCGGCGGCGGGGGCTTTGATGGCAGCAAAAAAGAGACGCTCACTGCAAAAGCGTCTCTTCTACTTCTTTCCGTCTTTTTTCTTCAGCAGCTCCACCATGCCGCACACGAGCGCGGCCTCCTCCTCGCTCAAATCGGAGATGTCGAGAAAGCGCTTGTCCTGGCGGCAGAGCAGGTAGTCCACTGTGACGCCGAACAGGTCCGCCAGACGCACCATGACCTCGTAGGACGGCAGGCGGATATCCGTCTCATACGACGAGACCATCGCCGCGGTCACGCCGATGCGCTTTGCCACCTGCGCCTGCGTCAGGTGCCTGTCCCTGCGGAGCTGTTTCAGCCTTTGCGAGAAATCCAACATACGCCGCGCGCCTCCTTTGCCCTATATAGTTTACACGGCGCAAGTTTTCCATTAGAAATATTTATTATACATATTAGTTGATATTTTGGAGATATCTGTTACAATAAAACCTTGAGAGGACCCGTAGGAACGGCAGACCAACAACGTTTCTGAGGGATGGAGAGTGAAAAGTACCGTGACACCGCTGCGCGGCAGGCGCGTCCTGCTCGTGGAGGACAACGCGATCAACCGCGCCATCGCGCTCGTTTTTAGAGAGCGCGAGCGCGCCTGCGGCGTGTCGCGGCATTTATCAAAGCCCATCGACTTGACCGCCCTGCACGCGGCGCTGTGCGAGGTCCTGCGCGAAAATTGACAACGAATCGCAATCCAAGCAGCAAAAAATACGCTGTGGATGATTCCACAGCGTATTTTTTGTTTTTGGAGACTGCTTACTTCGCCATCGCGCGATAGAGGAACGTGACGATCTGGGCGCGCGTGCAGTCGGCGTTCGGGGAGAACGTGGTCGTGCTCGTGCCGTTGGTCACATTGTTCTCGACCGCCCAGTTGACGGCGGAGGCGTAGTAGGCGCTCGCGGCGACGTCAGTAAACGCGCTCGCGGAAGCCGCAGCCGGGCTGGTGTTCGCTCTCCACAGGAACGTGACGCTCTGGCCGCGCGTGACGGTCGCGTCGGGGGAGAAGGTGGTAGCGCTCGTGCCGGTGGTCACGTTGTTTTCAACGGCCCAGGCAACGGCCTTTTCGTAATACGCGCCGCTCTTGACATCGGTGAACGCGGTGGTCGTGGACTTGGGCTCGGGGGAACCGGCGGCTCTCCACAGGAAGGTGACCATCTGGCCGCGCGTGCAGCTCGCGTTGGGGGCAAAGCTCGTGGCGCTCACGCCGGAGGTGACGTTGTTGGCAACGGCCCAGGCGACGGAGTCGGCGTAATAGGCGTCGTCGGCGACGTCGGTAAAGGGCAGGGACGCGGAGCCGTCATAGTTCTTGTCGCTCAGGACAGAGGAGAAGAGGAAGTTGCTGAGGTAGGCATATTCGTCTCTCTGGTGGACCTTATGGGTGAGGGAGTTGGCAAAGAGGACAACGTTCATGCCGTTTTCCTTGTAGGCAAATCCCTGCACGCCGCCGTTTAGGTAGGCCTTGAAGCCCGCGGCGCGCTCGGCGGTGTTCGTGGGGATGAAGCCCTCGGTGGGCGTCTTGGTCTTGTCGCTCTTGACGAGGACCGCCGCACCGGACGGGACCTTGGAGAAGAAGCCGAGGCCGTAGGCGTAGAGGATATCGTCGCCGTCAGCAATGTAGCTCGCGTTCACAAGGGTCTTGTTGGGATAGACAACGGGGGTCAGGCAGTCCATCGCGCCGTCCAGCTCGGTGTATTCCACGCTGGCGATGAGGTCAGAGGCGGAGGACGCCGCGGAATAGCTGTAACCGATGTACGGCAGGCCGTTTTTCACGGCGGTCTTTGCGGCGGCGTCGAGCTTCGTCGCACCTGCGGCGGCGTCCGCCTTGGTCACGTCGGAGGTCGTGGTGAAGCCCATGAGGTTCATCGCGGCGGTATCGTAGTTCCAGCTTGCGCTCTGGCTGATCTGCGGCGTGTAGACAAATCCCTTCTCGCTTTCAGCAGGCGTGCCGGGGACGTAGACGGTCGGGGACTTGGTGATGATCTTCGCCTTCACGCTCGTCTTGTCGACGCCCGCGGCAGAGAGCAGATACTTGCCCGCGACGGTCTGATAATCGGCGTAGGAGCAGATGAAATCGCCCATGTGGTCGCCGCTCGTGACCATGCCGACGGTCTTGCCGGCCTTGAGAAGTTCGTTGACGGCGGCGGTGGAGTCTTCAGAGGCGTTGGAGAGGATGACGTCCTTATCCTTCTCGCCCGCGAAGTAAGAGGTCAGGCCCTTCGTATAGGCGAGGGCGTCATCGTGATCCATGGGGCTGCCGCAAACGGCAGAGATGGTCTTGTAGGCGGCAGGCTCGGCCACGGTGACCATGTCGAAGCCGCGCGTTTCATTGAAGGAGGTGATGCCCTCGGAGTAGAGGATCGTCCAGCCGTTGATGAGCGTGCCGTCATACAGCGCGCCGTTGGCGACAGAGCGCTTGGCCTGATACATCGAGACGATCATCGTACCGGCGGGGTAGGTAACGCCGTCATAGGTGAATTCCTTTTCAGTCACGTTGACCTTGACGTCGTTTCTCGTGAGCCACTCCATCATGTCGGAGGCGGCCTGGAGGTTGGTCTGGTTCTTGCCGTCGAGCGGGATGATGTAGCACTCGGGATAGAAGTTGCCGTTCTGGCCCGTGCCCTTGTACTCGGGACGGAAGACGTCCATCTCCGCGCCCTCGACGTCGTTCTGGTCGCACAACCACTGGCCGACCATGCTGTAAGCGTCGGAGTTCAGGTTGTGCACGCCGCGCTGATAGATGGTGACCTGGGATTCAAGATAGGAGATCTTTTCGGCGGCAACATAGGCGGCGTTGCCGAGGATACCGTACTGCGCCGCCTGCGCGGTATCGTCGTTGTAGGCGGGCAGCTCAACGGTATAGGCAACGGTGCCCTGCAGCATGGCAAACTGGGGAGTGTAGCTCGTGGACATATCGTCCCACGGGTCTTCCCAGTAGGTCTCGGTGCCGCTGCCGGTGTAGCTCAGGTAATCGCGCTGAGGGATCACATAGCTGTTGTAGCCATCGTTGTTGGCGACCGCCGCGATGCCCAGCGCCTCGCCGCCGGTGATGAGGTGGTTGGCGAGCAGGTCATACTCGAAGTTCGGCTCGTGCGGGGGATCGCAGGGCTCGCACTGGAAGGCCTGCACACGGCCGTGGAACTCGGCAAGCGACATGGGGTTGAACGTGCCGATGAGCTGCTGCATGTTGGCCGTCTCGCTCGTGGTCTGGAAGGAGTTGTCGCGGTTGAGGTCATAGCCATTGGTGGAATGTCTCGTCAGGTAAGTACGGCCGTCGACGTTTTCCTCGGGAACAAGGATAAAGAACACGTCGGACAGCAGCTCGTCCTTGACGTTTACAGTGTTGCTCTTCACGGTGTAATACTTTTCAAGGTCGACCTTGCCGGACTTGCCGTTGTTATCGACCGTCAGGTAACCTAAGTAGCTGGCCTTGTCCTTGACGAGGTCGGGGATGGCGACGCTGCCCTCCGCTCCGACAGGGCCCATCTCTTCCTTGAGCTCTTTTTCGCCCGCGGCGGTGAAGCCGGTGAGCATCTTGTAGTCGATGGTCTTTTCGCTCGTGATCATCTTGGCGAAGTCGAGCACGCCGTCGGTGGCGGCGACCTCGTTGGAGTGGATGTTGGAATACATCACGGGCACGCGGATATCGTCGAGCGCGCCGGACTTGATCTGGGCGAGCACAGCGTCCGGGTCTGTTTCGGCCTGCTCGGTCAGGGCGAGCCACTTGCTCACGCTCGCCTTGGAGTCGGCGACGATCAGGTAGGGCATATCGCGGCCCGCGGTGGACTGGCCCATGGAGAATTCTTCCACGTAGAGGCCGTTTTTCGTGCCGTTTGCCACGATCGTATCGAGCTCCTTGTAGATCTCCCACATGGTGTTGAAGTTTTCATACGGCGCAACCTTGACAGGTGCGGAGCCGATCGCCTTGCCGCTATTTTTGGCCGTCAGGTCAAAGTAGCCGCACAGGTCGATGTAGTAGCCGCCGTTCACATGGGGCACGCTGTAATCGGGCGTGGTCACGCCGGTTCTGCGGTTGGTGGAGTAGAAGTAGTTGTTCACATGGAAGCTCACGTCGAGCACGGCCTTGCCGTTTTTCTCGCTTGCGGAGAGCTTGATGTCCGTGAACTGGTGCTCGTCCTTGCCCTCGGTCATCCAGCTGTCAAGATCCCCGCCCGCGTAAGCGTAGGGGAACAGCTCCTCGTTGACGTAGGGGCGGGAATCGTCGCGCTCGAGTGAGAGCGAGACGGTACCGGCGCTGACGGCCGCGGCGAGCGCATCCTTCGTCATGCCGGACACGGGGATGGAGAGGGACACATCCTTGCCGTTTTCATCGGTGACAAGGGTGATGGTCGCGTCGACCGGGAATTTCGTTCCCAGCAGCGCATCGTCCTTGGGGTTCATGTCCTGGTAGCTGACGGCAAACGCGGACGTGACCGCGAGCGAGAGCGTCATTACCAGGGCCATCAGCAGCGCGAGCGCTTTGCTGACAGAGTTTGGATAATGTTTCATGGTTTTCGTCCTCCAGAGTGGTCTTATGCCGCCACACACAGCGGCGGAAAGTTGATGAGTTCAGTGTAACTCAATAAAAATACATAGTCAAGAGAATATTCATACCTAATCATGCCAAATTTCAGCGTTGAATCTGTATTTTTGTTCATCATTTTTCACAAAGCAGTGCGTCAAGCCCCCGTCTTTCAGATCCTTTTGTGAATGTATTCGCAAATTTATACAGAACCGTGCTGCATAGGATATTCTTCTTCGCCGCGATTGCAAATGACGGCGGGGCGCATTATAATAAGAGGCAATCATCATTCAAACGCAGGAGGAACCGAATATGCGGCTGCAAAGCGCAATCTTTACACTGGGCGATACCCTCTTCACCCCCGACGGCGCGGCGCGCGAGGGACTCGACAAGGCGCTTTCACTTTTTAAGATGGAGGGCGTGTGGCTCGGCGCGGTGACGGCGCTCAGCGCGGAGGACGCGCAAAAAGCGCTCGAAAAGGCGGGGCTTAACTCTTATTTTCGCTTCGTGCTGACAGAATCCGTCGCGCTCTGCAAGGCGGACAGCGGCACGATGTTCGAGCGCGCGATGAAGCGCCTGCACTCGCAAAAAGACGATACGATCGTCTTTTCCGGCTCGCTTGCAGCGATCCAAAACGCGAAGGACGCGGGTTTTCGCACCGTGGCGGTGCAGGGAAGTGCGGGCGCGGCGGACTGGTCGACGATGCAGCAACTCGCCACGCAGAGCCTTGCGCAGTACAGCGAATTGTTGGCAGATTCTGTGTGAATTTTGGAAAAACGACAGGATTCGACGTTTTTTAGTTGCGGTTTTTCTCAACTGTGATATAGTAAGAATATAACTATCAGAACGGAAGGTTCGCGCCATGTCGGATTTCTACTCGGCTACCATCTTCCTTTCGGCCTTTATTATGATTATCATGGACATGCTCGTGAGCGGCAATGATCTGATGGAGCATGACAAAAAGCAGACGGTTTACACGATCTCCGTACTGGTGATCGCATGCATGGTATCGGAATGGTTCGGCGTTTGGATGGACGGAGCCCATCCGTCGCTGCGGACGCTGCACATCCTCGTTAAGACCATCGAGTTATCCACAGCGCCGATCATCACTGTGCTTTGCAGCGACCTGATGACGCCGCTCAAGCATAAAAAGCTCATTTATTCCCTCATCGGCGTCCACGCGGGGCTCGAGGTGCTGTCGGCTTTCTTCGGCTTCATCTTCTCGGTCGACGCACAAAACGTTTATCATCACGAAACGTTTTATTGGGTCTACGTGCTGGCCTATGCCAGCGGCGTTCTGCTGTTCATTGGTCAGCTGCTGAGCGAGAGTTCGCACCATTATGGCCTGTATCGGGCGCTCGTTATCATCCTGCCGGTCTTTTTCTTCTGTGGGCTGTTCCTCCAGTACGGTGCCGAAGTGCGCATCATGTGGGCGTGCTCAGCGGTCGATGTTCTGATGGTTTACATCCTGTATTCCGAGCTCACGCAGAAAATCGACACGCTGACTCGTCTTCTGAACCGCCGCAGCTATGAGAGCCGTCTCGCCTCGTTGCGCGGGCACGCAGTCATCTACTATCTCGACGTGGACGAGTTCAAGTCCGTCAACGACACCTTTGGTCATGGCGTGGGCGATGCGGTGCTTGCCGAGGTCGGCAGCACGATCTACGCCGTGTTCTCCAAGGTCGGCTACTGCTACCGCATCGGCGGCGACGAATTCTGCGTCATCGCGCAGATCTCCGACATGGAGGCAGAATCCTACCTGTCCGAGTTTTTTCACACGCTGGAAGCGCGGCGCAAACAAAACGAGCATCTGCCGCACGTATCCGTGGGCTATGCGTGCTACCATCCCGAGCGCAGCAGTGTGGAGGACGTGATCAAACGCGCCGACCGGATGATGTACCACTACAAGCGCAAGCTCAAAAGCGAAGCGCTCACAAATGATGACACCGTAAAAAGCTGACGATCTTTTGACCGTCAGCTTTTTGTATCTGCTTTTATTTCGCCTCAATCTCCGCGTCTTCCTGCGGCTGGAGCTTGCTGCCAAAATACGCGAGCACCGCGCCGAGGATGGCGCACGCGACGCTCCAGACCATCTCCGCTGTCGAGGTAAAGTCCGTCGGAATGATGATGAGCGTGGAGGCAAGCACGATGCCGATGACAGCGTGACAGGCGATCGAGTAGTGCGTATCAAAGAGCCTGCTCACGATACGGGCAAAGAGCGCCATCACGCCGACCATGCCAAGCCCCCATGGGACGAGCACGGTGAAATCAAGCTGCGCAATGCCGTCGATCAGCGGCGTGAGAAGGCCGACCGCCATCAGGATGGACGACGACGTCATCCCCGGGATGATGAAGCTGAAGCCCCACAGCACGCCGCAGAAGAGAAAGCCCCAGAAGTTTGCAGGCATCTCGGAAAACGAGCTGAACTTGACGGCCATCAGCGCGCCGAACAGGGCGAGGAAGCTGACGATCAGCGAGATGTACGAGCCGTTGCCGCGCCCCTGCGTACCCGCCTCGTGCCAGAGGTCGGGCAGCGTGCCGAGGATGAGCCCGATGAAGAGGCACGTGGCGACGGTTTCCGACTGGTGAAACAGCGCAAGGATCACGCTGCCGCCGCCCAAAAAGCCGATCGCCCAGCCGATGCCGACGGCGAGCAGCATCCGCCAGTAGCGTTGAAGCGCGCGCCTGGGGTGCGTGAGCAGCTCCATCGCGGGGCGGTAGATGCCGAATACGACTGCGAGCACGCCGCCGGAGATGCCCGGCAAAATCGCGCCCGCGCCGATGATGATACCCTGCACAATGCGCATGATACCGTTTTTGATGCGGGAATTTTTCATATTGCTGCCTTTTTATGTGCTGCGCCCACCGGAAAAGCGGCGGAACGCGACGCGGTTTAATAGCCCTTTCTGCGGTCGACGAGGTGATGCATCGGGCGGCCCGCGGCGTAATTTTCAAGGTTCTCGCAGAAGAGCTGCACGTTGCGCTCGCAGGTGTAGCCGAGCGTCATGTTGCCCGCGACGTGCGGCGTGAGCAGGAGGTTCTTGGCCTTGCGCAGCGGATGATCCGCAGGCAGCGGTTCGGGCACGACGACATCGAGCGCCGCACCGGCGAGGTGCCCGGAATCCAGCGCTTTGATCAGCGCGTCCTGATCGATGGCCGTGCCGCGGCCAACGTTGACGACATAAGCGCCCTTCGGGAGCAACGCCATGCGGTCTGCGTTCAGGATGTTCACCGTGTCGCTCACGGAGGGGAGAGACATGAAGAGAAGGTCAGTCTCGGGCAGGAGCTGATCGAGCTCCGTGACGGGATGAACGGCGTCAAAGTCCGCGTTCGCGCGGCCGCTGCGGCTGACACCGGTCAGGCTCGCGGGATGGAACGCGCGCACGCGGCGGGCAAATTCCGTGCCGATGTCGCCCGTGCCGAGGCACGTGACGCGCGCGCCGTGGAGCGAGTGAATGCCGCCCGGGAGCACGCGCCAATCGCCCTCGCGGATGATCTCGGTGTATTCCATCTGGCGGCGCAGCAGCATCAGCGAGACCATGACGGAATGCTCGGCGATCGTCGTGCCGTAAGCGCCCGAGGCGTTTGTCAGCAGGCAGTCGGGATTCTGATACAGGTCGTCGCGGCAGAAGCGGTCCACGCCCGCCCAGCAGCTCGCGTACCACTTGAGATTGCGTGCGCCCGCGATAACGCGCTGGGACGGATGGCCGTAGAGGATCGTGCAGTCGTCCACATTGCCCTCCGCCGCCTTGGACGAGGGGAAGAAGACGATGTCGTAGCCGCAGCGCGCGGCGGTGTCGCGCAGCGTCTTTTCGTATGCCGGAGTCAGGAAGTCGATGATGACGCCGATTTTTTCATTCATGGTTCAATTCCTCCAAAATCATTTCTGCGACGCGCAGGCCGTCGGCCGCAGCACTCATGATGCCGCCGGCGTAGCCCGCGCCCTCGCCGCAGGGATATAGACCGCGCAGGGCGGATTGAAAACTCAAGTTGTCGCGCACGATGCGCACAGGCGACGAAGAGCGCGTCTCCACCGCCGTCAGGACGGCGTCGGGAGAATCGAAGCCCTTGAGCTTTTTCCCCAGCATCGGGATCCCCTCTTCGAGCGCCTCGCAGACAAAGGGCGGGAGACAGCCGTGCAGGTCGCACCAGCGGACGGAGGGAAGATAGGTCGGCACGACCTTTCCCGCTCCCGTTGACGGGCGATGGGCGAGGAAATCTTCGACCCGCTGGGCGGGGGCGGCGTAATTTCCACCGCCAAGGCGATAGGCCGCGTCCTCCAGCTCGCGCTGGAACTGGACGCCCGCGAGGGTATCGCCGGACGGGAAATCCTCCGGCGTAACGGAGACCAAAAGTCCGCCGTTGATGTTCTCGCCGTCGCGCGCAAATTCGCTCATGCCGTTTGTCACGACGCGCTTTTCCTCCGACGCGGCGGCGACGACCTCGCCGCCCGGGCAGACGCAGAACGAGAACACGCCGCGCCCCTTCTCCGTATGACACGAGAGCTTGTACGACGTGGGTGGGAGGCCGTAGCGGCCCGCCGCCTCCTTATATTGTGCTAAGTCCATGTCGCGCTGGCGGTGCTCGATGCGCACGCCGACGGCGAAGGGCTTGGGCTCCATCGGCACGCCGCGCTTTTGCAGCATTTCGAACGTATCGCGCGCGCTGTGGCCGGGCGCGAGCACGACGTGCTTTGTGGGCAGCGTGTACTCCCCCTCGGGGGCGCTCACGCGCAGCGCCGTGACGCTGCCGCTGTTCTGCTCGATATCCACAACCTTGTGGGAAAACCTCACCTCGCCGCCGCGGTCGATGATCTCGCGGCGGAGGTTTTGCAGCACCACATATAATTTGTCGGTGCCGACATGAGGCTTGGCGTCGACTAAAATATCCTCGCTCGCGCCGAAGCGGACGAACTCCTCTAAAATATAGCCGTGGCGCAGGTCCTTTGTGCCGGTGTTGAGCTTGCCGTCGGAAAACGCGCCCGCGCCGCCTTCGCCAAATTGCACGTTCGAGGTCAGATCAAGCTCGCCCGTGCGCCAGAAGTGCTCGACATCGCGCTTTCGCTGCTCGACCGCGCGCCCGCGCTCTAATAAAATGGGTCTTGCGCCGCAGCGGGCCAGCAGCAGCGCGCAGAAAAGGCCCGCAGGCCCCGCGCCGATAACGACAGGGGAGACCTCCGGCGCGGAAACAGGCGCGGGCGGCGTATATTTCTTCGGCGCGTAGGGCTGCACATTTTTATTCTTGCAGCGCTTTAGAACGCCGGATTCGTTTTTGACCTCGACCGCGCAGGAGCAGACGAGCTTCACGCCCTCGCGCGCGTCGATGGAGCGGCGCAGGAGATGAACGGAAACAAGCGCCTCCTCGCTCACGCGCAGCGCGTGCGCGCAGGCCGCGCGCAGCTTGTCTTCCTTTGCCCCCACGGGGAGCTTCAGATTGTCGATGCGAAGCATGTGCGCCGCCTCCTTTTTCTTCAGTCGCGTTTCATTTTATTATGACGGGAAATAAATCGCAAGGGGAATCGCGCGATTATCACAGATTCTTAAAAAAGTCATCGGGAATTTAAGAAATCGTCAAATAGCGTTCAAGAAATATACATAAATATGCCCTATGATAGCAGCATCGAAAGCAAAGAGGCCGCAAGCAAGGGTCTCAGTCCATAGGAGGTCAACATCATGTACGAAGACGAAAACAACCTGTATCACTACAGCTATCGCAAGGGCGACGAGCAGAACCCCAATGCCCCGATCGACACGAAGAACTACGCCGAGGACCCATGGGATAAGTCCCCGAACGGCGGCAGCCCGAAGAAGAAGGGCGGCAGCGGTCTTTCCGGCAAGATCGTGGCGCTGGCGCTGGTGTGCGCGCTCGTCGGCGGCTTCATCGGCGCAGGCGTGAGCGGCGCGACGACCAAGGTGAACAAGACGAGCGTTCAGGTCAGCGACCGCGAGGTCGCGCAGGTGCAGACCGTCAAGGTCGACGGCAAGACGCAGATGTCGATGTCGGAGGTCTACGCCTCGAACGTCAACAGCGTGGTGTCCATCAACGTTTCCGCCACGACCAACTACTTCGGCCAGACCGTGGAGACCGCGGCGAGCGGCACGGGCTTTTTCATCACGCAGGACGGCTACATCCTGACGAACCACCACGTCATCTCCGGTGCGAGCAGCGTGAAGGTGACGCTCTACAACGGCGAAACGTACGACGCGACCGTCATCGGCAGCGATGAGGATTACGATATCGCCGTCATCAAGATCGACGTGACGGGCGCGACGCCCGTGGTGCTGGGCGATTCGAGCAAGGTCGCCATCGGCGAATCCGTCGCCGCTGTCGGCAACCCGCTCGGCGAACTGACGTTCTCGATGAGCGAGGGCATCGTCTCCTGCGTCAACCGCGCCATCAATGTTGACGGCACGCCGTTCAACATGATCCAGGTCGACTGCTCCATCAACCCCGGCAACTCCGGCGGCCCGCTCTTCAACAGCTACGGCGAGGTCATCGGCATCGTGTCGGCCAAGTATTCGAGCTACTCGAACACCACCGTTGAGGGCATCGGCTTCGCCATCCCCATCAACGATGTGCTCTCCCTCGTCAAGGACATCATGACCAACGGCTATGTGACCAACAAGGCCTACATGGGCATCACCCCGCAGACGATGAACGCGCAGATGGCGCAGCAGTATCGCTACGATGTGACCGAGGGCGTGTTCGTCTGCTCCGTTGACCCGGACAGCGCCGCCGACAAGGCGGGGCTCAAGCTGGGCGACGTCATCACGAAGATGGACGACAAAACGATCTCCTCCTATGAAGATCTTGTCGCGGCCAAGAAGAGCTACAGCGCGGGCGACACCGTGACGCTGACCGTGTACCGCGAGGGTAAGACGATCGAGGTAGAGCTCACCTTCGACGCAGCCCCCGAGACGACGGAGACGAGTTCCTCCGACCAGAGCACCGACAACAGCTACAATGGTAACGGCGGTTACGGCAACGGCGGGTACGGCAATGGCGGCAACGGCTACTACTCCAATCCCTGGGATTTCTTCAATAACTTCTTCGGCTACGGCGGCTAAATGCCGCAAAGCAGCAAAAAGGCGGAACCTCTCAAAAAGAGGTTCCGCTTTTTTATTCGCGGTTTTATTTGCTGCGCTTGAGCACCTCGCACACGAGCTCATAGACGCGCGCGGTGGAGGCGACGTTCAGCCGCTCGTTCACCGAGTGAACATCGTGCAGCTCCGGTCCCATGGACAGCGCGTCGAGGCCGGGGATCTTTTCGATGAAGAGCCCGCACTCAAGGCCGCCGTGGGTGGCTTCGATCTTCCCGTCGTGGCCGGTGAGGTCGCGGTAGACCGCTTCGATCTCCTTGCGGAGGGCAGAATCGCGGTCGTATTGCCAGCCGGGATAGTTGCTGCGCTCGCCCACGGTGCCGCCGCCGAATTCGACGATGGCCTTCACGCGCTGAATGAGCATCTGCTTCTGCGAGGCGATGCAGGAGCGGACGGAGTAGGAGAACTTGACGCCGTGCTCGTCCGTTCGCATCACGCCGAGGTTGAGAGAAGTCTGCACAAGACCGGGGAAGTCGGCGCTCATCTCCTGCACGCCCTGCGGCAGGGCAAGGAGCACATGCAGCAGTCTCGACGTGTCCGCTGCGGAGAATGCGACCGGAACGTCAGCCTTTTCGCACACGAGGGAAATGCCGCCGTCGGTGACGGCGTACTCATTTTTAAGCGTTGCGTCGAATTCCTTGATGAACGCCTCGAACGCGGGCGCATCAGCCGCGGAGACTGCGGCAAGCGCGTCGGCGCGCAGGCAGATGACATTGTCGAACTGGCCGCCCGTCAGCTCATACACGCGCAGCGAGGGGCAGCGCTCCATCGCGCTATACAGCGTGCGCGCCATCAGGCAGTTGGCGTTGCCGCGGCCGTCTTTGATGTTCATGCCGGAGTGGCCGCCCTTGAGACCCGAGATCGTCACGCGGTAGCCTGTCATACCGTCCGCGCGCTCCTGCGGCGCGTTCAGCGCGCAGTCGAGGCGCACGCCGCCCGCGCAGGACACGGTGAAAACGCCCTCTTCCTCAGAGTCGAGGTTCAAAAGCTTTTTGCCCTTCAAGTCCGAGCAGTCCAGCGCGAACGCGCCGTCCATGCCGACCTCCTCGTCGACGGTGAAGACCGCCTCGATGGGGGGATGGGGGAGCGTTTCGTCGGATAAAATCGCGAGGATCATCGCAACGGCGATGCCGTTGTCGCCGCCAAGCGACGTCTTGTCTGCCCAGACCCATTCGCCGTCGGTCATGACGTCGAGCCCGTCGCGCGTCATGTCCTTGGTGCAGTCCTCGGTCTTGGCGCAGACCATGTCGATATGGCCCTGCAAAATGACGGGCGCGGCGTTTTCATAGCCGCAAGAGCCGTTCTTCCAGATAATGACGTTGTTGCACGCCTCCTGACGGTATTTAAGGCCCAATTCCTTCGCAAAGCCGACGCACAGGTCGCTGATTTGCTTCGTATTTCCGCTGCCGTGGGGAACGGAGCAGAGCTGTTCGAAATAGTAGAATACCTTTTCCGGCTGGAGATTTGATAAGACCGCCATGATATCCTCCCGAATTTTCTTAGTTGATCTGCTTGCGGCGGCTCAGGTTCATCGTGCCGTCCTGCATGTCCTGAATGCTGTCGAGGCTCTTGCCCGTGCCCTCAGCCACGCACTGGATGGCGTTCTCGGCCACCATGGCGTGGATGCCGGTGCGGGCGGTGACGAGCTTATCAAAGCCGCGGACTAAGCTGCCGCCGCCGGTCATGACGATGCCGTTGTTCGAGATATCGGCCACGAGCTCGGGCGGGGTCTTTTCAAGCACGAGGTGGACCTCCTCCATGATGCGCTCGACGGGCTCTTCAAAGGCCTCGAGCATTTCCGCAGACGAGACGGAGATGAGCTCGGGAAGGCCCGTGATAAGGCTTCTGCCCTTGACCTCCATGGTCATTTCCTCTTCCGGCGGGAAGACGCAGCCGATCTGCATCTTCATCTGCTCGGCCGTGCGCTCGCCGACGAGCAGGTTGTGCTTGCGGCGCATATACTTGACGACGGCCTCGTTGAACTGGTCGCCCGCGATCTTGATGGAGGACGATTCGACGACGCCGGAGAGCGAAATGACCGCGATATCGGACGTACCGCCGCCGATGTCGATGATCATGTGGCCCTCGGGCTGGGTGATGTCGATGCCCGCACCGATGGCAGCGGCGACAGGCTCTTCAATGAGGTAGACGCGGCGCGCGCCGGCCTGAATGCCCGCGTCGATGACCGCGCGCTCCTCGACCTCGGTGATGCCGGAGGGAACGCAGATGATGATGCGCGGCTTGAAGAGCTGGAAGCCCATGACTTTATGCAGGAATTCCTTGATCATGCGCTCGGTGACCTCGTAGTCGGAGATGACGCCCTCGCGCAGGGGACGGATGGCGATGATGTTGCCCGGCGTGCGGCCCAGCATGGCCTGCGCATCCGCGCCGACCTTCAAGAGCTTGCCGGTGTTCTTGTCGAGCGCCACGACCGAGGGCTCGTTGAGCACGATGCCTTTATCCTTAATGTAGATCAGCACCGACGCGGTGCCCAGATCCATGCCGATGTCTTTGGTAAAAGAAAACATAGCGTGTTACCTCTTATTTTTCTGAAAACTAAAATGAGCGATGCTCATACTTTCCCATGATGTTTTTATTATAACGGCTCGAAATTGAGTTTGCAATAGCATTGTGCGCGATTTTCCGCACGGTATCAGGGGAAAATAAGGAAAAACATACCCCTGCGCCGCTGATTTTCGCGTCCGCAGACACGAAACATTTGAATCGTTTTTACCCGCGGCGTGTACGTGGGTAAAAACACTTTGCGCGGAGCGCGTGTCGAACCTGTGAGGCACGAAGCGCAGCGAAACTTTCTCAAAAAAGAGGCGTCGCCTCTTTTTTGAAGACTTTAGTCTTCGTCCGCCGCGGCGAGGGTGGCGCAGATGACTTTTTCCGCGCCAGCTTCCCGTAAAACTCTCGCGGCTTCGCGGAGCGTGGCACCGGTAGTGAGGATATCGTCGATGAGCAGAATGCGCTGACCCTTGATCTTGTCCTCATTGACGGCAACGTATGCGCCGACGACGTTTTTCTGCCGCTCCTCGCGGGAGGAAAGCGACGACTGCGCGACGTTGTCCTTCGTCTTTTGCAGCAGCGTTTCGGGCGCGACGCTCCAGTGGCGGCAGGTCTCGCGCGCCAAGAGATACGACTGGTCGTAGCCGCGCTCTTGTTTGCGCTTTTTCGACACGGGGACGTAGGTAACCAAATCGAACTCTCCGCCGAAATGCTCGGCGGCGGCCTGCGCTAAAACATCGCCAAAGCCCGTGCAGCGGCTCTGGCTCGCGTGGAACTTGTAGCTTAGCAGCGCCTCGCGCACGATGCCCTCGTACTTGAGCGGGGCGAGGCACGCACCGATCTCCGCTCTCTCATGGAGCGGCGTTTTGCAGTAGGGGAGCGCCTTTTCGCACTCAGAACACACGCCGTGAACGCCGGGTTTTCCACAGAACGCGCAGCGCGGTGGAAAAAGTAAGGATGCGAGCGATTCCAGCAAGCTCATTTTTCCTCCCCACCTTTCCGAAGCCGCCACTTGAGGCCGCTGTACCGGCGGCTGCGGCGGTCGTTTTCCGCCATTTTGTTGACGGCGGAATCGTCGCCGACGATGACGAGCAGCTCTCGCGCGCGGGTGATGGCGGTATAGAGCACGCCGCGCACCATCAGCGACGGCGCACACGGCGCGCCGACGAACACAACGCCGCGGTATTCGCTGCCCTGCGCCTTATGTACGGTCATGGCGTAGGCCATGTCGAGCTCCGCGAGCATGTCGGACGTGTAGGTCGCGGTGCGGTCGTCGAAGACGATCTCCAAAAGTTCTCCGCTCGGGTCGATCTTTGCGATCTTACCGACATCGCCGTTGAAGATGCCCGTGCCGGCGGTGCCGTCCTCTTTCTGCCAGACGACGTCGTAGTCGTTGCGCGTCTGCATGACGCGGTCGCCCTCGCGGAAGACGAGTTCGCCGAAGCGGCGCTCCTGTTTGCCGGGCTTCGGCGGGTTCAGCGCGGCTTGCAGGGCAAAGTTCAGCGACCGCGTCCCCGCGTCGCCGCGGCGGGTTGGGGTGAGCACCTGCAATTCGTCCGCGGGGATGCCCATTTTGTCGGGCAGCCTTGTTTTGCACAGCTCGACCACGGTTTCGACCAATCGCACGCTGTCGCGGCGGGGAAGGAAGAAAAAGTCGTTCGCCGCCGCGTTTTTGAGCTTGGGCGGCATGCCGGTGTTGACGAGGTGCGCGTTGCGCACGATCATCGACTGCTCGGCCTGACGGAAAATGTCGCGCAGGGCGACGGTCGCGATGCGCCCGCTGCGGATCAAATCGGAAAATACGTTCCCCGCGCCGACGCTCGGCAGCTGGTCGGGGTCGCCGACGAGCACAAGGCGGCAGCCCGGACGCAGCGCCGCGAGCAGCGCGCGCATCAGCGAGAGGTCGACCATCGAGGTCTCGTCCACAATGAGCGCATCGGCCTCGAGCGGTTCCTTTTCGCCTTTGGTGAACGTCACCTCGCCGGTCTGGTCGTTGAAGGTCATGCCGAGCATGCGGTGGATGGTCTGCGCGTCGCGGTCGCAGAGCTCGCCCATGCGCTTGGCGGCGCGGCCCGTGGGGGCGGCGAGCAGAACGTTCAATCCCATGCGCTCGAAAAGCGCGACGATGGCGCGCACGCTCGTCGTTTTGCCCGTGCCGGGACCGCCGGTCAGCAGCAGCAATTCTTCCTTTGCCGCAAGCTCAACGGCCTGACGCTGGAGCGGCGCGTACTGCACGCCCTGCTCGCGCTCGATTTCTTTGATGACGCGCTCTACGCCGCGCAGGGCGTCGGGCTTGTCCGCGAGCATCGCCTCGATGCGCGTGACAACGTAGGTCTCGTCCTCCCACGACTGACGCAAATAGCAGGCCGTCACATTCGCGACACCTTCCTGCACGACGCGGTGGATGGCGATGAGATCGTCGAGACTCTTTTCCGCGGCGTCAATGTCGCAGTCCAAAAGCTGAACGGTCGCGGCGAGGAGCTTTTCGCGCGGGAGGAAGACGTGTCCGCCCGCGTCGCGGTTGTGGGAAAGCTCGAATGTCAGCCCCGCCTCGGTGCGGAGCGATGCGTCGCCGCCAAAGCCCATGGAGAGCGCGATCTCGTCGCAGACGGAGAAGTCCACGCCGAACGCGCTGTCGGACAGTAAGTACGGGTTGCGCTCGAGCGCGGCCATGGCGTTTGCGCCGAAGCGGCGGTAGAGCGGCACGCTGAGCGCGGCGGGCAGGTCGTAATGCGCCAGAAATTCCATCACGCGGCGAAGGCCCATCTGCTCGTTGAAGGCCGCGGAGATCTCCTGCGCGCGCCGAGCGGTCATGCCCTTGATGGCCGTGAGCTTTTCCGGCTCGGATTCAAGCACCTGCAGCGTCTCGATGCCAAATCTGGCGACGAGCTTTTCCGCCGTCGCGGGGCCGACGCCGCGCACGACGCCGGAAGCGAGGTAGTTTAAAATCTCCGTCTCGTTCGACGGCAGATACCTCTCGACCTCGCTCGCAGAAAACTGCTCGCCGTACTGCGGGTGGGAGGAAAACGTGCCCGTCGCCGTCAGATTTTCGCCCGGTGCCGCGCAGGGGACACAGCCAACGAGCGTTAAAAGCTCGCCGTCGTCCGTCACAAGGCGCAGCACGGCATAGCCGTTTTCCTCATTCTGGAAAACGACGGACAGGACCGTGCCCATGATGGTCGTTTCTTCTCCCATAACTGTCTCCTAAGTGAAAAAATCGGTCAGTTCTTCCCTTTGGCAGAGGTAGACCTCGTATTCGCTGCGGCACAAGAGCTCCGCCACGCGGCGCGGCTCGTCGGCAAGGCCGCAGTCCACGATGACGACGCGCGAAAAGCCGCCCTCTTCATAGCGCGACCTCAGCAGCGCGCGCACCGTGTATTCGAGCGTCTTTGCCTCGCCGCAGGCCTCGATGACCGCCGTGGCGGGGATGGTGCCGCGCCGCCGCGGGTGCACGATGGCCGAAACGAGCAGAAAGATCACCGCCGTTAAGCCGATGGCGGCGAGCGCCGCGACAACGCCGTCCTGTAAAAGCCGCATATCATCACCTCGCGCCATTCTACGGCGCGGACGGGCGATGGGTGAATCTTAACGCAGCATTTTCCTGAGATACTGGCCCGTATAGGACTGCTCGCACGCGGCGACCTCCTCGGGCGTGCCGCAGGTGACGAGCGTTCCACCGCCGCTGCCACCCTCGGGGCCGAGGTCGAGCAGATAATCCGCGCACTTGATGACGTCCAGATTGTGCTCGATGACGAGCACGGTGTTGCCCGCGTCGACAAGGCGCTGCAAAACCTCAAGGAGCTTTTTCACATCGTCCGTGTGGAGACCCGTGGTCGGCTCGTCGAGGATATAGATGGTGCGCCCCGTGGAGCGCTTAGAAAGCTCGGTCGCGAGCTTGACGCGCTGGGCTTCGCCGCCGGAGAGCGTCGTAGACGACTGGCCGAGGCGGATATAGCCGAGGCCGACCTCGCTGAGCGTGCGGAGCTTCGCTTCGAGCTTTGGAAGGTCGCGGAAGAATTCAAGCGCCTCCTCCACGGTCATTTCCAGCACGTCCGCGATGCTCTTGCCCTTGTAGTGAACCTCGAGCGTTTCGCGGTTGTAGCGCTTGCCCTTGCAGACCTCGCAGGGCACGTAGATATCGGGCAGGAAGTGCATCTCGATCTTGAGCTGACCGTCGCCCGAGCAGGCCTCGCACCGGCCGCCGCGGACATTGAAGCTGAAGCGGCCCGCGGCATAGCCGCGCGCCTTCGCGTCCGGGGTCGAGGCGAAGAGGTCGCGGATGTCGTTAAATAAATTCGTATACGTTGCGGGGTTGGAGCGCGGCGTGCGGCCGATGGGGCTCTGGTCGATGCAGATGACCTTGTCGAGGAATTCCTCGCCCTCGATAGCCTTACAGCGGCCGGGGTGGACCTTCATGCGGTTTAAGTCCGCGCCGAGCTTTTTATAGATGATCTCGTTGACGAGCGACGATTTGCCGCTGCCGGACACGCCCGTGACGCACGTGAACGTGCCGAGCGGGATCGAGACGTCGAGGTTTTTGAGGTTATTTTCCTGCGCGCCGCGCACGGTGAGGAAATTGCCGTTGCCTTTTCGGCGCTCTTTCGGCACTTCGATCTTTTTCTTTCCGCTCAAATACTGGCCGGTCAGGGAATTCGGGTTCGCCATGACCTCTGCCGGCGTGCCGCAGGCCACGACCTGACCGCCGTGCGCGCCCGCGCCGGGGCCGATGTCGATGAGGTAGTCCGCCGCGCGCATCGTGTCCTCGTCGTGCTCGACGACGATGAGCGTGTTGCCAAGGTCGCGCAGTCTCTTGAGCGTGGCGAGCAGCTTGTCGTTGTCGCGCTGGTGCAATCCGATGGACGGCTCGTCGAGGATATAGAGAACCCCCATGAGGCTTGAGCCGATCTGGGTCGCAAGGCGGATGCGCTGGGCTTCGCCGCCCGAGAGCGTTGCGCTTGCGCGCGAAAGCGTCAGGTATTCGAGTCCTACCGAGCGCAGGAAGCCGAGGCGGTTTTTGATCTCCTTCAAAATGCGCTCGCCGATGCGCATTTGCTGCTCGGTCAGCGTGAGCTGATCCACAAAGTCAAGCGCATCGATGACAGATTTTTCGCAGTAGTCGCTGATGCTAAGTCCGCCGACCGTGACGGCGAGGGATTCGCGGCGAAGACGCTTGCCTCCGCAGGTGGGGCAGGGGCATTCGCTCATGCAGGACTCTAACTCCTCGCGCACGCCGTCGCTCTGCGTCTCCTTGTAGCGGCGCTCCAGGTTGGGGATGATACCCTCGAACGCCTGATACAAAACTCCCTTGCCGCGCGGCTGGTCATACTGGAGCTCCAGCTTTTCGCCCTTTGTGCCGTAGAGAATGACGTCCATGACCTCTTTGGAGAGCTTTTCCACAGGGTCGCGGAGCGAGAAATGATACTTTTTCGACAGCGCTTCAAAGTACATGCGCGAGATGCCGTCGCCGCGCACGTTGTTCCAGCCCGAGGCGCAGATCGCGCCGTCGAGCAGGGAAACGCTCTTATTCGGGATGACGAGTTCGGGGTCGACCTTGAGCTGCGTGCCGAGGCCTGTGCACGTCGGGCACGCGCCGAACGGGTTGTTGAACGAGAACATGCGCGGCGTCAGCTCTTCGATGGAGATGCCGCAGTCCTCGCACGCGTAATTCTGCGAGAAGAGGATATCGCGGTCGTCGGGCAGGATGTTCGCCAGAATGATGCCGCCCGAGAGCGCCGCCGCGGTCTCGCACGAGTCCGTCAGGCGGTGGACAACGTCGGGGCGGAGGATGAGGCGGTCGACGACGACCTCGATATTGTGCTTTTTGTTCTTTTCGAGGGAAATTTCCTCGCTGAGGTCATACATGTTCCCGTCGGCGCGGACGCGGACATAGCCGGACTTGCGCGCGTCCTCAAAAATCTTGACGTGCTCGCCTTTTTTGCCGCGAATGACCGGCGCCATGATCTGCACGCGCGTGCCCTCGCCCAGCGCCATGAGCTGGTCGATGATCTGGTCGATGGACTGCTGGCGGATCTCCTTGCCGCAGTTCGGACAGTGCGGCGTGCCGACGCGCGCCCAGAGCAGGCGCAGATAGTCGTACACCTCCGTCACCGTGCCGACGGTGGATCGTGGGTTCTGCGAGGTGGTCTTCTGGTCGATGGAAATGGCGGGGGAAAGACCCTCGATATAGTCGACGTCGGGCTTTTCCTTCTGCCCAAGGAACATGCGCGCGTAGGAAGACAAGCTCTCCACATACCGGCGCTGACCCTCGGCATAGATGGTGTCGAACGCGAGGGACGATTTTCCGCTGCCGGACAGGCCCGTGATGACGGTCAGCGCGTCGCGTGGGATTGCAACGTCGATGTTCTTGAGATTATTTTCTCTTGCGCCTTTGACAAAAATCTTACTTGGCATGAATCGATAACTCCTGTTGCTCATTTTGCAGCTGCAAAATGAACGTACTCTTCTGAATTTTTTATGTCAACCTCATTCAACAATGATATCCGCAAATTTTGCGCGCACGAGCGCGGCGAGGTCGTGGGGCGCAAGCTCGACCTGATAGCCGATCTTGCCCGCCGAGACGATCATCGCTGCAAGGTTTTCTGCCGAACTGTGGAACACCGTGGGGAAGAGCTTCTTCATCCCGACGGGCGAGCAGCCGCCGTGGACATAGCCCGTGAGCGGCAGCAGCTCTTTCTGGTGGATCATTTCGATGGACTTTTCGCCCACAGCCTTCGCGGCCTTTTTGAGGTCAAGATTCTCCGCGACCGGCACGTCGAAGACGTAATACTGTTTGCTCGCGCCGCGCGCGACAAGGGTCTTGAAGACGATGGCGGGGTCAAAGCCCATGGACTTCGCCACCGTGACGCCGTCGACCGCCATGCCCTCTTCATGCGGGTAGGTGTGCGCGGTGTAGGCGATTTTCTTCTGCTCCAAAACGCGCATGACGTTGGTTTTTTCTTCTTTATTCTTTGCCATAAGGGACCTCCTATGTGGAAAACGGGGATAAAATCACCGCAGAATGTACACGCAGGCTAAAATGCAGGCGAGGCCCAAGAATACGCCCGCGCTGATGGGCTCGCCGAAGACGAGGGTGCCGACGAGCGTGCCGACGACCGGCTCGATGCTCGCCATGATGCTGGCCTTGCCGCTCTCGACGTTGGCGAGGCCCTTGGTGTAGAGGATGTAGGGCGCGACGGTGGAAAGAAGCACCAGCCCCGCAGCGAGGAGGGCGTTTTGCGGCACGCTCAGAACCGTCATAAGGTTGCCCCAGTCGGCGACGAACAGCGCGCCGAGCGCGGCGAACACGAACGTCCAGAACACGACGGCGAGCGGGCTGTAGTGCCGCAGGCCGAAGGGCGCGAAGATCGAATAGAGCGCGTAGAAAAATGCCGCACCGAGGCCGAAGAGCAGCCCCTTCGTCGTCAGCGACAGTCCGCCCGTGAAAACGCCCGTCACGAGCGCACAGCCGAGCAGCGCCAGCGCGAGGGCAAGGAGCTTTTTGCCCGTGATCTTCTCTTTGAAAACGAGCGCGCTCATCAGAACCACCATCGCGGGCGCGGTGTAGAGCAAAATTGCGCTGACCGAGAGCGAGCAAAGCTTCTGCGCGTTGAAGTAGCAGAGCGTGAAGAGCACGACGCTGATGATGCCCGTCGCAATAAAGATCGGCAGGTGCTTTGCCTTCATTTTGAAGACGCTGCGGTCGGTGCAGAGGAAGAAGAACGCGAGCACCGCAAGACCGCCCAGATTACGGATGACGACAAGGTTTTCCGGCGCGATGCCGGCATTGAGCAGCGGGCGGTTGAATAGGCCGATGCAGCCCCAGCAGGCGGCGGCCGCTAAAATGCAGGCGTAGGAAGCGTATTTTTTCACAGGTTTTGTCTCTTTCTTGTTATTTCGTGTTTTCCTTTCGCAGCTCGATGATGCGGTCGCGCAGGATGGCGGCGTACTCGAATTCGAGCATACGGCTCGCCTCCTGCATCTGCTTTTCGAGCTTTCGGATCTCCTCATCCCGCTCGCGCTCGGAGAGCTTGCGCTTGCCGCGGCGGCGGGCGGATTCCTCGTCCTTCTTGGAAATTTCGATGATCTCGCGCACGTCCTTTCGGATGGTCTGCGGAATGATGCCGTGCGCCTTGTTGTAGTCGTCCTGAATCTGGCGGCGGCGCTCAGTCTCGTCCATGGCGCGGCGCATCGAGGGGGTGATGGTGTCGGCGTAGAGCACGACAAGGCCGTCGGCGTTTCGCGCGGCGCGGCCGATGGTCTGGATGAGGCTCGTTTCGCTGCGAAGAAAGCCTTCCTTATCCGCGTCCAGAATCGCGACCATCGAGACCTCGGGGATGTCAAGGCCCTCGCGCAGCAGGTTGATGCCGACGAGCACGTCGAATTCGCCGAGGCGCAGGCCGCGGATGAGCTCCATGCGCTCGATGGTCTCGACGTCCGCGTGCATGTAGCGCACGCGGATGCCGACGCCGGTTAAATACTGCGTCAGGTCCTCGGCCATCTTTTTCGTCAGCGTAGTGACGAGCACGCGCTCATTGCGCGCCGCGCGGGCGTTGATCTCGCCGACGAGGTCGTCGATCTGGTTTTCGACAGGGCGCACCTCGACCTTCGGGTCTAAAAGCCCCGTCGGGCGGATGACCTGCTCGACGATCTGGCCCGCGCGCTCCTTTTCGTAGTCACCAGGCGTGGCCGAAACGTAGATACGCTGGTGGACGCGCTGCTCAAATTCGTCGAATTTGAGCGGGCGGTTGTCAAACGCGCAGGGCAGGCGAAAGCCGTATTCGACAAGGCTCTCTTTGCGCGCGCGGTCGCCGTTGTACATCGCGCGCACCTGCGGGAGCGTGACGTGGGATTCATCCACAAAGAGGAGGAAATCCTTGGGGAAATAGTCGATGAGCGTCAGCGGCGGGGAGCCGACGGGGCGGCCGCTGATGACGCGGGAATAGTTCTCGATGCCCGTGCAGTAGCCCAGCTCGCGCAGCATCTCGATATCGTAGCGCGTGCGCTGGCGGATGCGCTGCGCCTCGACGGCCTTGCCCTCGGCCAAAAACTGCGCCTCGCGCTCGTCGAGCTCCTTGTCGATCTCAACAATGGCGCGCTCCAATTTGTCCTTCGTTGTGACATAGTGCGACGCGGGATAGATGGCGATGTGCTGGAGCGTGCGCGTCACCTGACCGTTGACGGGGTTGAATTCGCTGATCCGGTCGATCTCGTCGCCGAAGAATTCGACGCGCACGGCCTTGTCGCGGTAGTACGCAGGGTAGAGCTCCACCGTGTCGCCGCGCACGCGGAAGCGGTTGCGCTCAAAGGCGACGTCGTTGCGCTCGTAGCGAATTTCGATGAGCCGCTTTAAGAGGAAGTCGCGCTCCATCGTCATGCCGGGGCGGAGCGAGATCATCAGCTTTTCAAAGTCCTCCGGCTCGCCGAGACCGTAAATGCACGAGACGGACGAGACGACGATCACGTCGCGCCGCTCGAGCAGCGCGCAGGTGGCCGAAAGCCGCAGGCGGTCGATCTCCTCGTTCGTCGAGGCGTCCTTGGCGATATAGGTGTCGGTGTGGGGGATATAGGCCTCGGGCTGGTAATAGTCGTAGTACGAAACGAAGTATTCCACCGCGTTTTCGGGAAAAAACTCTTTGAATTCCGCGCACAGCTGCGCGGCGAGGGTCTTGTTGTGCGCCAGCACGAGCGTCGGGCGCTGGACCTTTTCGATGACGCTCGCCATCGTGAACGTCTTGCCCGAGCCCGTGACGCCGAGCAAGACCTGCTCGTCGAGGCCCATCTTCACGCCCTGCGCCAGCTTTTCGATGGCCTCAGGCTGGTCGCCCGTGGGCTTGAAGGGCGCGTGCAGCTTAAATTCCATATCCGTTTCCCTTTCTTTCGGGCAGAAGTCCGTTGTGCCGCAGGGAGACAAAGTCGTCGTCCGCGACGATGATGTGGTCGGCGAGCTCGACGCCCACGGTGCGCAGCGCGTCGAAGACCGACAGCGTCGTCGCGTTATCCGCGGGGGAGGGGAGCGCCACGCCGCTCGGGTGGTTGTGGGAAAGAAGCACGCTGCTCGCGCCGCACTTGAGCGCGTTTTCCACAATTTTGCGCATATTGAGCTGGACGCTCTCAGTGTCGCCCTCGGCGACCAAATGGCAAGCGAGGAGGCGGCCCTTGGCGTCAAGGCACGCCTCGTAGAGCTTTTCCTCCCGCTCGCCGAAAAAGAGGTCTAAAAAGTACGCACCCGCCTGCTCGGTATCGCTGAGTATCGTCTCGTGCGCGCCGGAGGACGCGCGGATGCGGCGCATCAGCGGGAACATGAGAGAGATGAGCGTCGAGGCGTTCTCGCCGATGCCCTCGACCTCCTCAAGCGCCGCGCGATCGGCGGCAAACACCGCGTCGAGCGAGCCGAATTTTTCCATCAGCCGGTGCGCGATAGGGTTCGTATCCTGCCGCGGCACGGCGTAGTAAAGGAGAAGCTCAAGCACCTCGTGGTCGGCGAACGCATCAAGCCCGTGGGCGCGGAACTGCTCTTTTTTGCGCGAGCGATGTCCTTCGTGTACCGGCATGTGTGCTCTCCTTTCCGGGGCGTTTTTGCCGCAAAACGCGGCAGTCTTCTCCTATTTTTGTCTTAATAGGGTATTTTATCACGGAGAGAAAAATCGTACAAGTGTTTTTTGAATTTTATCTCCCGCGGGAAGATGCGCAGGCAAAGGGGGAGGTTCTCTTTCAAAAGAGAACCTCCCCCTTTGGAACCCCCAAGAGAAAGGCAGGGGG